>ENA-UONW01003503-UONW01003503.1-human-gut-metagenome-genome-assembly--contig:-CS52-NODE-3503-length-12928-cov-6.622155_pt1 | contig 12928 bp, 12 predicted proteins | sample MGYA00242463_ERZ724010 | MGnify/ENA metagenome assembly ERZ724010 | reverse complement strand
TACTGACACATTTTTCCCGTTTATCTTCGTGCGGTTCATGACAGCTTCATATAGAGGGGCCATATCAATAGTGTCGGTGCATCGTTTTAATACAGGTTTTCCAGAAGACATAGCAAAATCCCACCTTTCTCCAAAATCATTTCGACAATAACTATTATAAAACGAATCAGCAAAAAAAGGAAGGGCTGAATTATCTGATGAAAAGCATTGATAAACCTGGTGAAACAGCGACCAATCCTAATACCAATGGCGACTACCGCATCCGCTTTGTAGACAGCGCCTACCACGAAATCTTCACGCTCCCGGACAACGCCAGCATCGTCGTGACCCACTTCGACGGCTCCACCGTCACGCACCCCTGTACGTACATCGACGATACCCATGCCAAAATCGGCAGCTCCGTCTATCATCTGCTGGAGTTTGCCGGACTTATGGAGCGCAACGGCAGCATCTATGCCCCGGAGGGAGGCGTAGCGGACTACTACGAGGTCTATCAGGCAGATTTGCACGCGGACTACTGTTTCCGAGAGTACGAGGAGGCAAAAGGCCGTATCTCCATGGCCGACTACACCCGCGTCTATGCCGGGATGCTTGGCAAGGGCACCAGCCTCGAAACTCTTTTCGCCCGTCATAACCAGGACACGCGCCCCTTCGGGCGTCGGATGAGGTCTATGTCCATGAGTGATATTGTGGTGCTCCACCAGGACGGGGAGGCCCATGCCTACTATACGGACAGCTTTGGCTTTGAGCCTATTGACAATATTCTAATCAAAACTAAATAACCGGCAAGCCGCGCGAGCGGGTCAGGCCGGAGCAAGAAAGGAGTACCCTTATGGCAACCACGTTGCAAGCGGTCATCGGCCTGTCCGATAAACTTACCTCCGACCTGACCACCCGCCGCGGCGCGTGGCGGCAGTATCTCAATACCGCCGCCCGCGTCTACAAGTACAGTTTTTCTGACCAGCTCCTCATCTACGGTCAGCGCCCGGACGCGACGGCCTGCGCGGAACTGCCCCTCTGGAATGAGAAGATGGGCCGCTGGGTCAACCGGGGCGCACACGGTATTGCCCTGATTGATACCAGCAGACGCAGGCCCCGGCTCCGCTACGTCTTTGACGTATCGGATACCCACCTGTCCCGGGACGGCAGCGGGCGGACACTGCGCCTGTGGACCATCCGGCCGGACCAGCATGAGGCGGTGTCGGCAGAGCTGGAGCGAATGTACCCGGATGCCGGCATCACCGGCCTGGACTTTACAGAGAAAATCACAAAAATCTGCGAATTGGCAGTAAAAGACCAGCTTTCCTATTACCTGGAACGGCTGGAGCAGGTCAAAGCCGGAAGCCTGCTGGAGGAGCTGGACAGCCTGAATCTGTCCATGTGGCTCAGGCTGCCGCTGGAGGCCAGTGTCGGCTACACCGTCCTGACCCGCTGCGGTATTGACTCCGGTCTGTACTACGACGACGTGGACTTTGAGAAGATTTATGATTTTTCCACATTACCTACCGTGACCGTCTTGGGCAACGCCACCAGCAACATCTCCCGCGCCCTGCTGCTGGAGCTGGGCAAGCTGGCCCGGAGCCTGACGCGACAGCGACAGCCCCGGAGAAAGCCGTCTGTCCCAGCCCGCCGGCCAACGCCGCCGAGGCAAAGACCGGAGAGCCCCCCGGCGGCCACCGTACAATCTGATACCAAACCCGAAACGGAGGCCGAACAGGTCTCCGTTTCAGGTGTCTTGGAGACCAAAGCGCCGGAGAGCAGTATGCAGGCGGTGCCGGAGGCAACGTCCCCGGCTGAAGCAGGAACACCCACGGAATCGGAGACACCCGAGGCCCCCGAGGTATCAACCCAAGTTGCACCAGAGCCCGCGCACCATATCCCTTTGGGGTCCACGGTCTACATCGGCGAAAAAGAATATGAGCTGCTGGCCTACGGCGGCGAGAACGTGACCCTGTATGACCCGGACTGCCCATTATTCAATGAGGTCATGTCCCGGAGCGAGTTTGACGCCAAACTGGCCGAAAACCCGTTAAACAGCCATCTGTTCACGGCCCATGTGGATACGCCGGAGGTCACAGAGCAGACCAGCACCCCGGAGCAGGCGGAACCGGAGGCTGCCCCGGAGCCGGAACAGGCCCCCACCGTCCAGCTTGCCCCACCCCCGGCAGTACGCAGACACAGCAGCAAAGTGTCCCCGACTGTCCTGCATCCGGAAGTCCCCGCGGAGCAGCGCCACAACTACCGCATTCATGACGATGCCTTGGGCGTGGGCACCCCTGGAGAGAAATTCAACCGCAACGTCAAGGCCATCCGCCTTTTGAAAAGGCTGGAGGCGGAGGACCGCTTTGCTGCCCCGGAGGAGCAGGAGATTTTGGCCCAGTACGTGGGCTGGGGCGGGCTTGCGGACTGCTTTGACGAGCGCCACAGCAAGTACGGGGAGCTGAAAGCCCTGTTGACCGAGGACGAGTATGCGGCGGCGCGGGCGTCCACCCTCAATGCCCATTACACCACCCCGGTTGTCATCCGGGCCATCTATGATACCCTCTCCAACATGGGCTTCCAGTCCGGCAACATCCTGGAGCCGTCCTGCGGCGTGGGCAACTTCTTTGGCTGTCTGCCGGAAACCATGGCCGACAGCAAGCTGTACGGCGTGGAGCTGGACAGCATCACCGGGCGCATCGCCCAACAGCTCTACCAGAACGCCAGTGTCACCGTCCAGGGCTATGAAAAGGTCAGCTTCCCGAAAGATTTCTTCGACGTGGCCGTGGGCAACGTGCCCTTTGGCAGCTATCAAGTCAACGATAAGGCGTATAACCGGCTGGGATTCTCGATTCACAACTACTTCTTCGCAAAATCTCTGGATTTGGTGCGCCCCGGCGGCATCGTGGCTTTTGTCACCAGCCGCTACACCATGGACAGCAAGGATACCGCGGTCCGCAAGTATCTGGCCCAGCGGGCGGAGCTGCTGGGGGCCATCCGGCTCCCCAACAACGCCTTCAAGGCCAACGCCGGCACGGAAGTCGTGACAGACATCCTGTTCCTGCAAAAGCGGGACCATATCGACCTGTCCGAACCTGCATGGGTACAGCTGGGGGAGAGCGCCAACGGCTTTGCCATCAACCGCTATTTTTCCGACCACCCGGAGATGGTGCTGGGTGTGCAGACCTCGGAAAACACCCAGTACGGCAGGCAGGACTTCACGGTGGCGCCCATGGAAGGGGCCAGTTTGGAAAATCAGCTTGCCGCCGCCATCCAGAACATCCAGGGGGTCTATACCGAAGCGGCCCCCGCCGACGTGGAGGACGCGGAGGCGGACGATTCTATCCCTGCCGACCCCGCCGTGCGCAATTACAGTTATACCGTCGTGGACGGCAAGGTGTACTACCGGGAGAATAGCTGCATGACCCCCGTCCGGGTGTCCGGTACGGCGGAGGGCCGCATCAAGGGGCTGATTGGGCTCCGGGACTGTGTGCGTACCCTCATCGAGTACCAGACCGAGGACTACCCGGACGAGGACATCCAGGCAGAACAGCGGAAGCTCAACGCCCGGTACGACGCCTTTGTGCGGCAGTATGGGCGCATCAGCTCCCGCGCCAACAACACCGCGTTCCGGGCGGACAGCTCCTACTTCCTGCTTTCCTCCCTGGAAGTGCTGGACGACGAGGGCAAGTTCGTCCGTAAGGCGGATATGTTCTCGAAACGCACCATCAAGCGGCATGTCACCGTGACCCATGTGGACACGGCGTCTGAGGCCCTTGCCCTGTCGCTGGGTGAAAAGGCCAAGGTCGATATGGCCTATATGACCGAGCTCACCGGCAAGACGGAGGAGGAGATTTACAAAGACTTAAAGGGCGTTATCTTTCTGAATCCGCTCCACATCGGCGAAAACGACGGTCAGGCCAAGTATCTCCCCGCCGACGAGTACCTGTCCGGCAACGTCCGGGAAAAGCTGGCCTGGGCCAAGCGCAGCGCCGAGCTCTATCCAGACGATTACACCGTCAATGTGCAGGCGCTGGAGGCCGTGCAGCCGGTGGACCTGACCGCCGCGGAAATCTCCGTCCGCCTGGGGGCCACGTGGCTTCCCGTGGATGTGGTGGAGCAATTCATGTATGAGCTCATGCAGACCCCCAGGTATATGCGCGCCAACATCTGCATCCACTATTCCACCTACACGGGCGAGTGGCAGGTCGAGGGCAAGAGCCGGGACAAGAGCAGCGTCAACGCTAACAGCACTTACGGCACCGGGCGCGTCAACGGCTACAAAATCCTGGAAGAGACCCTAAACCTGCGTACCGTCCGTGTCTTTGATTACATCGAGGACGAGCATGGCAACCGGGTCCCCGTGCTCAACAAGCAGGAGACGGCCATCGCCCAGGGCAAGCAGGAGCTCATCAAACAGGCGTTCCAGGACTGGATTTGGAAAGACCAGCACCGCCGGGACCGGCTGTGCAAGCTCTACAACGAGAAGTTCAACAGCATCCGGCCCCGGGAGTACGATGGGAGCCACTTGAATTTTGTCGGCATGAACCCGGCCATCCAGCTCCGGCCCCATCAGGTCAACGCCATCGCCCATATCCTCTACGGCGGCAACACCCTACTGGCCCACGTCGTGGGGGCGGGCAAGACCTACGAAATGGTCGCCGCCGGCATGGAGAGCAAACGGCTGGGCCTGTGTCAGAAATCCCTCTATGTGGTCCCGAACCATTTAACAGAACAGTGGGCCACGGAGTTCTTGCAGCTTTATCCCGCCGCCAACGTCCTGGTGGCCACCAAGAAAGATTTTGAAACGCAAAACCGCAAGCGGTTTTGCGGGCGCATCGCCACCGGCGACTACGACGCCATCATCATCGGTCATAGCCAGTTTGAGAAAATCCCCATGAGTGTGGAGCGCCAACGGTACATTCTGGAGCGGCAGGAGCAGGACATCATGGACGGTTTGGCCGAGCTGAAGGCCAACCACGGGGAGCGGTTTTCCATCAAGCAGCTTGAACGCAGCAAAAAATCCATCCAAGCCAAGCTGGAAAAACTCAACGACCAGAGCCGCAAGGATGATGTGGTGACCTTTGAAGAGCTGGGCGTGGACCGCCTCTTTATCGACGAGGCCCACTACTACAAAAATCTCGCGGCATTCTCGAAGATGCGCAACGTGGGCGGCATCAGCCAGACCGAGGCCCAGAAGTCCAGCGACCTCTACATGAAGTGCCGCTACCTGGACGAGCTGACCGGCGGGCGCGGCGTGGTGTTCGCCACGGGCACGCCCATCTCCAACACCATGGTGGAGATGTACACCATGCAGAAGTATCTCCAGTATCACACGCTGGAGGAGCATGGGCTACTGCACTTCGACGCATGGGCGTCTACATTTGGCGAGACCGTGACTGCTATCGAGCTGGCCCCGGAGGGCACCGGCTACCGGGCCAAGACCCGGTTCTCCCGGTTTTACAACTTACCGGAGCTGATGTCCATGTTCAAGGAAGTGGCGGACATCCAGACGGCGGATATGCTGAATCTACCTGTCCCCAAGGCCAACTACCACAATATCGTCCTGAAGCCGTCCGAGCACCAGAAACAGATGGTGGCGGCACTGTCCAAGCGGGCCGAAAAAGTCCGCAACAAGATGGTGGACCCCAGCGTAGATAACATGCTTCGCATTACCAACGATGGGCGTAAACTGGCTTTGGACCAGCGCATGATGAACCCTATGCTCCCGACTAGCGAGACCGGCAAGGTGAGCGCCTGCGCCGAGAATGTCTATGTCATCTGGCAGCGCACGGCGGCGAACCACTCCACGCAGATGGTATTTTGCGACCTGTCCACGCCCAAGAACAACGGCCAGTTCAACGTCTACGACGCGCTCCGGGACATGTTGACGGACATGGGTATTCCTGCCAACGAGATTGCCTACATCCACAATGCCAAAACGGAAAGCCAGAAGAAGGAGCTGTTCGGCAAAGTGCGTTCCGGTCAGGTGCGCGTGCTGATTGGCAGTACGCAGAAAATGGGCGCGGGCACTAACGTCCAGCAGAAGCTCATCGCCCTGCACCATCTGGACTGCCCGTGGCGTCCCGCTGACCTGCAACAGCGCGAGGGCCGCATTATCCGCCAGGGCAACCAGAATCCCGAAGTGGACATTTACACCTATGTGACCGAGAACACCTTTGACAGCTATCTGTACCAGATGGTCGAGGGCAAACAGAAGTTCATCGGCCAAATCATGACCAGCAAGAGCCCGGTCCGTTCCGCCGAGGATATTGATGAAACCGCTCTCAGCTATGCGGAAATCAAGGCCCTTTGCACCGGCAATCCCTTGATTAAAGAGCGCATGGACCTGGACATCGACGTACAGCGGTTGAGATTGCTCAAGGCCAACTATCTGTCCCAAAAGTACGCCTTGGAAGATAAAATTGCCAAGTATCTGCCCCAGGAAATCCGTCAGCACGAACAGAGCATCGCCGGCTATGAGGCCGACATGGCCCATCTTGCGGAAAATACCTGCCCGGATGCGGATGGCTTCTCCCCCATGGTTATCGAGAACAAGGGCTACACCACCAAAAAGGCGGCGGGTTCCGCCATCCTGGAAGCCTGTCAGGCCATGACCAGCCCCGACCCTATCCCGCTGGGAGCGTATCGGGGCTTTGGGATGGTGATGCGGTTTGACAGCATCTCCCGGGAGTACCGGGTCACCCTGTCCAACAAGATGAGCTACACGGTCTCTCTCGGTACAGACCTCTACGGTAACATCGCCCGTCTGGACAATGCCCTTGCGGGCATCAAGGCACAGCGTGACGCCGCCCGTGAGGAGCTGGAGAACGCCAAACAGCAGTTTGCCACCGCCCAGGAGCAGGTCAACCGCCCCTTCCCGCAGGAGGACGAGCTTCACACCAAGTCCGCCCGGCTGGACGAGTTGAACATCGCCCTCAACCTGGACAAGCGGGACAACGAGGACATGGACGACGGCGAGGAGTTGCCCAAGGCCGGATAACAAGAGCGCCCGCACGGGCCAAACCGTGCGGGCGTCTCTGCAATCTGGATTAAAATGATAAATTCTGCCGGTCCCTGCGGCCATGGAGAAAGCGCCGGATTTCCACCGTGTCTTCCAGCACCGCGTAATACAGGACATACCCTTTCACCGGCACCTTGCGAATCTCATCCCGCATGGGCCGAGTCGTCCGATACAGCTCGTGGGCGTATGGGTACTTGGAGATACGCTCCACCGTATCGTCCAGTTCGTCCAGCAAATCCTGTGCGGCCTTTGGGGCGTCCAGTTTCCCGGCGATATAGTCCACGGCATCCAGAATATCCTCTTCCGCCAGGGGGAGGTAGACGATTTTATACATCCTCGCTATCTCCATAGCGGGCCAGCCGCCGGCGGGCGTTTTCCATGACCTCGGTGTGGGTCCTGCGCTCCTTGGTCTGTGCAGCCTGAAGCTCGGCTTCTATCAGCTTATCGTAGACGCGGCTTTCATACAAGCCGTCCTCGTAAGCCTCCATGCTCATGACCACCAGAGAGCCCACGCCGTTTTTGGTCAGAAATACGGGCTCCTTGCTGGCCTGCACATCATGGGTGATTTCTGTAAAATGATTTCTCAGGTCAGACACGGGCCTGATGTTCGGCATAACTGCCACCCCCTTTATCACAATTATATACATAGTTTTGCTAATAGTCAATGATGACTGTATCTATGGTAAAGTAAAAATATGGAAGGAGATAACACGATGGCAAACGCCAAGCTGATGACCCCGCTGTTTTACCGAGACAACTACAATGCCGCTGGAAAAAAGATGCGGGCTGTATTGGTACGCGAAGTGTCCAACGGGACAGACACCTACCGGCTCTGGCGGCGTGACGGCAAGCCGGACCGGCAGTATCCCCAGGGGAAGGGGGACGACTATATCCTCTATGTGGAGCTGCATGGGTATCTTGCTACGCTCCGCACCACTGATTACTACTTGATTGACCGTTGCGGCTACAAGGCCATGGTCGCGGCCCTGTACGGGGGCGAGGATAAGCGGGAGCAATATTTCGACGGCCTGCGCCGGTCCGGGGGCGACGAAGCTGTTTTGGAGGTGCTACGGCAGGAGGAACAGAAAATACAGGAGCTCGGCCGCGACCCGGCCCGTCAGGCCGACTACATCAAAGCCATCCTGGACGGCCATGTATCAACTTATCTGGAGTCCAAGGAGAGCGGCGGCAAGACTTTTCCTGACTACATCGGGGCGCTGGTGCTGGACGAGCTCCCGACCTGTCGTGAACTGTCTGCAATATATCAAGGCAAGTGCCGAGAACGGGAGCAAGAGCGTAAAGCCAAAGCTGATGCGGAGGACCGGGCGTATTGTCAGGAGCGCAACCAGCGGGCCGAGCAGCAGGTGCAGGAGGCCATTCGCATCATCCGGGAGGGAGGTGTGCTCCAAAATGATACCGTGGAGTTTTACCGGAGCCGGCATGATTCCAGCGCGTGCTCCATCTTTTTATATTTAATGAGGCAGTATCAGGTGGACGTGCCCCTCCGCACTCAGGGGTGGATTGCTAACAAGCTGGCCGCTGCCACGATTGCGGATGGCCGGTGCTCAAATCTGCAATTCTGGGGGCGCAAGGGCGACAGGGCTTCCCAGCGGTTCGTGGACAGTATGGACAAATTGATTCATGCCGTTTCCACCTGATGGGAGGACAGCATGGGAAAATATATCCCGCCGGAACAGATGACGGTGGAGCAGATACGGGCCAGCATCGACGAGCGGTTTCGGGCGTGGAATCAAATCGCCCAGCATGGGTGCTCCGACCCCGGCTGGCCGGATGGTGTCAACATGAATCTGGTGCGCAACCACATTATCTATTACTATCGCCTGTTGCATGAGCGGCAGGCGGGGCAGGTGCAAATCAGCCTGTTTGACGCTCCGGCCAGCACCCAAGAACGCCCCGTCCCGCCGAAGGTGCCTGACAACTACATGGTGGCCGGCTGTGAGCACTCCCACCGACTGGACAGGTTTGGGTGGGATGAAAAACTGGTGTGGGGAGAGAAAGGAGAGTACAAAGCATGAAAAAGACATTGACCCATGTGGGGCGCGACAGCTGGAGCCGCCCCCTCTACCGAGACGAAAATGGGCGCATCTGGGTAGACGTGGAGCCCAGGAGCAATTATGCCCCCTGTCTCTGTACCATCACTGACATCGGGGAGCCCTGCGACCCCATGCGTTCCGATATAGAGGTCGAGTTTTATCCCTGTCGTGATGTGTGGTATTGAGGGGGGCGAGAGGCATGGAAGTGACGCGAGTACCACTATCCGAGCGCATCGAGATGGCGCAGGATGGCCGGACGGCACAGCCGGAATACTTGCCCAGCCTGATACGGCAGTGGGGCAAAATGTCCATCCGGGCATACTTCGGCGGCTGTGAAAAAGAGCTGGAGCAGTTTTGCGAGCTCGTGCGGTTTACGCCGGAGGACAATCCGCCCTATCAGACCGTGGCGATGATGCTATTTGATTTGTTATACAGGGACCATTCGCGGGGCGCGGAGGCCACGCAGTTGCTGGCTGCGCCGGTGCTGGCCGCGTGGGAGAAAGTTGAAAAAAGGAGGGCGCCGCATGGATAACGTACAGCAAATCCCGCTTGCGGAGCGGTTACAGGGCGCGGGTCCCCGCAGCATGGGGCTCCCTGTCGCCATGGGTCTGTATGCCGAGGATTTTCTGGGCCTGGTCGGTCAAATGACCGGGCGGGAGGAGCATTACACGGAAGTCTACGCGACACACATCAAGCCCTATGAAAGCGAGGGCGGCGGTGGAAAATCCGTCCGCAACATAGTGGTGTCGGCGGACGCCCTGCCGCCGGCGGAAAAGACAACGCTGCTGTTTCGGCTTCTGGTAGAGCCGTTCGCGGCCCTTGAATATGTGGAGGTAAGTGATAAATGAGTTACTATATTCCTGCAATTATTCGTGAGACCAGCGAGGGGACGGCCCGCGTTCCCATCGCGGACATGATGTTCCAGCGGCGGGAAGTTTGGCTGACTGGCGAGATTACCAGCGAGCTGGCCGATGCGGTCATCAGCCAAATCCTGCACCTGGACGCGGAGAACCCTGACGCGGAAATCACGCTTTACATCGACAGCCCGGGCGGCTCCGTCACGGCGGGGCTGTCCATCTATGATGTCATGCAGGCCGTCTCCGCTGACATCCATACCGTGTGCGTTGGCACAGCGGCCAGCATGGCGGCGGTTCTCTTTGCCGCCGGAGACCGGCGGGAGATACTGCGGCACGGAGAAGTGATGATACACGACCCGCTGGTGAGTGGCGGCATCTCCGGCAGCGCCCTGACCGTGCAGGACAAGAGCAACCGACTGATGGAAAAGCGTAAGGTGTTGAGCGGCATCCTGGCAGAGCACACGGGCAAGAGTGTGAAACAAATCTATAAAGTCACGGCCAAGGATACATACTTCGGTGCCGAGGAGGCCGTGGCCTTTGGCCTTGCGGACAGTATCGTTGAAAAGATGGAAAGGAGAAGCGCATGAGAGACACCGGCTATCGTATCTTGGCGGACGGCGTGACCGCCAGCAACGACACCTGGGCAACTGGCCTCGCCAACCATGACCTGATTATCGGCCCCACAGGCGGCGGCAAGACCCGGAGCTACGTCCTGCCCAACCTGCTGTCCTCAGAGGAGTCGTTTATCGTCACGGACACCAAGGGCACCCTGCGGAGGCAGGTAGGCGGCATCCTGGAGCGGCGCGGCTTCAGAGTGCTGGAGCTGGACTTTACCGACCTGTTGCACTCGCCATGGGGCTACAACCCCCTACGGTTCATACGATGGGACGAACAGCGGGGATGCTGGAACGAGCAGGATATTATCACTGTCGCCGCCGCGCTGGTGCCGATTGAGGACAAAACTCAGCCATTCTGGGAGTATGCCGCGCGGAATTTGCTGGAGGTCCTTATCGGCTACACGCTGGAGTGCCTACCAGCGGAGGAGCATGATTTGACCAGTGTGGTGAGACTATTTGCAGAAGCGGAAACAGGTGTACTTGATGAGCTTATGCGGGAGCTCTGTACTATCGACCCGGGTGGCTTTGTGGCCATGCGCTGGAAAGGTATCCAGACTTGCCGCCGGGCGGATAAGATGTACGGCTCCATATTGGGCATTCTGGCTCAAAAGATTTCCAATTTCAGCTTCAGTGGTGCGAGAGAGCTGTTTACAAATTCCAATCAGATTGACTTTGCATCAATTTCGCAGGAGCCCACCGCCGTATTTCTGCACGTCAGCGACAGCGATTATTCGCTTGCAAATTTGACCTCGCTATTTTACACGCAGGCGCTCCAGGCTTTGATTGCCGAGGCGGATAAGCAACCCGACAACCGGCTGCAAATCCCGGTACGGCTCTATCTGGATGATTTCGCAAATCTGCTTGTGCCGGACATGGACAAGACTATCTCGGTTATCCGCAGCCGGGAGATAAGCGTCAGCATCGTGTTGCAGAGCATCACCCAGCTGGAGGGACTGTACGGCCACGCCAAGTCCATGACCATCGTGGACAACTGCGACCACCTGCTATACCTAGGTGGGCAGAGCGTGGAAACGGCCCGGTTTATCGGGGTCAAGGCCAACAAACCCGTGTCCACAATCCTCAATATGCCGCTGGACCGGGCGTGGCTGTTCGAGCGCGGGAGCACCCCACGCGAGGTCAAAAAGTACGACCTGACGCGGCATCCGCTGTACCGCCAGCTCCCGGAGTACCGGGCGCGGGCGGTGCCGGAGCAGGAGCGTGTACGCCAGCCGGGGCCGGAGCAGGCCGCGGCGGGATACTGATACCCCAGATAGTTTTTGTCATTTTTGTTTTCTCTCCCACGGGCCGCCGCCCGTGGGATTTTTGTATGGCCGCTGTCCTTGTGGGGACAGCGGCCATACTGTTTACACTCAGGGGATGGGTGTCTATGTAGAGCCATTTGGAGCTTGGATATGTATGAAAATCCGAGTATAATAATAGAACAGAAAGGAAATAGGGGATGAGGGAATGAAAGAGCAAACCTGTTGCTTTACCGGGCACCGAAATGTTCCTACGGACAAAATGCAGGAGATAGTAGCACGGACCGGGGCCAAGGTGCGGGAGCTGATAAGCGGGGGCTATCGGTGCTTTGTGGTCGGCGGAGCTATCGGCTACGACACACTTGCTGCCGAGCTACTGTTCCGGCTCCGGGATGCGGAGCGCATGGGCATCAGGGTCATCCTGGCTTATCCCTTTGAGGGCTCCATGGACCGCTGGCACGAAGAACAGAAAGCGGCCTATGCACGATTGCTGCCACAGTATGATGAGCGCATCTGTGTTGCCGAAGCGGCCAGCCGAGGGGCATACTTGCAGCGGGACAGATACATGGTGGACGCCTCATCCATGTGCATCGCTTACTGCACCCGGCAGACAGGCGGGACCGCTTACACCATCCGCTATGCCACAAAAAAGGGAGTGCCCGTGTGCAATATTGCAGAGGATTTTTGACAAGGGTTATGCCCGCCGTCCTTGAAGGGATGGCGGGCATACTGTTTTGCCGGGGAGGGCAGCATAATTTTGTCCCAACTAATTGTAATTATCGTTATGTTTTAATGGATATTTTTTGAGCACGAAAACGACCGGCATGGCCTGAAATCCGCATGACAGACCATTTTAGGGGAATTATTCTAATAATTATTTGGGCTTTTTTGAAGCCGCAAAATGATAATAATATGACCAAACCCGGAGCGGAAAGAGGATACATCCCCCGTGCCAGCCGCTGCGACACCGCGCCGCGGGCCGTGCGGCATCACGGGGACGGGCCCGTGCGCGGGGACGAGGGATAACGCCGCATATTGAATGCGGCTTGAAGTATAGCCGCCGCCGGACCGCCCGGGGAGCGGACTATAAGGCGTGTCATTTTGGCGTCGGCGGCTATACTTTTGGCCATTTGTACCC
>ENA-UONW01003495-UONW01003495.1-human-gut-metagenome-genome-assembly--contig:-CS52-NODE-3495-length-12955-cov-4.424574_pt1 | contig 12955 bp, 10 predicted proteins | sample MGYA00242463_ERZ724010 | MGnify/ENA metagenome assembly ERZ724010 | reverse complement strand
TTTACTATATCATATCCTTTCCATTTTGTAAATGAAGGCGAAGACAAATTGCGCTTTTCTTTTCGCCTAGCGTTATGGTATACTGTCTGTAACACCAACCTAAAAAGGAGGAATCCCTATGGCTTTCACCATGATTCACGAAAACTACAACGTCAGCAACCTCGACGTATCCATCTCCTTTTATGAAAAGGCGCTGGGGCTGCACGAGGTGCGGCGCAAAAACGCGGCGGACGGTTCGTTCGTCATTGTCTACATGGCCGACAACACCGAAACCTTTGAATTGGAGCTGACGTGGCTGCGCGACCATCCGCAGAAATATGATCTGGGCGAATGTGAATTCCATCTGGCCTTCCGCACGGATGATTTCGCCGCCGCGCACGAGAAACACAGCCAGATGGGCTGCATCTGCTTTGAAAACAAAGCGATGGGCATCTATTTCATCGAAGACCCCGACGGCTATTGGCTGGAAATTGTCCCCACCCGCTGATCCTGATCCGCCCTCTTGCAGTGTTTTCCAATATCAATGTTCATACAGTTCCGAACATTCGATTATGTAGTCAATGTTTTATTCGATATTCTTCTCGTTATTTTTCATTTTTCTCTTTACAACGGGACGAAAAAGATGTATCATGTCTGCGTCATCAAAATTTCGTTTATCGGTTCAATTCAAGGAGGAAACACGCATGAAGAAGCTGATTGCTCTGGTGCTCGCCGCTATGCTGTGCATGACCGCCTGCATCGCTCTGGCCGCCGACCTGAAGATTGGCGCTGTGATGCTCGGTGATGAGACCGAGGGCTACACCCTCGCCCACATGGAGGGCATTAAGCAGGCTGCCGCCGAGCTGGGTCTTTCCGACAGCATCGTTTGGAAGTACAAGGTTCCCGAAGATCAGACCTGCTACGACAGCGCGCTCGACCTTGTGGGTCAGGGCTGCAACCTGATCATCTCCAACTCCTACGGCCATCAGAGCTACATGGCGCTGGCCGCTGAGGAATACCCGGACGTGACCTTCGTTGCCATGACCGGCGACTTCGCCGCGCTTTCCGGCCTTGATAACTTCAAGAATGCCTTCACCAAGGTGTATCAGTCCCGCTACGTGTCCGGCGTTGTGGCCGGCATGAAGATCGCCGAAATGCTCGGCGACGGCACCCTCTCCGCTGAAAAGCAGCCCAACTCTTTCGACGCGGACGGCAACGTGAAGATCGGCTACGTCGGCGCTTATAACTACGCCGAGGTTATCTCCGGCTATACCGCTTTCTTCCTGGGCGTTCGCTCCATCGTTCCGAACGTGACCATGGAGGTCATGTATACCAACTCCTGGTTTGATATCGACAAGGAAGGCGCTGCCGCCGAGGCGCTCGTCGCGAAGGGCTGCGTCATCATCGGCCAGCATGCCGACTCCACCGGCGCTCCAGCTGCGGTTCAGAAGCTCCAGGATGCCGGCACCGTCTGCTACTCTATCGGCTACAACATTGATATGCTCCCGACCGCTCCGACCGCTGCGCTGACCTCTGCCACCAACGTTTGGTCCGTGTTCTACAAGGAGCTGTTCGAGGCCGCGCTCAACGGCGAGGAGATCGCGCCCGACTGGGCGAAGGGCTATGACGACGGCGCGGTTGCCGTCACCGAATTTGGCCCGTCCTGCGCCGCCGGTACCGCTGAGAAGGTCGCCGAGGTTGAAGCCGCTCTGCGCGACGGCAGCCTGAAGGTCTTCGACACCGCCACCTTCACCGTGAACGGCGAGACCGTTACCTCCGCGCCCTGCGACATGACCATTATGGACTGGGCGACCGGCACCGTTGCCTATCAGGGCGAGACCTACGAAGGCATTGTGGACGGCGCGTTTGAGGAATCCACCTTCCGCAGCGCTCCGTACTTCACCCTCCGCATCGACGGCATCGTGGAGGACGCTCAGTAATCCCCATCCGAGTCTAAAACGAAAAGGGAAGCCATTCGCTTCCCTTTTCGCTGTTTATCTACTTGAAGGAGTGAGCGGCAGCTTATGCAAAACGCCATTGAATTGCGCCATATCACCAAGACTTTTGGCAGCGTCGTTGCCAACAAAGACGTTTTTCTGACCGTCCGCCGCGGCGAAATTCTCTCCCTGCTGGGCGAAAACGGCAGCGGCAAAACCACCCTGATGAACATGATCGCCGGTATCTATTACCCGGACGGCGGCGAAATTCAGGTCGATGAAAAGCCTGCGGAGATTCGCAGCCCCAAGGACGCTTACGCGCTGGGAATCGGCATGGTTCATCAGCATTTCAAGCTCATCGACGTATTCACGGCGGTGGAAAACATCGCGCTCGTGATGGATCAGCACGAAAAATATGACCTCAAGGCCATCCGTCAAAAGGCGCGCGAGATCTGTGACCGCTACGCATTTGATATTGATCTGGATCAGAAGGTCTATGAAATGAGCGTCAGCCAGAAGCAGACGCTTGAAATCATCAATTTGCTCTATCGCGGAGCGCAGATTCTGATTCTGGTCGTACCGACCGCCGTGCTCACGCCACAGGAAACGGAGAAGCTGTTCCGCGTCATGCGCAACATGCGTCAGGATGGAAAATCCATCATCATCATCACCCACAAGCTGCACGAGGTGCTGGAGATTTCCGATCGAGTGGCCATCCTGCGCAAGGGCGAATACGTCGGCACGGTGGAAACCGCAGGCGCAAGCGAGGCGTCGCTGACCGAAATGATGGTCGGCAAAAAGGTTGAATTGAACATCGAGCGGCCCGAACCGGTCAATCCGCATCTCCGTCTGAGCGTTCACAACCTCAGTGTGACCAATGCCGAAGGCGTGCGTGTGCTGGATAATATCTCCTTCGAGGCATTCAGCGGCGAAATTCTGGGCATTGCGGGCATCTCCGGCAACGGCCAGAAGGAATTGCTGGAAGCCATCGCCGGTTTGCAGCAGACCGATCCCCATTCCAGCGTCGTCTATTATCCTGACGATGATCGCGATTCCACGGCGGAACAACTCATCGGCAAATCCCCGAAGGATATCCGCGATATGGGCGTTCATCTCTCCTTCGTGCCGGAGGATCGTCTGGGCATGGGTCTGGTCGGCTCCATGGGCATGATTGACAACATGATGCTCAAGAGCTACGGTCAGGGACATTCCCCCATCGCCGACCGCCGCGCGCCGCGCCACCTGGCCGAAGAAATCAAGGATTCGCTCGGTGTGGTTACGCCGTCGGTCACCACGCCCGTTTCCCGCCTCTCCGGCGGCAATGTCCAGAAGGTGCTCGTCGGCCGCGAGATTGCGGCGAGCCCGTCCGTGCTGATGACCGCTTACGCCGTTCGCGGCCTCGACATCAACACAAGCTACACCATCTATCATCTGCTCAATGAACAGAAAAAGAAGGGCGTCGCCATCATCTATGTCGGCGAGGATCTGGACGTGCTGATCGACCTGTGCGACCGCGTACTCGTGCTCTGTGGCGGCAAAAACAACGGTATTGTGGAAGGGCGCAAGACCAATAAGGAAGAAATCGGCTTGATGATGACCAAACTCCGCGAGCCGCAGGAAAAAGGAGGCGTCGCCTGATGCAAAGCAAAACCATGCATGAGCCGTTTGTTCGCGTCGTCAAGCGCGGTGAAATGCCCATGAAAAAGAAGGTGTTCGTTCGCCTCGCCGCCGTCGCGCTCGCCTTGGTGGCGGATGCGCTGTTCATCTTCTTTGTGACCGGGCTGAACCCGATTGACGTTTACAAGGCGATGATTCAGGGTACGTTCAGCACGTCCATGCGCTTTTCATGGGCGATGCGCGACCTCGCCTCTCTCCTGCTGATCGGCATCGCGCTGGCTCCGGCCTTCAAAATGCGTTTCTGGAACACGGGCGCGGAGGGGCAGGTTCTGATGGGGGCGCTGGCCACCGCCGCCGTGATGGTCTATTACGGCGGAAAAGTCCCGAATGCGCTGCTGTATACGGCGATGCTCGTCGCCAGCGTTCTGGCCGGCGCGCTGTGGGGCTTCATCCCCGCGTGGTTCAAAGCACGCTTCTCCACAAACGAAACCCTCTTCACGCTGATGATGAATTACGTCGCAATTCAAATTGTCGCCTGCTGTGTCAACATCTGGCGCGGTCAGGCTTCCAGTTTGGGCAAGCTGAACATGAAGACCAAGGCCGGCTGGTTCCCGCAGATCATGGGTCAGCGTTATACCATCAATTTGATCGTCGTCGTCGCGCTGACAATCATCATGTATTGCTATCTGCGCTATTCCAAACAGGGCTATGAAATTTCCGTCGTCGGCGAGAGCGAAAACACCGCGCGCTACGCGGGCATTAACGTCGGCAAGGTGATTATCCGCACCATGATCCTCTCCGGCGCGCTGTGCGGCCTGACAGGCTTTTTGATTGTCGGAGGGCGCGATCAGGCGATTTCCACCGGCACGGCGGGAGGAAACGGCTTCACCGCCATCATTGTCGCATGGCTGGCCAAATTCAACACGTTTACGATGGCGCTGATTTCCTTCCTGCTGATCTTCCTTGAAAAGGGCGCGGCGGAAATCGCCTCCGCATACAACCTCAACGACTTTGCCAGCGATATCATCGCGGGCGTTATCCTCTTCTTCATCCTCGGCAGCGAGTTTTTCATCAACTACAAGGCGATTTTCCGCGGCCACGCGGGCAAGGAGGTTTGCTGATGGATACGCTTATCGCATGGATCATGCGCGCCATTCCCTTCGGCACCATCATCATGTACGGCGCAATGGGTGAAATTGTCACCGAAAAATGCGGCAACCTGAACCTCGGCGTGCCGGGCATCATGTATCTGGGCGGATTCGCCGGTTTCGCAAGCGCTTATCTGTATGAGAACACCGCCGCCAATCCGAACATGGCGCTCTGCGTCGTGATTTCGCTGCTCTGCGCCTTCGCCGCATCGATGCTGGGCGGCCTGATTTACAGCTTTTTGACCATCAGCCTGCGCGCCAATCAAAACGTGACCGGCCTTGCGCTGACCACGTTTGGCATGGGCGTGGCAAACTTTTTCGGCGTATACATTCTCAACGGAAGCACCGCCACGCAGAGCATGGTCTACAAAACCTTTCAGACCAAGCTGCCCGTGCTTCCCGGTTTGGGCATTGTCGGCCAAACGATCTTCAACTACGGTTTCATGGTCTACGCCGCCATCATTCTGGCCGTCATCCTGCATCGAATCCTGAATCATACGCGAATCGGCCTGAATCTGCGCGCAGTTGGCGAAAACCCCGCGACTGCGGATGCCGCCGGTATCAGCGTCACAAAGTACAAATATCTGGCCACCTGCCTCGGTGCGGGCATTTCCGGCCTCGGCGGCCTTTATTATGTGCTGGATTACAATCAGGGCATTTGGGCAACCACCACGCAGATTGAAGCGCTCGGCTGGCTGGCCGTCGCGTTGGTCATCTTCACGACCTGGAAGCCGCTCAATGCCATCTGGGGTTCTTACCTGTTCGGTCTGCTCTATTGGCTCTATCAATTTTTGCCGACGCTGCTGCACATCTCCGTGCCCGGCTATGTGACCGACCTCATTCAGATGGTTCCCTATCTGGTGACCATCGTTGTTCTGGTCGTCACCTCACTGCGCAAGAAGCGCGAAAACCAGCCTCCGGCAAGCCTGGGTCTTGCGTATTTCCGCGAGGAGCGCTGATTTCTCCCCATTTAATCAAAAAAGCAGCCGCAGCACGGATGATTCTCCGTTTGCTGCGGCTGCTTCGCTATCTTCAGCCTATTCCGTAAAAGCGTCTGCCGTTTTCCCGCGTAATATCGCAGAGCTGCTGCGCATCCATCTGCCGAAGCGCTGCAATCAGGCGGCAGATATGCCCCACGTTCAGCGGTTCGTTGCGGTGCCCCCGAACGGGTTCCGGCGCCAGATACGGGCTGTCCGTTTCGATCATCAGGCGATCCAGCGGCACGTTTTTTGCAACCTCCTGCAAGTTGACCGATTTCTTAAACGTCACCGGCCCTGCAAAAGAAATCATACAATCAAGCGACAGGTAGATCTTCGCGCTCTCCCAACTGGCCGAGCAGCAATGGACGACGCAATGCGGCAGCCTGTCCCTGTGCGCGCGCAGAATTTCGATGGTGTCGCCGTGCGCATCGCGGATATGCAGGATGACCGGCTTTTTCAGTTCATACGCCAGATCAAGCTGGCGCTCAAACACGGTCTTTTGAATCTCTCTCGGCGAAAGATCGTAGTAATAATCCAGCCCGATCTCCCCCAGCGCCTTCACCTTTTTCTCCTGCGTCAGCCAACGGGTTAGCTGCGGAATATCCGCCTCGGTGAAATCCTTTGCGTCGTGCGGATGTACGCCGACCGCCGCATAGATATTCTCATTTTCATTGGCCAGCACCACGCTCTGCGCGCTTGAAGCCATATCAGCGCCCACGCACATGCAGAGCATCCCGGCTTCACGCATGCGCGCAAGCACCTGCTCGCGATCCTCATTGAAGCGTTCGTCCGTAGGATGAGCATGCGTATCAAACAGGCCGATCAATTCCTCTGTCATCATTCTTCTCCATTCAAAAGACGCGCCGACTCGCAGGAGCCGACGCGCTTTTATGATTCATCAGCCGATTTCGCAGCCGTCTTCCATATCGGAATCAACCGTCAGCAGGCTCAGCTTGCTGTCGTCCGCGTTCGCGGCACACAGCAGCATGCCGTGGGATTCCACGCCGCGGATCTTGCGCGGCGCGAGGTTCGCCAGCAGTACAACCTTCTTGCCCACCATCTCTTCCGGCGTGTAGAACTTGGCGATGCCCGAAACGACGACGCGCTCCGTATCGCCCACCTTGAGCGTAGACATGAGCAGTTTGTCGGCCTTCGGAACCTTTTCGCACTTGAGCACCTTCGCGACGACCAGTTGAACCTTTTCAAAATCCTCAAACTGAATCAAATCGCGCTGCGTGAAGACCGTCTTCTCCTCATCGGCCGGCGCGGGAAGCTCATTCTGCTTCGCGTCCTTCTCCGCCATTTCCTTGGCATGGTCAAGCGCCGCCTGCTTTTCCGCCTCCAGCAGCTCCAGCTCCTTGGCCACGTCAATGCGCGGGAAGAGCGCCTCGCCCTTGTGCACCTTGCTGCCCGGCACAACGCCGCCGAACACCTTGACGGATGCCCATGTTTTCAGCGTCTCATCGGTCACGCCGATCTGCGCAAAGATGCGCTCCGGCGTGCGCGGCATGGTCGGCGCGATGAGCACCGCCACGATGCGCGCGCATTCCAGCAGCACGTAGAGCACCGTGCCCAGCCGAGGCCGATCCGCCTCGTTCTTAGCCAGTACCCACGGCGTCGTCAAATCAATATAGCGGTTGCATTCGCCGATGAGCTTCCATATTTCGGTCAGCGCGTTGCTGAATTGCAGCGCGTTCATGCTCTTCTCAACGTTCACCCACAGCCCCTGCGCCTGCTCGATCAGCTTGTGATCCAGCTCGGTATACTCGGCGGGCGCGGGCACCACGCCGTCAAAATACTTCTCGATCATTGCCACGCTGCGGCTGACCAGATTGCCCAAGTCGTTCGCCAAATCGGCGTTGATGCGCTTAATCAGCGCTTCGTTGGAGAACTCGCCGTCTGCGCCGAAGGGCATTTCACGCATGAGGAAATAGCGCACCGCGTCGGACGAATACCGCTCGCAGAGCTTCACCGGGTCAACGACGTTGCCCTTGGATTTGCTCATCTTGCCGCCGCCCATGACCAGCCATCCGTGGCCAAACACCTGCTTGGGCAGCGGAAGGCCGAGCGCATGCAGCATAATCGGCCAGATGATCGTGTGGAAACGCACGATTTCCTTGCCAACCAGATGGATATCGGCCGGCCAATACTTCTGAAACAGCGAATCGTCATCCGAGCCGTAGCCCAGCGCGTTGATGTAATTGGTCAGCGCATCCACCCAGACATAGACGGTGTGTTTCGGATCGAAGTCCACCGGAATTCCCCACTTGAGCGACGTGCGCGAAACGCACAGATCCTGCAGGCCGGGGATCAGGAAGTTATTGAGCATTTCAGCCGTGCGCGTCGGCGGCTGGATGAAATCGGGATGGGTCTTGATGTAATCAATCAGCCAATCCTGATACTTCGAAAGGCGGAAGAAATAGCTCTCCTCGCGGGTCTTTTCCACCGGGCGGCCGCAGTCCGGGCAGCAGCCGTCCTTGAGCTGAAGCTCCGTCCAGAAGGATTCGCACGGGGTGCAGTACCAGCCCTCGTATTCGCTCTTATAGATATCGCCCTGATCGTGCAGTTTGCGGAAAATCTGCTGCACAGACTTCACATGGCGCTCATCCGTCGTGCGGATGAAGTCGCTGTAGTCGATATCCATCAGCTTCCAGAGCTTTTTGATGCCGTCTACAATGTGATCCACGTATTCCTTCGGGGTCACGCCAGCCTCGCGCGCCTTGCGCTCGATCTTCTGGCCAGGCTCAGCCGTGCCGGTCAGAAAGAACACATCGTGGCCCGTCATCTTCTTGAATCGAGCCATCGTGTCCGCCGCAGTGGAACAATAGCTATGGCCGATATGCAGATTATCGCTCGGATAATAAATCGGCGTTGTGATGTAGAACGTAGGTTTTTCGCTCATCCTCATCTCTCCTTCAAAAAAACGCCCCCCGCATGCGCGAGGGGCGATTGCTTATGCAATCAACCCTTGACAGGGGCCGCACCAATCGCAATCGCATGGCGGCATTACTTATTCATTATATGGAAAAAAGGCCGATTTGTCAAGCAAAAATCACATTTCGGACAGATATCGCTGCCAAACGATGCGCGCCACATTGCCGCTTGCATCCAAGTAATAGGAAAGCTCGACAAAAATCGTCGCTTTTTCATCCACCGGGTCGTAATAATGGATCACGTAGGTGCCGTCCCCATTGCTGCGATAGGTGCCGAACTGCGTGTTGGCAGAGTTGTAATTATACAGCAGCCGGTTTCCTTCTTTATCCAGTGCGGCCTGCCCCAAATCGCGGAATTTGCCGAGCACTTCGTCGCTGCTCATGCCGACCTTGGTGGAACGCGGTCCGGTCATTTTGCTGCTTGTCGTGTCCAGCGCATAAAGCACCGGCGTACTGCCCGCCTTTTTGATGCAGAACCGCGCCGTTCCCCACTCGTATACCGCTTCATAGCTCTCCATATCCGGGCTGTACCATTCCTCCTCCGGCAGTATCTCGTAGCTGCTCGGCGTTCCCCACGTCTTCGTGAACGTGGTATATCCTGTCTTGTACAGCGTTAGATTTTTAAACGTATCCTCCGATGTGAACATCCGCTTGAGATTGCCCTCCACATCGTAGGTCACGTTCATTTCATAGCTGATCTTTCCGTTTGCCGCCACCGCGATGGCGCGCAGGGTGCTTTTGCCCGTCGGGAGCTGAATGGGTTCCGCGTCGTTATACAGGGTCGATTCCGTCGTAGCCTGCCGACCGTCGATGGTATAATAAATCGCGACAATCGGCGATGCGTTCTTGTCGTCCTCATCGCCCGGCCGCAGGCTGACCTTCGGCGCTTTTTTGTATTTGCCGGATGCATAGTTGGCTTTCGGCGCGGCCGGGGTCGGAATGATGACGGTATAATCCGCCGAAACCTGATCGCTCGGCGTTCCGTTCTCCGTAAAACCGATGGCCTTGATGGTCATCTTGCCTTCGGCCACATGCAGGCTCGTCCCTTCCGTGTATATCAGGCCGGATTCGGAGGGATCGGTGCCATCCGTGGTATAATACACCGTCTCTCCCTCCGGGATGCTGATGGTCACGTCAAGTTCCTCGGTGTATCGCCCTGCTGTTTTAGAAAGTACCGGCGCGGTCGGCGTGTATTCGCGCAGCATCACATCAAATTCCTGCGTACTGTTGGCCTTTTCCGCCGCCTGCCTCATCAGCGCAAGCGCCTCGGCGTTATAGCCCTCATCCTGATAGATCTTAATCAGGTTTCGGTATGCGCTCGGATGCGCAGGCGCGATATCGTTAATCAGAGATTCATAAATCGCCTTGGCTTCGTCAACACGGTCAAGCTCCGTATAGGCCTGCGCCATCAGAATGAGCGCATCGACGTTTTCCGGCTCGCGGTCAATCGCGATTTGCAGCGTTTGAATGGCGCGGGTGTAATACGCCTGATCCAGCAGCTCCTTGCCCAGCGTAACGTAAGCGTCCGTTCTGGCGATGCTCCATCCCCACTGCGCCATCAGCTGCTGGCCGCTTTCGGTTTTCAGCAGCATGTAGCCGCCGGCCGAACCGACGAAGAGCAGCAGCAGCAGAATAATCACCATGATGCGGAGCAGCTTCTTGTGCGACCGCTGGTAGATCGGCGGATTCATGGTCTCCGGCTTTGCATCGACCTTTCGCCGCAGGTTGTCCGGCGCGTGGCGGACATGCCGCACCTTTGCCTGTTCGTAGGCTTTCTGTTTTTCCAGCCCGATGGGCACCTTGCTCCCCGATCCCGTTTGTGCGTGCGTTTTTCCGCCCGCGGGAACCCGTTTCGGGGTGGATACCGTGCCGATATTCTGTGCTCTCGTCTGTTCTCTCTTGTGCGCGGGTTCGGCTTCGGGCGTTACCCTGCGCGCCACATGCGCGCGCGGTCTTTCCGATTCAACGTCGGCTTCCGCCTGTCTGCGCCTGTATGCGCGCTGTACGGCGTTACAGCCCGGGCATACGCGCGCCGTATCCGGCAGTTCACGACCACAATTTGGACAAATCACGAAAGCAGCTCCTCCTTTAAGGGCAAAACATGCGCGTTCAGGCCGTTACACCTGCCTGAGAGATTCATAATACGGGTCGCCAGAAAATTCGCGCTCCGGCGGACGCTCACCGCCCAGCGCCTCAATGGCGTTAACGACCTCCACATAATCCAGATAGTTGATGTCCGGGCTTTGCGCGGCCTCCTTGAGCATCGGAATCGCGCGTTCGTCGCCCAGCTTTGCCAAATAGGAGGCAAACAGCGCGCGCCGCTCGTCTCGCGTAACAAAGCGCTCGATCATCAGCTCATAAATGCGCTCGTCGCCGGGATAATTGCTCAAAACATCCGCAAAAATATCGCGTCCGGTCTGTCCCGCGCCGGAAAGGGTGGCCAGAATCGGCTCGACAACCGATTCGCCCATGCTCATCAGTGCCTCGGCGCAGAGATCGCCCTTGTCGCTCGGTTCCTCCAGCGAAGCGATATAATCAATGTAGCGCTGCATCGGCGCTTTGCTTTCCATCTCGCGGAGCAAGGAAATGGCCGTCATCTGCGTCTCTTACGGCAAATCATCGCGGGCTACCAACGCCAGCAGGCTCTTTTCAGCCGGGTTGCCCAGCGCCGTCACCCGCTCCAGCAGAAGATCCGGCACCGGTACTCCCTGCGCGATGTAATCACAGAGCCATTTGACGAGCATATCGGCGTTGTCAAACTGCTCAAAATAATCCTGCGGCGCAACGCCATCCAGAAAATCGGCCGGTTTTTTGAGAAATTCCAGATAGACGTCCGGCATCATATCTTCGATCACATCCATGTCATCCTTGTATTTCTCGCTGTTTTCCTTGATCCATTCGGCCATATAGCGCTCAAAGGCGCGATCAAAGTTGATGCATTTCATCATCGACACTCCCTTTTGTGTTGTTTTCCGCCTGCTTTCGAACCGCCCGCAGAATTCTATTTGCCTTCGTCCGGCAGAGTCTGGGCGATACGCCGTATTTGGCTGTAATTCGGTTCAAACCGACCTTTCTGCCGGATAGCCTGTGAAACAGATACTCGAGCGCCGCCGCGCAGGCAGGCTGTTCACGCCTCTTCGGCACACCGTTTTGCTCCAGAAACGCGATGTACATCGGCAGCAGCATTTTCGGCGCCTGCGGAAAATCGGGCGACAGCGCGTCGCAGGCCGCCTGCACAACCGTTCGCGCCGCCTCTCCGTCCATCGTCCGTCCGGACAAAGCGCCTGCCGCAAGGCGAACATAACGCCCGCCGATATCCACGTCATACGGTTGAAACCCGCGTGAAGCCGTCAGCGCCTGAAGAATCGCCCGCTTCACACCGTCGCTCACCTGCGGATCGGTCAGCGCATCCAGCAGCACGTCAAGCGCCTCCGGCGTTTCCAACGCGCTCATCAGCATCATCGCAAGCAGCGCCGTATTGGTTCCGGCGATGGCCGAGCGCAACGCCCACGCGCTCAATTCGTACAGCTCCCGCGTTCCCTGCAGCGGCGTTTCCGCCATCGCGGAAATGATACGCATGGCGCGGTTGACCGCCTCCTCCGGCGGCACATCAAGCCCCAGCGTCAGCCGCCCCTCCGGCGGCTGCTCGTTTCTGGCCATCGCGTAATACGCCTGACAAACCGTATCCTCCGGCAGCAGGACGCAGAGACGGCCAAAGACACGCTTAGCCTCATCGAACCGGCGCAGGTTCATCAGCGCACAGCCTCGGAGCATCATGCCGCGCATACAATATGGATCGCGCCGAAGCAGCGAGCGCGTCAGCCTGAGCGTCAGGCCGTCTTCTCCGTACTTGGCAGATTCAACGGCTACGTTCAGCCGTTCGTCCACGCTTTGTGCGCGCAGCACCGCGATATGCAGCATACGGCGTGCCTGTTCCGTCTTTCCCGTCGCATACAGCACATCGACCAACACGCAGAGCGTCTGCACTCTGGCGGGCGCAAGCGCATGCGCCTGCTCGGCGTGGGTCTGCGCCTCGTCCAACCGTCCGAGAATCAGCTCGCAACAGGCGAGCAGCGTCAGTCTCTGCGCGTTTTCCCACAGATCAATGGCATGCAGCATCGTCCGGCGCGCCGCGTAAACCCGACCTCCCTGCAAGCGCTCTACGGCGCGGCGTTCCAACGCCTTCGCGCGTTCCCGCCGCGTCTGCGGCGTGGGCTTTTCAAGTGCCTGCCTGAGCTGCTGACCCAGCAGCGCGACCAGATCCGGAGATACGTGGCGGCGGTCGCTCTTTTCAAACTGATCGAAATAAGAAGCCGCACGCACCAGCTCTGCGCGCTGCGCCGCTGAAAGCGCCAGCTGGA
>ENA-UONW01003494-UONW01003494.1-human-gut-metagenome-genome-assembly--contig:-CS52-NODE-3494-length-12955-cov-8.277209_pt1 | contig 12955 bp, 10 predicted proteins | sample MGYA00242463_ERZ724010 | MGnify/ENA metagenome assembly ERZ724010 | reverse complement strand
ATCTTTCATTAATTCCCGTAATGCTTCGCACATACCATTCGCCCTCCTTACCTTCTGATATATTTCATAATTCGCACTGACACTTGCCTGTAATACTGCGTCTATATTATTCCGCTCCCGCGGTGTCTTCATATTTTCTGTCTGTTCTAAAAACTTCCTGATATCCTCTATATCGGCATTTGCAGATAAGATTCTTAGGCTGCTGTGCATAGTCCGGTTCAACCTGCTGATCACCACAATCTGCACCGGGAATAAAATATTCCCTCTCACGTAATAAATACCTGGATATTTTTCTTCCAGTACATATCCTTTTCGTTCTAATTCAAAAAACAGTTCTCTTGGATATGCTTCACGGAACAATGACACGGTCAGTTCGTCCGCCGGGATTTCATCGATTGTTTTCCCATATCCTTTATAAAGGCAGGCATATCCAAGTGTTTTGTAAAGAGTGTCTATCGACAGTTCATCTCCCGGTCCTTTGTATTCTAACACATTGTACTTTCGCATGATATGACCGATTTCATTTTTCATCACTTTTTCTGCATTTTCTTCTTTTATGATCAGAAGATCAATACGGATCGGTTCTTTACTCAAATGATACTCCGAGATTAAATCAAGTTCCTCGATGTTTTCCTTTAGTTCCAGTTCCGCTGCTGCATAAAACGCAGGATGCCACTGGATCTTTTTGGCTTTGTCTGATGACGATTTCTTTGTCTTTTGCGCGATAATCGTTTCCTCCCTTTTTATTCGGGAGAATCGTCTAATATTTTCGAATCCTCCCTGCTTTTATTTTTATTTAGTGGTGATTTAAAAGCATTGAAAATTCTGATATCCGACGTTGTGGCTTGCTTATTGATATACAAAGCCCTTAACATGGTTTTGACCTGTTTTGAAACGGCGTATGCTGCCTGATAGATTTTGTTAGAATGTAATGCTTTGTTTTTTTAATATATTTTCTAAACTTATACCACTTGTTTTCCAAAAGTTTTGAGATATTCCTGTGCAGTCTGTAATGATATATTTAGTTTTTTCTGCAACCGTTCCAAAATAGCACTTTCAGAGAGGCCAAACTCATATCCCATTTCAACAATACCTTCGGCTTTGCCACGCATTTCTCCTCTCGCTTCTCCTCTCGCTACATCCTGCTCTATTTCATCTTTCATTAATTCCCGTAATGCTTCGCACATACCATTCGCCCTCCTTACCTTCTGATATATTTCATAATTCGCACTGACACTTGCCTGTAATACTGCGTCTATATTATTCCGCTCCCGCGGTGTCTTCATATTTTCTGTCTGTTCTAAAAACTTCCTGATATCCTCTATATCGGCATTTGCAGATAAGATTCTTAGGCTGCTGTGCATAGTCCGGTTCAACCTGCTGATCACCACAATCTGCACCGGGAATAAAATATTCCCTCTCACGTAATAAATACCTGGATATTTTTCTTCCAGTACATATCCTTTTCGTTCTAATTCAAAAAACAGTTCTCTTGGATATGCTTCACGGAACAATGACACGGTCAGTTCGTCCGCCGGGATTTCATCGATTGTTTTCCCATATCCTTTATAAAGGCAGGCATATCCAAGTGTTTTGTAAAGAGTGTCTATCGACAGTTCATCTCCCGGTCCTTTGTATTCTAACACATTGTACTTTCGCATGATATGACCGATTTCATTTTTCATCACTTTTTCTGCATTTTCTTCTTTTATGATCAGAAGATCAATACGGATCGGTTCTTTACTTAGGTGATACTCTGATATTAAATCAAGTTCCTCGATGTTTTCCTTTAATTCCAGTTCCGCCGCCGCATAAAATGCAGGATGCCACTGGATCTTTTTTACCTTGTCTGCTAACGCTTTCTTTGTCCTTTGCGCGATAATCGTTTCCTCCCTTTTATTCGGGAGAACCGTCTGATATTTTCGAATTCTCCCTGCTTTTATTTTGATTTACTGGTGATTTAAAAGCATTGAAAATTCTGATATCCGACGTTAATGGCTCGCGTGCTGATACGCAGCTCTTAACGTGGTTTTGACTTATTTTGAAAACGGCTTATGTTGTGGACTAAATCCACAACAATATTGCCTTATAGATTTTGTTAGAATGTAATGCTTTGGTTGGATTGTAACACATTGCCATACATTCGTCAGTAGTATTGCGTGTTTTTTATTATTTTTGTAATATTTGCACAAAATATGTATTCTAATGTGAAATAGTGCTTCACAATATCTTATTTATTTCATTATCAATTATTCGATTTACCTTTTCCAACCTAGGAGCAAACATCAATCTATATATTTGTTCGATGGGGCTTTCATAAGATGAATAAACCGGTGGATATAATATAATTTCTTCCAGTAATTCTCTCTTAAAATCCTCATTCTTTATTGGTTCTTCCAAATACTGATATAATTGTTCTAAACGCTGCTCCTGCGATGTTGAAAAAATTCTTCTACATTGCGAACACTCATAACTGCCATCCTCTAATGTTCTCAATAACGAATTCACTTTAATTGGTCCAATTAGTTCTGGCTCTCCCTCCACACTCATTCCCAACATCTGTGAATTTATTGAAGACGCTACAGAAAACTTATAATTATAATGATGGCAGTTTTTAGAAAAAGGTTTCCCTGCTTTCTTCATGGCAATCTCTCGTCTGATCTGTTTTTCCTGTGCCTTTTTCCTTTTGCTTTTTGATAATTTTTTCACTGAACCACTCCATATACAATCCATTTTATCAGTCATTATTAAAAATAGCTGAAATTAAATTTGCTGTTTTCTTTGAATCTGTCTGATTACCTACTTTGCTTATAATAGTCTTTACTTTGTCTATAAATTCGTTAGACAACTTAGACTGCAGCACTTTAGTTACCCAGTCAATATCTTCAAAGCTTCTTTTTCCCAAATAAATCTGTTTAAATATATAGGTTGTTCCCTCACCTATCGCAGCTATGATACTGCCGGCAATAATTGCATTTAATATACTTGCACCGATATTAATTCCAGGAATGTTTTTCAAGGCAGCAATTGCTGTTTTCGCTGCAATACTTACTGTTCCCACTTCAATAATGGAATTAAAAAATTTTTTCGTCTGCTGGTCATTTTTAATTCCATAGACTTTGGCAATCGCATTAATTTCTGTAATTTCAATAGGTTTCAATATTACAGCATCTGCAATTGAAATGGGCACTGCTCCCACTACAGTACCTGATGTAGTTGCAACACCTATAATTCCCTGACAAAGATATCTTTTCCTGCTTAATTTAAAATTAGCAATATCCTCTGTTCCAGCCTGTAAGCCTTCCGGCATAAGGTCATTCGTTGCATCGATCAACTCCATGATTCCTTCCGGTCCAGCAAAAGCAGTATCATTCAACTCAAATGTAGAAGCAACAACCGGAATAATTTTTTTTAAATTTTTTGCATATCTCTTTTGTGCAGCAAAAGCGGCTTGTACCATCTCAATATTTTCTTTACGTTCAGGAACTGAATACGATTTTGTGATCACAACAATCACAGGCACACTTTTCCAAATTGATGTGGCACGCGAAAGACTTTGGATTGCTTTCGGGAAAAGCTTTCGAGAAGTACCATCCACGCAAAACCAGATAACATTTATCTGCTTTTCCTCCTGCCCTTCTTTTGCACTGCCTTTAGACCATTTTTTTACAGCATTAATTGCTTTTTGTTCCTTAAAGAAAGTTGGTTCGAATCCAATTGTGTCTATAACCCTGAATGGAACAGAATCACTTTCATATATTTCTAACTCATTTGTGGTTCCGCTAATTCCATAACCTGTTTTTGCTTTTTCAATTCCTAAAACAGCGTTAATTAATGTCGATTTTCCAACACCTGAGTTGCCAATAACTAATACATTACCTGTTTCCATTTGTCTTCTGTCCTTCCTGTATTGTTATTTTTCAGTAGCTTCATTGCTTCCAATGTTCCTCATCTTCAACTGCCATAGATAACCCAGCAATAAAATAGACAATATACTCCTTGATTTCAAACTTTTTTCTTTGATTAATATTTTATAATAATTTACCCAAAATAACCTTCCGAAGCAACAAGTATGCTCTCTGCTTTGCCAGAATTTGTTTCTAAACCAATTGATTTTTTTTCATGAGTAAAACTTTCTCCTTCCCTTTCTATACCAGGTATAAAACTCTCTATTTCATCTGTATTAATTGGAAATATTACTTTCCCATCAAGCACAATTTCAATACCTTCAAAAAATTCGACAGCATCCACCTTATTATCTGATGTGTAAAAAATATGAAATCTTTTGTAGTCATCTGATGTATTTTTACTGAACTTCGATTTTTTAAATTCTGTACAGTCATCATCAAACAATTTATGCACTTCATCCCTATCCATTCCAAATTTAATATTTCCTATAGATTTTAATGGCTCAAGTTCCCATCTTTCCATTATATTTTTCCCTCCTGCTCTAATTCATTTACATAATCCAACATCTCATTTATAGCATCATCATATTTATCTCCAAATTTATCATGAATATCATCAATATCCATCTGCAAAGCCTCTTTGAACTTACCTTGCTCTATCAATTCTTTTTGTTGTTCACGATACTCTCTCGCTTCCTTTGAACTACCACAACTAGCAGTCTGACGATGGTCCTCCTTTTCCATTTTGATTGCAGGGCCATCATCACGTTCGAGATTTGATGCGCTATCCGCCGGCATATGATGTACTTCATGTATTTCACCATCGCTGGTTTTCTTTACATCTCGATAGCTTCCACCCTTTTTCTCTTGTACTTCATCTTTTTCAGACTGTTCTGGCAAGTCCTTTTCTTCCGCTCCCTCATCAACTTCCAAGTTTTTTCCGTCAATCTCTTTTTCGTCCCACTCTGGTCCATTACTATCTTTTGGTCGTTCACTATCAGAAATTTCTTCTTTATCAGTAATCTCTGTCTCCATGTTTGATTCTGGCAATTCATTCTCCTTAGGTCGTTCAGAATCTCTAAATAATTGATCAACTTTATTATCTAATTTTTTCCCAATTTTACCAAATCCATGTTCTATCCGTGCTGCAGTCCACTCGACGCCCTTTGCAACAGCCATAGTTCCAACCTTCTCTGCGGTTCCTTTTGCAACCTCCTTAAATACCATCACTTCACCTTCTCTTTCAAATAGTTAACCCTAAACTTCTCTATCAATTGATATTCTGGATGCAACTCATGCTGTATTCTACATATACAATATATAATTTTCAACATTTCCAGCTCTGAATATCCAATAAACTCATCACTTAGATTAACGCTTATAATAGCACATAGGTCTTTCCATGTTTTCCAATTACCATGTCCTGTTCCTCGAAATACATCCGAAAGATCATAATTTTTCTTGATAAAATCAGCAACAGCCCACTCATATGTCAGATTCTTGTTTTTGAGATTTAACAATAAATCTTTTTTTACTTTTGAAGCCACATTCGATCTCATGATTCTACGTCTAACATCTTGTTCTTCTGTATCTGTAAGCTCCTTTTTTATGAGGAGATGTAATAGAACGTCATTTTCATTTTTTCTTCTCTTAACAGAAGAAACTGGTTCTCTATTTTCTGTAAATACAGCTCCAAGTGCTTCAAATTTGGGCAATGAACATAATACTGCCTCCTGCCAATTATTTTGATAAACCGCAGCAACACCAGTTGGCAATTTTGCGAGTTCATCAAATTGTTTTTCTTTCAACGCTATTGCACCACCAGTAATCTCACGGTCATTACTTTCTGGCAATTTTAACACAATCTTCGTATTGGTATTTCTAATAACTGCTGTATCAAGCATATTTGGTGCCTGATCAACGATCATAAATCCTTCACCATAAGTTCTCATCTCTGCAATCGCATTTGTCAGCATTTCTACAGATTTTCCTACCATATTCGCATTTTCACTACTCTGCTCAGTTGACGTTTTTTTCAATAAATTATGAGCCTCTTCAAGCACTGTTATATGTTTCAACGGCGAATTCATCATTTTAGCATTTGCCATTCGATACTCCTGCAATTTCAAAACCACCAACCCCATAATAAGAGATTTTGTCTCAACATTACCAACTCTGCTTATGTCAATAATTGTATTTTCATCAAAAAGTTTCTGCAAATCTATCTCATCGCTGACAAAAATAAGACCATTGATACCATTTGTAAGTGATTTTAGGCGCGTTGATAATGAACCAATATAATCATTTTTTGTATCAGCCGAATACTCCGACTCATTCATTAAACTATTTAACTCTCTTAATACATCATCAAATGTCGGGAACAGTAAATCTACCTTTTCATTTACAGAAATTTCCAAATCCCATCCCGCAGACTTATATGCATTTTCAATGGATGCTTTTAATACCGCTGGCATTGCAGCATACATTGGCCAACATACATTAAATATTTCAACAACCCTGTCTATGTGCTCTAACACATGTACACCTTCCGGGAACGAGAATGGATTAATTTGCAATATTTCTCCCATAATAGGATTGGTTCCATAGAATTTTACATCTGTAAATACATTTTTATATTCCCCTTTTGCCGGTTCTACTACTAAAAAAGGAATTGATTTTTTCTTTATCTCACTTAACAAATGATATACGGCATTTGACTTTCCTGAACCTGTTGAACCAGTAACAAACGTATGCATTGACAAACTATTTACATCTAATTTTACTCCTGTTTCCGTTTTTTGCCCCATATCATAAACAAATCCAAGATCTATTTTTTCTTCATCTGTTTTTTTTCTGGATATTACTTCTTGTCCAAACGCCGCGTGTTCCACAACCGGAAGTCCTCTTACAGAATGTCTTGGTAATCCCATATGAATTGCCAACTCATTTGTACTTACTAATGCAGATGGATTTACAATAACATAACGGTCTCCCTCATAACTAAATCCATTATAAATAAAATACGGATGTATAAAATTCTTTATATACGGAAGAATTGCTTTTACTTTTTCCTGATCACTCCATGTATTAATTGCATTCCTTTCAATTCCACTATCGGTTCCTGCAATCACCGCTTTATATGTATTTGCAGCCGTCTCTGCTTCTGCCGCTGTCTCTCCCAAAAAATATGCTGCAAAATTCCACATTCCAAAGCTCTCACATTCCTCAATTCTCTCTAAATGCTTTTTTATTCTCTCCATCACAAGATTCAACGTCATATTTTGAGCATTCAAAGTAACTCCTTTGGATCTGCCAAACGTGTCTGTCATTGTTTTTGTATTGACTAGGTTGAAAGCCTCCCCGACTGTATATCCATCGCTCTCATTCGTAGCGTTTCCAATACTTTTTGATGTTCCATCACTTTGATTTGTTCCATAAGTTTTACTGTCACTTTGACTTTGTCCAAGACTATGGCTAATCCCATGTGCATCACTAAATCCATGCATCAATGTTTTTGTTACAGAATCTGAAACTGTATCTGTATGTGTAACTCCTCGCGATGCAAAACCACCTATTCCACCTGATAACCCGCTATTTACTCCACCACCAATATTAATAGGTCCCAAATGAATTCCTGCGTTTTTAGAAAGTCCTACAAACTTCCCAGCATTGACATTCACCCCAACCGTAGTTGTTACTCCCTTTGACTTCCCATCAGTATGTGTATTTCCTTCTGATTCAGACTCTGTATCCGTATGCGTATCTGATTCCGTATCAGTTACCGAAGATGTAGCAGTTACACCAAATGTTTCATTTATTCCCGTTGTATGTGTAATTGTATCTGTCTCATTTTCAGTCATGCCTTTTGTCTTGGTATATGCTACATTCGATGTTTTTCCATCACTGCTCCCTGTTGATTCACTTGTCCCATCAGAAACCATAAAATTCATCTGCATATTCGAAAACGGTGAAATTTGTGTATATATCTATTCGTATTCGCGTTTCTTATACATCAACTGTTCATGTGACAAATTATCCGCAATCAACACTGCTGTATATGCTTTCCCATGCATTGCATAGACAAACTTTTCCAACCCCTGGATAAAATCCTTGTTTGTCATCATATCCTGCTGCTGTTTATAATCTGCCACACTTGTCACGCTAGAAATACAACCAACGTTCAAGATATCTAAATCTTTCTTCATATCTTCATCGTAGTATTCTGCAATCTGACTTCCTGGAAAGAAACCTAACAAACTCTGCTTCAACATTTGAAATAAGGTTCCCGCAGAATAATCAGAATTTGGTCGTGCCCCTAAATAAAAATCTGTTTTCTCCCCATCACTCTTTAACATCAGTACTAACGTACACGGTTTATTTGACAAAGCATGGAATACCATTGCTAATTTATCGACTGAAAATTCATCTTCCTGATAAACCAACTCTGATATTCTGAAAAAATGAATGTCTTTCAGACTCGAATATACTTCTTCATCTGGAATAATAATTGGAAGCTGATCAATTTTTGTTACATATCCTTTCATTACTTCCTCATCGATAATTTCCAGACAATTTCCCATATTCTTTTGAAGCGTTTCCAAATTAATTTTTTCTGGGACTGGCTCTGCATAAGAATGTTGATCTACAACTGGTTTTACCTCTTGCTTCATAACATATTTGAGACGCTCTTTTACTTCATTTTTTTCATCCATGCTTTCAAATCTCATGATTTATTTTTCTCCTCTTCGTGTAATAAATCCTGTGTTTTTCTTACTTGTCATAAATTGCATATTAAATCCAACATTTTTCCTGCTTGTCATAAGTTTTTTATTCCCTGTACAAACTAGACACCCATGTTCTTTTTTTCTTTGAATTTTGTGTAGTAAATCCAACATTTCTCTTGCTTATCAAAAATTTTTATATCACCTGTGCAAACTGAACGCTCGTGTTCTTTTTTCATTTTAATCATAATCTTATAGTTCTCATTGTCATCCATTGTTTTCCATACACCGGCTCCTGAATCAATTATCTGTCGTTGCTGTGCACTTTTTTCTATTTCATACAGCCACTCGTAACGCTTTTTATTATGATAAAATATCCATTTTAACCAGTTCTTTTCATTTGATAATAAGCATTGCTGTGGTTTCTTAGTACCAATTAACATATATCCAGCACTTTTCTCCAATTTTCTTTCTTCTACAGGGGATTGCACTTTTATCGTATTACCATTATGAATACAATTATTGCAACCGCTAACATGATCAGTACAATCCCCAAGTCTTTTTTTGGCTTTTCTTTGCTTGTAACACTTGTTTTTACGCTTCTATTAGTTTCAGTATTTGTGGCACTGTATTTCTTTTTCTGTTCCTCCAGCCTTTTTTTCTGTTCTTGTTCCTTTTTGGCAATCTGCTTATTATTTTCTTCGATCTGGCGTCTACGCTCTTCGAGCATTTTTTCCTGTTGCTCTTTTCCAGATAGTTTTTTCACATCTGAATGTGCTGTTGAACTTGCAATCTCTTGTTCCTGCTTTTTTAACATTGGAGTATTACTCTCCGTTTTGGATTGCATCACGCTTCTCTCTCTCTGTAATCTTCTTATTTTTTCTGCGTATACAACCTTTGCAACATTAATCATATGTTCAAATCTTTTCGCCGAAAAGTTTTTCTCAAGATCCAACTTTAGCCGTTCCCAATACTGCATATTCCACTTTGTTGTGTCCAAAGTAAGCATACTTAATTCTTTGTATGGTTCAAAAAATCCCATCTGATTCTTACATACAATATAATCTTCTTTATACTTTTCAAACGTCGGATCAACATCAAGACAGTCAATAAAAATATATCTAAGTCCTTTTATATCTTTTTTATTGATACAGTTTTGTACTTCTGTGTGCATTCTTTCTGCCTCCCATATTTACTAAATGTCGAGAATTTCCTCAATTTCTTTTTTACATGCTTCCATCCAATCCAACAACTTTTTATTCTTTTCTAATTCCTCTCTCTTTGTTGCTTCATCATTTGCACATTGCTCAAGTTCTGCATATTTCTGCTGAATCATTCCATCAAGTTCATCAAACATTTTCATGAACTGATTCTTCATTGTTTCAATCTGATTTTCAGCATAACTTAACGCATCTCCTATTCCATCATCAAGACTTCTTCTCAATTTACTGACTAAACCAGCCTGTATAATACTTGTTTCAACAGAAAATTTTTCTATTTGTTCCCTACGTTCTTCAAAAATATCACGCATTACTTTTTTATATTTAATTTTTGTCTCGTATACATCTTTATCTTCATAATCATCTACCTGTTCGTATACATCTTCATCAATATATTTGTCTTCCCAAAACTTAAAGAAACCAAAGAAACCACTTCTACTTGGATTTTTTACTTTTCTTGTACCTACTTTTTCTCTATGTGAACCAGTTTTCACTCGCTCTGTACCAACCTTGACTTTTTCTGTTCCATCGGCAATTTCTTCTTCTTCCTGTCCTACCTTTTCATAATAAACTTTTTCCTCATACGACACCTCACCTACATCATCTATTGTCTCTGCAGCGAATTCATCCGAGCACCACTTTGCCGCATTTTCCCGCATTGTATTTAATGCACCTTTTATCAGATCCGCCGTTCCAAAGTCTAATTGTTTATCTGTTGCATCTTCATCTATATTAGTGAGTTTTTCCTGATAATCATTAAGTATTTTCTCACCAGTTTCCATAACTTCTTTATTGATTACATTTTCTAATTCTGCCGTAAGTTCTGCTATACTGTCAGAACTCATCATAGAAAACTGCGAGACAAGTGCTTTTGCCTCACCTTTATTTGTAATAATATCGCCACAGTGTTCAAAAACTCGTCCAGTTTTTCTGGTGACTTCTGCCTTCAGTGCCTCCGCCTTATCTTCAATTACTTCTAACGGATTCAAATCATCAATTTTTTGTTTAAATACCTGTGCCTCCTGACCGTCAGCAATCTTTTCTCTTACTGCTGCAGCCCGTTCAGCACATGCCTTTGCAGCTTCTTCACTGGTTGCAACCTGAGTCTTTGCCTTTGCTAATACCTGCGTGCTCTCTAGTACTTCCTGAAATGATTCGACTAAATCTTTTACTTTCTTGGTTTTCGCATATTTTTTCACATATGCCTTAATTGCCTCTTCAATCGAATAAATTCCACAATGAATTAACGCTTTTTTCTTTGTATCTCCATTTTTTTCTGCTTCACTCAACTCAAATTCAAGTTCTCTTTGTGCACTTGGAGACAATGTAGAATATTGTTCTAAATGCATACTTTCATAATCATTGAATTTATCAATCATAGGCAACGTATCTCTGGCAGCAGACGGAAGATTTTTTTCCTCACTTCTAGTCAAATTGTCAATATCAATTTCTTCAAAATATGTTTTAATATTCAATGCAGTATATGCTGAACATGGAAAGATCTGTGGATCTTCAATGCCATAAGAAGCCAGATATTTTTTTGCTGCCTTAATAGCTTTATCAATATTCTCCTCCTCTGGATTAAACCCATCCATCTTATTAACAACAAAAAGGAATCTGTCTCTAACCTGTTTTCCTCCCTTCTTAATCTGATCTGCTACATAAGAAAGCAACGATGCATCATCATTTGTACTCAACTGTGTTCCATTGAGAACATAAAGAATTAAGCTATTTGATTCATTGTTAATCGCACGATAAGTTGTATTTTTATGGGCCTGATTCTGAGAATTATTGGGACCTGGAGTGTCTACCAACATCAGTGCCGTACTTTTTGCATCAAGGAATGGAATATTTCCTTGCGCCGCAATTTTATGTACATTCTCATCGTCATTTAGTTCATTCATGATTTCATAGGTCAAATTAGGAATTTGCTGTAATTCCACATTATCTTCATCATAAACAACTGCCGCAAATTGCTCACTGTCATTGTCAAGAATCTCTGTAATTGTAGCGGTACATGCCTCATTCTTAGATGGCATCAACTTTTTGCCTAACAAAGCATTAATCAATGTAGATTTACCAGAACTCATTGTTGCAATTACATTGATTGGAAATACAGAGTCATTAATACTCTCAAATGCCCTAATCAATTTCGGATCTCTAAAATCATCTACCGGTCCTTCCTGAAGATCTGTAAACACCTGAACAATCTTGTCATTAATATCCTCATCACTTTTTCCCTCAATAAACTTGAGTTCCAAATGTTTAATCACATGTTCGTCTTTTGCATGTGTAAAAGAATCTTCAAAATCATCCCAGTCTAATGGCATTCCATAAAACTCGATATCAAAATCAACAGTATTCAATTCATCCACCAGCATCTGTGGAAACTTTCCAACCCACTCCTGTAATCTCTTTCCTTTTACAACTTTATATAAGCTGCTATCGCTTAAAATATCTTTCCCATTCGCTTTAATCTGTGTCTCCATCTTATATGGATTGTATTTAACATATATCTGTGCCATTTCATTTTCCTCCTGTCGCTAACTTAACAATTATTTTTTCAACATACGCTAACCCGCATGTTTTTAATAATTGTTCTTCCTCTTTTTCTGTGTCATCTACTTGGATTTTCTTATAATTTTTCCCATAATAATCAGTTAACTTCATATCCTCAAACTTATCAACATAATTATACAGTTCCCGTCTCTCCACTTTTGATAACACACTTTTCTTTGTTTGTTTCGATAAATATCCTGCCTTTGCAGACATCGGACAAATTATCGGATTTTTAAAACCTTTTCTTTTCAGATATTCTGTTAAGCCCTTTATTGTCTGATTGATATCCTCCTCTTCTATATTAAATTCATCTATCTTATTGAGTACAAACACAATTGGCTTTTTACCTATAACACTTTTCACAAATTCCAAATGACTTGCTTCATCATCTGTTGCCAATTGTGTTGCATTCATAATATAAACAAGCAGATCATACTCTTTTTTACTAATCAATTTATCTGTTATTTTTTTATGATCTTCATTTCCACTATAATTAACTTGTATGATAATTAGGAAGTTAATTATCACATATTTCCTTTCTTTTAAT
>ENA-UONW01003488-UONW01003488.1-human-gut-metagenome-genome-assembly--contig:-CS52-NODE-3488-length-12964-cov-6.973739_pt1 | contig 12964 bp, 9 predicted proteins | sample MGYA00242463_ERZ724010 | MGnify/ENA metagenome assembly ERZ724010 | reverse complement strand
TGTGAATGGATTTGCTTTCTTTTCAGGACAGGTTCCTCTTTCGCCACAGACAGGTGAAGTGGTCGGAACTACCATTGAGGAACAGGCTGAACAGGTCATGAAGAATATCAAAGGACTGCTTGACAGTCAGAATGCAGCATTTACAGATGTTGTAAAGACAACTTGTTTCCTTGCTGATATTGCTGATTTTGCAGCATTCAATGCCGTATATGCAAAATATTTCACCGGAAATCCGGCCCGCTCCTGCGTTGCTGTAAAGGATCTTCCCAAGGGAGTCCTCTGCGAAGTAGAAGTGATCGCCGCTGTATAAGAATTTTACTGTGAAGCTTTTTGCAACAGTTTCTTTCTTCAGTGCCAATCAGGACTATACTGAAAAAGATGCTTTTCTTTGATCTGACCTTTACTCCCGACCGGGTGTATCTGCCATTTCCGGAAAAGCATCTTTTCTTTTTTTACATTTTCTCTTTATCGTATCTTTTCTTTTTATAAAGTCTCCAGTTCTTTCATCCATACAGCAACGCAGGCATCACTCGGCATTCTCCAGTCACCACGCGGAGAAAGTGCCACAGTTCCCACTTTCGGGCCATCCGGCAGACAGGATCTCTTAAACTGCTGGGAGAAAAATCTCCTGCAGAATGTCTTCAGCCACTTCAGGATCGTTTCCCTGTCGTATTCCCCCTCAAAAGTACTGCAGGCAAGACGATAGATCTTTGCAGGCTCATATCCAAAGCGAAGCATAAAATATAAGAAGAAGTCATGCAATTCATACGGTCCCACCAGATCTTCTGTCTTCTGTGCGATGTCTCCGTCTTTTGGCGGAAGTAATTCCGGGCTTACCGGAGTGTCCAGTACATCATACAGTACTTCCCGGAGCTGCTCATCTTCCGTATCATCCGCAGCATATTTGACCAGATGGCGTACCAATGTCTTAGGCACAGAGGCATTCACCCCGTACATGGACATATGATCGCCATTGTAGGTTGCCCAGCCAAGTGCAAGCTCTGACATATCGCCTGTCCCGATAACCATGCCCCACGTCTTATTCGCAAGATCCATCAATACCTGCGTTCTCTCGCGTGCCTGTCCATTCTCATAAGTGACACTGTGATCCTCGGGATCGTGTCCGATATCCCGGAAATGGATATTCACCGCCTCGGCGATCGGCACCTCTATCAGAGTTGCTCCGACCTTTTTCGACATCTCACAGGCATTCTGATAGGTACGGTCTGTCGTTCCAAAACACGGCATCGTCACCGCAAGAATATCTTTTTTATCTCTTCCAAGCATATCAAATGCTTTCGCAGTAACCAGGAGGGCAAGCGTAGAATCCAGCCCACCGGAAATTCCTACCACTGCGGTTCTCGCATTGGTATGGGCAAGACGCTTCTTCAGTCCCATTGCCTGGATCGTCAGGATCTCCTCGCAGCGTGCAGCTCTCGTCTGTTCATCTGACGGAACAAACGGCTTCTTTGGAAATGTTCTTGTCAGAGAAGTTTCTCCTTTTTCTATCTGGAATCCTACCCGGATCAGGCTGCGTTCCTGTGCTGTCTGAAATGTCGTATTCTTTCTTCTTTCTCCCGCAATTCTCTCAAGGTCAAACTCTGAGTAAATAATTTCATTTCTATAGCGACTGCTTTCTTTCAGGATTGTTCCATTTTCTGCGATAATATTATGTCCGCCAAAGACAAGATCCGTTGTTGATTCTCCTTCTCCTGCATTTGCATAAATATATCCTGCGATCAGTCGTGCAGACTGCCCTGCGATCAGCTCTCTGCGATACGTATCCTTTCCGATCGTCTCATCACTTGCGGAACAGTTTACGAGCACAGTTGCTCCTTCCAGTGCCGCACCGATACTCGGCGGAACCGGTGACCACACATCCTCACAGATCTCCCCTGCAACGATCAGATCTTCCATTTCTGCTGCCTGGAAAAGAATCTGTGGTCCGAACGGGATCTCTTCTCCATTAAAAGAAATATATCTCGCTTTCTCCGGTCCGGGAGTAAACTGACGCATCTCATAAAATTCCCCGTAATTCGGCAGAAATGTCTTTGTCGTCAGTCCCAGGATCTTTCCATGATTCAGGGCTGCTGCCACATTGTAAAGCTTTCCATCCACCTCAAGCGGAACTCCCACAAACACCAGCAGATCCCTGTCTCTGGTAAACTCTGCGATCTCCAACAGAGCCTTTTTCGCTGCCTTCAGTAAAACCGCATGGTCAAACAGGTCACTGCACGTATATCCTGTCACACACAGTTCCGGGAACACCAGTATTTTTGCGTTCGCCTTTTCTGCTTCTTCAATCCCTCTGCAAATATTCTCTTTATTAAACTCTACATCTGCGACCCGGATATCCGGTGTTGCCGCAGCAACCTTTACAAATCCATGTCTCATATGCTTCTCCTTTCGCTGATCCGTTCCTCAGTCCGGATTTTTATCATTTTCATTCTCAGTCCGTTCCTGCAGAACTTTAAAAATTTATCTGCTCTTTTTTAATAATTCTTTTAATTCATCCACTGAATAATGATAGGCTGTATTACAGAAGTGACATTTTACTTCAATCTCTTTTCCTTCATCAATCATCTCCTGAATTTCCTTCTTTCCAATACTGATGATTGCTTTTTCAATTCTCTTTTTAGAACAGTTACAGTAGAACTGTGTCGGCATCGTATCCGTGATCTCAAGATCTAGTCCTTCCAGCACCTGCTCCAGCATTTGTTCCGGCGTATGTCCATCATCAAGCATAGCTGTGACAGAACGGATCTTTTTAATATTTTCTTCCAGTTTATTTAATACTTCATCTTCAATAAAAGGCATAACCTGAACAATAAATCCTCCGGCAACTCTGACCGTATTATCTCCGTTCATCAGTACACCCAGTCCTACGGAAGACGGAACCTGCTCAGACGTTGCAAAGTAGTACGTCAGATCTTCTGCGATCTCACCGGTCTGAAGGATTGTCTGACCGGAATATGGTTCTTTCAGTCCCATATCTTTGATGATCGTCATAACTCCCTGGCCCAATGCTCCGCCTACATCCAGCTTTCCATTCTTTGGTGGCAGCATGACATCCGGATTAAATACATATCCTTTTACATTTCCCTGACTGTCTGCCGTCACTGTCAGCCCCTCAATATCTCCGGAACATTTGATCTGGATCGTCAGCATATCGGTATCATTCTTCATCATGCTTCCCATCATGACTCCACCGGTCAGAAGCCGTCCCAGAGCTGCTGTTGCAACCGGACTTGTCTGATGATGGACTCTCGCCTCTTCTACCAGGTTCGTTGTTACTGCGGCAAAAGCACGGATCTGCGTATTTCCTGCGGTTGCCCTGACAATATAATCTTTCATTCTTCTTTTCCTTTCTCATCATAAAATTTCTTGCTTATTTCTGTAACTTTCCATATTCTCTTGCTATGATATAGATCCGTTCACTTTTTTCTGTCGGTGCTTCATGGGTAAATGCATCATAAGCAGTCTCAAAGATCAGGCCCGAACTTTGAATCAGCTCTTTCATCTCGTCTAATGTATAGCCCCTCTGATAATGCGTCTCCTGATACTTCCGGTACAAATTTTTCTCTTTTCCCTCTTCCCTGATAAACAGCGTCAGATCATATTCATTGATCTTTTCCTCATCATAGTAATAGTTATCCCAGATAAAACTACATTCACCACGGTCTTCCGCTATAACGGTATCTCCCATTACTTCCTTATATTTATATACTGTATTAAAATCAAAAATAAAGACGCCTTCAGGATCTAAGTAATTATTCACCAGCCGGAATACCTCTTTCAGCTCTTCAGGCTCTGTAATATAATTTACCGAATCACAGACACTCACTGCCGCACGCACTGTACCGTACAATTCAAATTCCCGCATATCCTGCAACAGATACAGAATATCCTGCCCTGACTGTACTCTTTTTTCCATGGCAAGCTCCAGCATATCCTCTGAATTGTCCACTCCGATCATATCATATCCGAATGCTGCCAGCCGCTCTGTCATCGCACCTGTCCCACATCCCAGATCCAATACGATCCCTTCTTCAATTCCATGCTCCAGAAGCAGACCATGGAGATAGCTGCTCCACTCTTCATAAGGTACATTGTCCATGAAAATATCATAGACTGCTGCAAACCCCGTATATGCTTCCATCCGATGTAACCTCCATTTCTCTGTAAAAATGACATACTTCTTTTTATTTTATCACATATTTCGTGTAATATCTATTCTCAAAATCAAGTCTTTACGAAGTTGCTGCCAGGTCTTTCTGACCCGTTTTCTACGATTTCATCCATATTTGGACATTATTTCCTTGACATTTTAATCTTTTTCGCTTTCTTTTATCACTTTATCATGATATAATAGTGAAGCTATGCTAATCATTAGCAAGAAATATACAAAAGAAAGGAAAAGAGAAATGGACAACAACAAGAAAGACTTCAAGCCGTATATTCCAGCCGACAAAGTCGTTCCTGAATTTACGGTAACAGCACTCTTGATTGGTATCCTTCTGGCAATCGTATTTGGGGCAGCGAACGCATATCTCGGACTCCTCGTAGGTATGACTGTGTCCGCCTCTATCCCGGCAGCAGTTATTTCTATGGGTATAATACGTGTGATTCTCCGTAAGGATTCCATTCTTGAGAACAACATGGTACAGACGATCGGTTCTGCCGGTGAGTCTGTCGCAGCAGGAGCAATTTTTACACTTCCTGCATTATTCCTCTGGGCAGAGGAAGGAAAAATTGATTTTCCAAGTATTCTTACGATCTTCCTGATCGCATTATTCGGAGGTGTCCTGGGCGTTTGCTTTATGGTTCCTCTCCGTCAGGCTCTGATCGTAGAAGAACATGGAACACTTCCATTCCCTGAGGGAACTGCATGTGCAGAAGTACTTCTGGCAGGCGAAGAGGGAGGTTCTAAAGCCGGCACTGTATTTGCAGGACTGGGGATTGCAGCAGTGTACAAATTCCTTGCAGACGGAACACAGCTCTTTAAGAGTGAGATTGGTCATGCATTTGAAAGCTACAAAGGATCTCAGGTTGGTATCCAGGTACTTCCTGCCCTCGCAGGTGTAGGTTATATCTGTGGACCGAAGATCTCAAGTTATATGTTTGCCGGTGGAACACTCAGTTGGTTTGTACTGATGCCATTGATCGCATTATTCGGTGCAGATGCAACCATCTTCCCGGCAAGTAAAACAGTAACAGAACTTCTTACTATGGAGGGCGGCGGCCCAAGTGCTTTGTGGAGCAATTACATTAAATACATCGGAGCAGGAGCTGTTGCAACAGGTGGTATCATCAGTCTGATCAAGAGTCTTCCTCTGATCATAAGAACATTTAAACAGGCTATTGACAGTATGAAGAATAAAAATGCAGCACATAAGGGACTCCGTACAGAGCAGGATCTTCCGATCCCGGTTCTGATTGCAGTCGCACTTGTGATCGCAGTACTGATCTGGCTGATTCCGACATTCCCTGTGAATCTGATCGGTGCATTAATCATTGTAGTATTTGGATTTTTCTTTGCTACAGTATCCTCCCGTATGGTAGGTCTGATCGGTTCTTCCAACAACCCGGTATCCGGAATGACGATCGCAACACTGCTTTTTGCAACTGTTATCCTCAAGGCTACCGGTTCAACTGGTATTACAGGTATGGTAGGAGCTATTTCCATCGGTGGCATCATCTGTATCGTTGCAGCAATCGCCGGTGATGCTTCTCAGGACTTAAAGACCGGATTTATTGTAGGTGCTACACCGAAGAAACAGCAGCTCGGTGAAATCATCGGTGTGGTTGCTTCCGCAGCAGCAATTGGATTTGTTCTCTATCTTCTGAATGAGGCATGGGGATATGGTACAGAAAAGATTCCGGCAGCTCAGGCTACTATGATGAAGATGCTCGTTGAGGGTATCATGAACGGTGAACTTCCATGGGCCCTTATCTTTATCGGTGTGTTTATCGCCATCGTAGTTGAGATTCTTCATATGCCGGTTATGCCATTTGCAGTTGGTATGTATCTGCCGTTCTCCTTAAGTGCAGGTATCATGGCTGGTGGTGTTGTACGCATCCTGGTTGAAAAGAGAAAAGGAACAGAGAAGGAAAAGAAAGCCCGCACAGACCGTGGACTGCTCTTTACTTCCGGTATGATCGCAGGAGAAGGTATCGTTGGTATCCTCCTTGCAGTATTTGCAGTTTTTAAGATCGACAGCAAGATCGTTCTGCCGTTCCAGTTACCGCAGATCGGCAGTCTGATCCTTTTCATCGCATTACTTGCATTACTTTACAGAGTATGCATGAAAGCAGATAAGGAATAAGGATTTCATGAAAAAGAAAGACAGTAAAAACTATCTGGATTTTGTTCCGGAAAAGAATCCGGAAATTGAATATGAAGCAGATGAGGACGGTATTATTACCGTCCTTATCGAATGGAAAGGATTTTATCATAAAATCGCACAAAAGCTGTTCCGACGCCCGAGAGTCAGTGATATCCGGCTTGATGAGCTTGGAAGCTTTGTATGGAATGCGGTCGACGGGAAAAAGGATGTCCATCAGATTTCCAAAGAACTCGAACAGCAGTTTCCGAAAATGGAAAAGCCTGTTCCCCGTCTGATCAAATACCTCGAAATACTACACGATAATCATCTCATCTACTGGAAAGGAGAAAAACATAAATAATGGAAACGATCCTGAAATACCTTCCTTATGTTCTTCTTTTTGCAGTGGCAACGATGATCGTCTATGGCTGGGGACTCTGGCGTACTTCACGACAGAATCAGGACCTCGCCAATATGCTCAGTGCCAAAGGAATCTCCGCAGTGAAAAAAGCTCTGAAAAAGAAAGGTCCTTTAACCAGAAAAGAGTTAGAACCTTTTGTAAAAAATCTTACTGCAAAGCAGCCTTTTATGCAGGATTCCATCGGAGTCACTGATCCAAAAAAGTTCCTGGACTCCATTTTGCCTTATATGATCAAGCAGAAAATGATCCTCGAGGAACGTCAGAATGGAAAGATTTTTTATAAGATTCGTAAGGATTAAAGCAGTCTGTGAATGATCCTGGATTATCCTGATCATACTCTGCTCTTTCCGAAAAAAGGAGGAAACTCTGACGCGGTGTCGGTTCAGACCGATACCGTTCAGGTTTCCTCCTTTTTCTTTTTCAGACTTTATATAACTCAGCTCTCTCTGGCTGTTCTTTACCGGATTGCGGAACAGATTTTCCTACTTTGCCAGCCGTGAAAGAATATCTTTTAAGAACTCATAAAATCTTTCAAAAGAATCCAACGTCAGATATTCATCCGGAGTATGACAGTTGGCGATCGTCGGTCCGATCGCGATCGCATCCAGTCCTTTGATCGCATCAGAGAACAATCCGCACTCCAGTCCCGCATGGATTGCTTCAATCTTCAGATCCTCCCCAAATAATTCTTTATAGCTTTCCTTACAGATCTCACGAACCGGAGAGTCTTCTTTAAAGCTCCATCCCGGATACTCTGAACTATGGCTTACTGTAAAGCCAAAAGTTTCTGCCAGTGTATTCAGACGTTCTTTTGTATCTTCCTGAAGTGATGCAACAGAAGAACGTGGAGAAAAGATCATAACGATCCGGTCTTCCTCTGTTCTGACCACACCCAGATTCAATGATACAACTACAAATCCATCCATTTTGATATTCCGCTTCTGAATCCCGTTCGGGGCAAGACGCATCGCACAAATAAATTCTTTTGCTGCATCCTGTGGGATTGCTTCAGCAGTACGGTTTGTCTCACAGGAAATCTCACAGGAGAAATCCGGCTCAGCCGGTGTCAGTTCCTCTGCATAAGTTTCTGCCAGCTCACATGCCAGTTCTTCTGCCTTCGCAGCTTCTTCATCGGATTCATAGATCAGAGATGCCTCACACTCTCTCGGAATCGCATTATCTTTCGTTCCTCCGTTAAAGCTTACAAGCTGTCCTTTTGTCTCTTTTAATAATCTCTGTATCATTCTTGCCATCAGAAGATCTGCATTCTGCCGCTCTTTATCAATATCCTGACCGGAATGTCCTCCTAAGAGTCCTTCGACTTTCAGCGTGAGAAGGCTGCCCTGCACGGTAGTTCTCTTAATCTCTTTTGTAAACTGAACTCGGAGACCGCCTGCACAGCTTACCGTTGCAACTCCCTCATCCTCTGAATCCATATTGATCATGGTTCTTGCTTTCAGCACCGACTTGTCCAATGCTTTCGCACCGTTGAGTCCTACTTCTTCCTCTGTCGTGAATACACATTCTACCGGAGGATGTTCGATCTCATCATCATCCAGCACCATCAACATCAGGGCTACGGCAACTCCGTTGTCCCCGCCAAGCGTCGTTCCATTTGCCGTCAGTCTGCCATCCCGGATGATCAGATCCAGTCCATCTTTTTCAAAATCATGCTCTACCCCTGCACGCTTCTCGCAGACCATATCCATATGACCCTGAAGCATAACCGGTGCATGATCCTCTGCCCCTCTGCTTCCCGCTTTTTTAATGACTACATTATAAGCATCGTCCTGGATCACCTCCAGACCTCTGTCCTTTGCAAATTTCACAAGATAATCACTGATTCCTTTTTCATTTCCCGAACCTCTTGGGATCGCACTGATCTCTTCAAAGAAATGAAATAACTTTTCCGGCTCATAACCTGTAATTTTATAATCCATTACTTTTCCTCTTTTCTTCTAAATATTTCTGAGGTTTTCCCCATTTTGTCCACGCATTGATTATAACAGATTTGATTTTAGAATGCACTCTATAATTTAATCTTTCCTGTTTCTTAACAGTATATGTAGGGAACCCCACTATTTACTCAATTTTATTATGAAGTTTTTCTATTTGACTTGACACGCCCCGGTCTGTGGACTACAATAATTAAGGAATTTAAATAACTACATCATTTCGGTAGGTGAGGTTACCACAGGGATTGGATGATTCGGCTTATGTCGTTAAATCCGAAGATTGCTACCGCGGAATTGTGGAGACACGATGAGCTGGTTAGCAGGCTGCGTCGCGAAGGCGCAACTTAATGCAATTTATATGCCCTGTGATGCTAAAGCTTGAACGGTGCTATTATTTAGTTGGGGTTCAGACTCCGTCATTGTTCAGGCATTGACGGAGTTTTTATATTTTAAAGATATTTCACGAAATGATTTTTCTAAGATAAAAGGGAGGTGAGGTCATGGACTCTGGTGCCAGTGGTTACCACATATGCAGCTTAATGGTAAATAATGACAGAATGAGAGGGATCTATCATGAACAAAGAGATTTTTATCAAGCTTCTCCAGCAGCGTCAGTTCAAAGCTGTCAGAAGTATCCTGGACGTAATGAACGAAGTGGACATTGCCTCACTTCTCTCGAAACTTGATGACAAAGAGCTTGCTCTTGCATTTCGCCTGATTCCCAAAGATAAAGCTGCGGAAGTATTTTCCAATATGGATACTTCCATGCAGTCCTATCTGGTGGAAATGTTCACAGAAAAAGAGTTAAAAGAACTTTTAGATGACCTGTATATGGATGATACGGTCGATATGCTTGAAGAACTTCCGGCTAACCTGGTCAACCGTATCCTCAACACCGTCAGTGCGACAGACCGTAAGATGATCAACCAGCTTCTGAACTATCCGGATGACAGTGCCGGAAGCATTATGACAACCGAATATGTTGATCTGCGTGATACAATGACCGTGGGACAGGCCATGGCTCATATCAAGCGTACCGGAATCCATAAAGAAACGATCTATACCTGCTACGTCACAGAACGCAGAAAGCTGGTCGGCATCGTCAGTGCCAAAGATCTGATGACGACCGAGGATGATGTTCCGATCAAAGACCTGATGGAGACGGAGATTATTTCTGTAACGACCCATAATGACCAGGAATATGTAGCCCAGCTTTTCACCAAATACGATCTGCTGGCACTTCCTGTCCTGGATGCCGATGGACTGATGGTCGGAATCGTTACTTTCGATGATGCAATGGATGTCATGGTCGATGAGGCAACCGAGGATATCACAAAAATGGCTGCTATCAATCCAAGTGAAAAAACTTATTTTGATACTTCTGTCTTCCAGCATGCCATGAACCGTATCCCCTGGCTTCTGATCCTGATGCTTACTTCCATTATCACCGGAACGATCATCACGAAATATGAGAACGCTTTTGCTGCAATCCCACTTCTGGTTTCCTTCATCCCTATGCTGATGGATACCGGCGGAAACTGTGGTTCCCAGAGTGCAACCCTGATCATCCGTGGAATTGCACTGGATGAGATCCATTTTAAAGATCTCTTCAAGGTTGTATTCAAGGAGTTCCGTATCTCCCTGATCGTAGGAGCTGCACTTTCTATTGTGAATGGACTCCGGATCCTGATCCAGTATCGGAATCCGTCCCTTGCACTGGTGATTGCATTCTCTCTGATCGGAACAGTCATTATGGCTAAGATGGTCGGATGTATGCTTCCACTGCTCGCAAAGAAGGTTCATCTTGACCCGGCGATCATGGCTTCTCCGCTGATCACGACACTGGTAGATACGTTCTCGATTCTTATCTACTTTAATATTGCAACGTTGTTGTTTAAGTTGTAAGAAATAAAGAGCCGGAAGGCTATTGACCAGGATAAGCAATCTGCAAACTGCAGGATTTGATATCTTAGTCGATAACCTTCCGGCTCTTCTTCTTATTTTTAAATTTGCATTGTTGAGTGAATATGCTGTGGAGCTAAAAACTTCTTATCGAGATGGTCAGCGGAAAGCAGGGTGTTCCTGAGCAGGTGCATTAGCAGGAGCGTTCCGAAGACACTTTGCAGCGTTTGTTAGAGAAAGTAAATCGAGTGCCATTGCACGAAGATTTCCACTTTCGAGTTACAAACGGTCAACGGGCTGAGGTAAAGCGAGCCTGCACTGCGAAGGAATATCCCTGCTTTCCGCGTCCGCTTCGCCACAAAGAAGCTTTCTGATTTACAAGCGTATCACCCCGACAACTACAAATTTATATTCCCCGCATCGTCAACTGAATCCTTTTTTTCTTCATATCCACACTCATTACCTTTACATCCACAATATCACCCACGCTGACAGCCTCCAGTGGATGTTTTATAAACTTATCCGTAATCTGGGAAATATGCACCAGTCCGTCCTGATGGACTCCGATATCCACAAATGCACCGAAATCAATGACATTTCTTACTGTTCCTTTCAGAACCATTCCCTCTTTCAGATCTTTCATTTCAAGTACATCGGTACGAAGAATCGGCTTTGGCATTTCATCACGTGGATCACGTGCCGGTTTTTCCAGCTCTTTTACAATATCTCGCAACGTGATCTCTCCGATCTCCAGTTCTTCTGCCAGCTTTTTATAATCTCTGAGCGTCAATGATAACCCTGTTAATTTATGGTTTGTGATATCCTCTGCTTTGTATCCCTGCTTCTTCAGGAGCTTTTCTGCCGCTTCATAAGATTCAGGATGAACTGCTGTCGCATCCAGCGGATTTTTTCCACCCTGGATCCTCATGAATCCCGCACACTGCTCATAGGCTTTTGGCCCCAGCTTCGGTACTTTTAAAAGTTCCCGTCTGTCGGCAAACTTTCCATTTTCTTCCCGGTAAGCAACAATATTTTTTGCGATTGCACTGCTGATTCCTGAAATATATGCAAGCAACGGTGCAGAAGCCGTATTCAGATCCACGCCTACTTTATTCACACAATCCTCAACCACACCATTTAATGATTCACCGAGCTTCTTCTGATTCATATCATGCTGATACTGACCTACTCCGATTGCTTTCGGATCAATCTTCACCAGTTCAGCCAGCGGATCCTGCAGTCTTCTTGCGATCGATGCAGCACTTCTCTGTCCTACATCAAACTTCGGAAATTCCTCGCTTGCCAGCTTACTTGCTGAATAAACAGAGGCCCCCGCCTCATTTACGATCACATACTGTACCTTTTCAGGAATTTCTTTCAATAATTCTACAATAAATTCTTCTGACTCTCTTGAAGCCGTTCCATTTCCAAGAGAAATCAGAGAAATATGGTACTTTGGAATAATCTTTTTCAGAAGATCCTTACTCGCCTGGATCTTCTTCGGTGTTGTAGGAGCCGTCGGATAAATAACCGTCGTTCCGATCACCTTTCCGGTCTCATCAACAACAGCTAGCTTACATCCTGTACGGAATGCGGGATCCCATCCAAGTACCACTTTTCCTGCGATCGGTGGCTGCATCAGAAGCTGGTGCAGATTTTTTCCAAATACTTCAATCGCTCCATTCTCCGCACGTTCTGTCAATTCGCTTCGTATCTCACGCTCGATGGCCGGAGCGATCAGACGGTTATAACTGTCAGCCACCGTCTCTTTTAATACTTCCGTTGTATATGGATTTTCGTTCACGATCACTTTCTTTTCCAGATAACGCAGGATTTCTTCTTCCGGTGCCTGCACTTTTACTGTCAGAAATTTCTCCTTTTCTCCTCGGTTTAATGCAAGAATCCGATGCCCTGCCAGCTTTTCCGCAGGTTCTTCAAATTCATAATACATTTCATAAACTGACTCTGCCTCAGGATCTTTTGCTGTAGAAATAACTTTTCCTTTATTCATCGTAATCTTTCTGATCCAGCTCCGGTAATCTGCGTTATCTGAGATGGACTCGGCAATGATATCTCTCGCCCCTGCAACAGCCTCTGACGCTGATACAACACTCTTCTCCTGAGAAATATACGCTTCTGCGATCTTTTCCAATGGTTCCATACTTTTCTGCAACATAATAACTGCTGCCAGTGGTTCTAACCCCTTTTCCTTTGCGATGGTCGCCCTGGTACGACGCTTCGGTCGGTATGGCCGGTACAGATCCTCCACGGAAACCAGTGTCTCTGCCGCAAGAATCTGCTGCTTTAATTCTTCCGTCAGCTTCCCCTGTTCCTCTATACTGGAAAGCACCTGCTCTTTC
>ENA-UONW01003486-UONW01003486.1-human-gut-metagenome-genome-assembly--contig:-CS52-NODE-3486-length-12966-cov-7.465495_pt1 | contig 12966 bp, 9 predicted proteins | sample MGYA00242463_ERZ724010 | MGnify/ENA metagenome assembly ERZ724010 | reverse complement strand
TGAGGTTCAGCTCGCGCGTCCGGCTCTCCACACCGTCGAAAATAGTAGGCACGTTAGCATAATTGGCCGAGAGGCTTAGGTTGATGTTACTGCGCAGGAAGTCCACGGGGAAACCATAGGTCAGCATGGACTGCAGGCTGTAGTACTTGATTTTGAAATATAATCATAAACATTTATACGAATTTTTACATTATTTTTTTGCAAGAGTCGTGAATTCTTTTGAAATTTACAAAGAAATTACGTATATGCCATCCTAATCCTAACAAGTATAATATCATTAAAATATTAGAAATGAACAATATACATGATTAATTACTATATTTTATTTAACTAATAGATTACAATCATGAGTAAACAACTCCTATACATTCTCCCCAAATTAGAACTATTATCGTCCACACCCTGTACAAATAAGAACAGCCCCATAAAAAACAAAATGAATGATAACATCCGTGTCATTGTAGTGGATACGACGAATGTAGAAATGCCTGCCAAAGCATCCCGTTATTGCAACGAAGAAGACATTAAATAAAAGAGGACGGGACACTGCTCGAAGAAATACCCCTGACGGAGAAAATCAATCCATATCAGTAAATCCACCCTCAATCAAAGCCATAACGACTTATGCGCCCCAACTCTCCCCGAGCCTGGCTCCTTGCCACCCGCCCCAAGACACTGACGGCTGCCCTCATTCCTGTAATGCTAGGCAGTGCGCTGGCCTTTGCCGACAGACACTTCCAAACGGAAGAAGCTGTATTGTGTCTGCTGTTTGCCTGCCTGATGCAGGTAGCGGCCAATTTCATCAACGACCTGTTCGACTTCCGGAAGGGCAGCGACCGCAGCGACCGCCTCGGCCCCCAACGGGCCTGTGCGGAAGGATGGATTACGCCACATGCCATGACTATCGGCATCGGCGTCGTGCTGAGCTTGGCCTGTGCATGCGGACTCGGTGCGTTGTACTTTGCCTGGGGAAGTCTGCCGCACGGCGGATGGGAACTGGTAGGACTGGGAGTATTGTGTCTGTTGTTTGCTTTCCTCTACACCACCGTGCTCTCCTACAAAGGTTGGGGTGACGTGCTGGTGCTGGTGTTCTTCGGCTTTGTACCTGTGGGCGGGACTTATTATGTACAAGCAGGACAGGTAAATTGGGACGTATGCCTGCTGTCGCTCGTGTCGGGACTGGTCATCGACACATTGCTGATGGTAAACAATTACAGGGACCGCGAACAGGACCTCGTCAGCGGCAAGCATACATTGGTCGTAAAATACGGAGAACGGTTTGGAGCCAACATGTATCTGGCTTTGGGGCTGGCAGCCGTCTGCCTCTGCGCCGGCCTTATCTTTACCGGTCGGCTCACGTGGCTGGAGTTCATCTGGGCACCCTGCATCTACCTGTATCTGCACATACTGACCTGGCGAAAGATGATACAAATAAGAAAAGGTAAGGAACTGAACAGGATACTGGGAGAAACCTCGCGCAACATGCTGCTCATAGGATTACTGCTCTGCGCCGCCCTCCTTTCGTAAGGCTACATCTTTTTTCTCCAACTTGGAAAAAAGATTTTCCCAACCGGGAAAAATTATCCAGCCAGCTCCACGACCTCCAGGTCCTTAAAGACGCCACCTTCGATAACGAAACGAACCAGGGTACGTACTTTATGAAAACCATATTTGCCTGCCGCGCCGGGATTGATGTGAAGCAAGTCGAGTGTCTTGTCATACTTTACCTTCAGAATATGCGAATGTCCGCTGATGAATAACTTGGGAGGCCGTGTAAGGATGCTGCCAGCTATCGACGGATCGTATTTGCCGGGGTATCCGCCAATGTGCTTCATCAGCACTTCTGCCCCCTCCACCCGAAAACGGAGAGTCTGCGGATAGAGACGACGGATGTCCTGCCCATCGATGTTGCCATACACAGCACGGAAAGGTCGGAAAGCGGCCAGCCGTTCGGCAACCTCCAACGAGCCGATGTCACCGGCATGCCAGATTTCGTCGCACGGTTCAAAGTATTGCAAGTATTTCTCGTCCCAATATCCATGTGTATCGGACAACAGACCTATTTTTATCATCTTTTCATTTGTTTTTGTGTACAAAGGTAAGTACATTTGTCCTACATTCGCCAAAGGGGGCGGAATAAGTTAACATAATTACACCTATCCCACTCCTTTTGCCCTTAATCTACAATTATGGAATATCAATACTTCAAACGTGACATCAGCTGGCTGTCTTTCAACTATCGCGTCCTGCTCGAGGCGGACGACGATACGCTGCCGCTATACGAACGCATCAACTTCATCTCGATCTACTCGTCCAACCTCGAGGAATTCTACAAGGTACGTGTAGCCGACCACAAAGCCATCGCTACCGGCAAGACTCCCGAAGACGAGGAGAGTGTACAGTCGGCCATCGAACTGGTGGATGAAATCAATAATGAAGTAAACCGCCAGCTGGAGGACCGTATCCGAATCTACGAAACAAAGATATTGCCTGCTCTTCGCAAACACCACATCATCTTCTACCAGAGTCAGGAAGTGGAACCCTTCCATCAAGAATTCATCCGCCGCTTCTTTCTGGAAGAGATATTCCCCTATCTGGCGCCGGTACCGGTAACCAAAGACCGCATCATCTCCTTTCTACGTGACAACCGCCTGTATCTGGCCGTGCGCCTCTATCGCAAAACAGAAGGAGAAAGCGAAGAACGCATTCCCGAATACTTTGTGATGAAACTGCCCTACAGCAAGGTACCCCGTTTCATCGAATTGCCCAAAGAAGGAAAGGACTACTACCTGATGTTCATCGAAGACATCATCAAGGCCAACCTGCAAACCATTTTCCCCGGTTATCGGGTGGACAGCAGCTACTGCATCAAGATATCGCGCGACGCAGATATCCTGATAGACGACGCTACAAGCAGCAACGAAATCATCGAACAGCTGAAAACGAAAGTCAAGAAACGGAAAACGGGTGCCGTATGCCGTTTTGTCTACGACCGTGCCATGCCGCACGACTTTCTGGAATTTCTTGTTGACGCTTATCGGATAGACCGTAACGAACTGGTGCCGGGCGACAAGCATCTCAATCTGGAAGACCTGCGCCACCTGCCCAATCCGAACCCGAACCTGCCCTCCATCCAAAAACCGCAACCGATGAAACTGACTTGCCTGGACGAACGTGAGTCTGTATTCGATTACGTGGCAAAGCAGGACCTGCTGCTGCACTATCCCTACCACTCATTCGAACACTTCATCCATTTCCTCTATGAGGCCGTACACGAACCGACGGTCAAAGAAATCATGGTAACACAATATCGTGTGGCCGAAAACTCGGCGGTCATCAATACACTGATAGCTGCCGCACAAAACGGCAAGAAGGTGACCGTATTCGTAGAACTGAAAGCCAGATTCGATGAAGAGAACAACCTGGCTACAGCCGCCATGATGGAAGAAGCCGGCATCCGCATCATCTACAGCCTGCCCAAACTGAAGGTACACGCCAAGGTGGCCCTAGTGTTGCGCAAGGATGAAGAAGGGCACAAACTTCGCAGTTATGCCTACATCAGTACTGGAAATTTCAATGAGAAGACTGCCACTCTTTATGCCGACTGTGGTCTGTTCACCTGCAATCCGGTTATTGTAAACGACCTGCATACCCTTTTCCGTACTCTGAAGGGCAAACTGACCAACCCCACCTTCCACCGGCTGCTGGTGGCACGCTTCAACCTGATACCTGAGCTGAACAAACTGATTGACCAGGAAATAGCATTGGCGCAGGCAGGAAAAGGCGGACGAATCATCCTGAAAATGAATGCTCTGCAAGATCCTGTCATGATAGGAAGACTTTACGAAGCTTCGGAAGCGGGAGTGGAGATAGACCTTATCGTACGAGGCATCTGTTGCCTCATACCCGGCCAACCCTACAGCCGCCACATCCGCATCACCCGTATCGTAGACACGTTTCTGGAACATGCGCGCGTCTGGTATTTCGGCAACGGAGGCAAGCCCCGGCTTTTCCTGGGGTCGCCCGACTGGATGCGACGCAACCTGTACCGGCGCATAGAGGCTGTAGTACCTGTGATCGACGAAAAACTGAAACAGGAGCTCACCGATATGCTAACAATCCAACTGGCCGACCGGCGAAAAGCCTGTTTTGTGGATGGAGAACTGCACAACTGCTGGAAATCAGCCCATCCGCAACGCGAAGAAGTACGCGCACAATATGCTTTCTACGAATATCTGAAGAGACGATTGTAACACGATTGTAACATGTATGACAATCACTTGTAACACAAACACCCGTTCTTTGCAAACGGAAATAAAATACACATTTATTGAATATGGAAACAATCTATTTAGGAATCGTTCTCTTCCTGTTCGTCCTCGCAATCTTCGATCTTGTGGTGGGCGTAAGCAACGATGCCGTCAACTTTCTGAACTCCGCCATCGGAGCCAAAGCGGCATCCTTCAAGACCATCATCTTCATTGCCGGTGTGGGCGTCTTTATCGGTGCGGCACTGAGCAACGGTATGATGGACATAGCCCGACATGGCATCTACCAGCCGCAGCACTTCTACTTTGCGGAAATCATGTGCATCCTGCTGGCTGTAATGCTGACAGACGTCGTACTGCTCGACGTATTCAACACGATGGGTATGCCAACCTCGACTACTGTCTCGATGGTATTCGAACTGTTGGGCGGTACGTTTGCACTGGCACTTATCAAGGTCTACAGCAGTGAAGGTACTTTAGGATTGGGCGACCTGATCAATACAGACAAAGCTCTGTCCGTCATCATGGCCATCTTTGTCTCCGTAGCCATAGCCTTCTTCTTCGGTATGCTGGTACAATGGCTGGCACGTATCGTATTTTCCTTCAATTACAAGAAAAACATGAAGTACAGCATCGGAATCTTCGGCGGTATCGCGGCTACGAGCATCATTTACTTCATGCTGATCAAGGGTCTGAAGGACAGCTCATTCATGACTGCCGAATACAAAGACTGGATACACAACAACACTTGGATGCTGATAGGAGCTTTCTTCGTGTTCTTCACCATTCTGATGCAGATTCTTCATATCTGCAAGGTCAACGTTTTCAAAGTTGTAGTGTTGCTGGGAACCTTTGCACTGGCACTGGCTTTTGCCGGTAACGACCTGGTAAACTTTATCGGTGTTCCCCTTGCCGGATATTCTTCGTTCATGGACTACACGGCCAACGGACAAGCTGCCGGCGCCGACGGTTACCTGATGACTTCCCTGTTAGGACCGGCCAAAACTCCCTGGTATTTTCTCTTCGGCTCAGGAGCCATTATGGTAATAGCCCTTGCCACTTCGAAAAAGGCACACAACGTTATCAAAACCTCGGTTGACCTTTCACGTCAGGATGAAGGAGAGGAAAACTTCGGAAGCACGCCGATTGCCCGTACACTGGTGCGTTTCAGCCTGACACTGGCCAACGGCATTTCCAAGGTTACTCCTGAAAGTACCAAACGTTGGATTGACACCCGTTTCCGCAAGGACGAAGCAATCATAGCCGACGGTGCCGCATTCGACCTTGTACGCGCATCAGTCAACTTGGTTCTGGCAGGTCTGCTCATTGCACTGGGTACGTCATTGAAACTTCCTCTCTCCACAACCTATGTCACATTCATGGTTGCCATGGGTACCTCACTGGCCGACCGTGCCTGGGGACGTGACTCTGCCGTATTCCGTATTACAGGTGTGCTGAGCGTCATTGGAGGATGGTTCATCACTGCCGGAGCGGCCTTTACCATCTGTTTCTTCGTGGCACTCGTCATCTATTATGGAGGTACAACCGCCATTGTTGTGCTCATTGCACTGGCTGTTTTCATGCTCATCCGCAGCCAAGTGATGTACAAGAAACGGAAAGAAAAAGAAAAAGGAAGCGAGACTCTGAAGCAATTGCTGAGCAGTACGGACAACAACGAAGTATTGAAACTGCTGCAAGTCCACACACGCGAAGAGCTGGGCAAGGTTCTGGCTTTCACAGAAGAGAATTTCGAACGGACATCAACCTCCTTCCTGCATGAAAATCTGCGCGGCCTGCGCCGTTCCATGGGAGCCGTGAAGTTTGAAAAACAGCTCATCAAGCAAATGAAACGTACAGGCACATTGGCCATGAGCCACCTGGACAACAATACCATCTTGGAAAAAGGTCTTTACTACTATCAAGGCAACGACTTTGCCAGCGAACTGGTATATAGCGTAGGCCGTCTGTGCGAACCCTGTCTGGAGCATGTAGACAACAATTTTGTACCGCTCGACGCCATCCAGAAGGGTGAGTTTGCCGACGTTACAGAAGACATAACCTATCTGCTCCAGGTATGCCGCAACCGTATTACGAACAACGACTACGAAGGCATGGAAGCCGATATCCGCAAAGCCAACGAGCTGAACGGCCAACTGGCTCACCTGAAACGTGAAGAGCTTCAACGCATCCAAAGCCATACAGGCAGCATCAAGGTCAGCATGGTATACCTGACTATGGTACAAGAAGCACAAAACGTGGTGACCTACGCAAGCAATCTGCTGAAAGTAAGCCGCAAGTTTCAGGCAGAAGAATAAACTTACATCCCTTTCTTCAATAAAAAAAGTCCGGGCAGAAGGACTCTTGAACAACAACATTCAAGAACATCTTCTGGCCCGGACATTTTTTAGGGATATTCAGTAAATGTCCCTATGGAAGGTTTAACATCTGAAGGATTTCAACTCATTTGGAAGACTCCAGCAATACAACACGATTCAATATCGGTTCACCAAATGAATCAACACTTTCTGCCTTACCAATAGAAAGACAATTAGCATTTACTCCATAGTCCTCAACTAATACCTTAATAACGGCTTCAGCACGTTTCTTAGCCAATTGACGGTTAAACTCAGGAGTTCCAGTTGCAGAATCAGCATAACCATTAACTACATATGAAATTTCAGGATGCTTTTTCATTGTTTCAGCCATATAAGAAAGGTTCATTGATTCACGTTTAGAAACCTTGGCAGAACCTATAGCAAAAAAGACAGTCCGGGGTGTTACATCTTGTTCTACGACAACTTTCGTTTCTGTTTTTTGAGCAGCCTCTTTCCTTGCCTGTGCTAAAGAAGATGATAAACGTTGATTTTCAGCTGCCATTTCCTTTATTTTATTACGCATATTATCTAATTCAGCCTCCGAGATAATTTGCGGCTGAGGTCTATTAAATCCTCGTTTTGCAAAACGATAAGTAACACCTACTGTAGCACTAACCACACCATCGTATCCTTTCCCTCCTAATCCGGCATCAAATTTATCTTCCATACCAGCAATACTCAATTCCAAATTAATATCCATAGCATCTGAAACACGGAAACGATTAAGCAAACCTGCATTAACAGCCATACATTGCCGATGAGCCTCCGAATAACTATGAGTAAAACCGAAACCTACATAAGGAATAATCTCATATGTACGATTTGAATTGTAACCACCAAACAAAGCATTTAAGTTAAACATGGCATCCACATGTAGATTCATATAATTAAAACGCTGCTTATAACCACCATCTACCACATCTCCTGTGGTATAATCAGTTAATCCTGATGGAGCAAAACCTCTAGCTTGCAAACCACTATATTGTAAACGACCTCCAATACCTGGAGTAAACCACTTACCCAAAGCAATATTGATTGTCGGACTTATCCGTTGTCCCAAATTACCTACATTCGTATCAAAGTCTCCCATCAATATACTTCCACCTACACCAGCAGAGATAAACCAATTATCCCAAAACTTATTAGTTATAACCGCATACTTATCCTGCTCTAAATTGCCATGACAAGACACTTGATTTTCTGACTGTGCGACCGAAACTAAAGTTACACCAGACATAGCCAATAACATTAACAACTTCTTCATAATCTCAGTATTTTAAAATTAATAAAACAATTTCACTTTACTAACAATTTTACAAAAAAAGTTTTTAGAATCCACTCTATGCATATATCTCAAACAATACAAAACAAATATAGAAAAAAAAGCCTATATAATTTATTTATTCTTTAAAGAATTGCCGAATGATAGAGAAATTAACATATATTATACATTAATTTCTTATAGAAAGAGACATCAAAGACTCCGCAAGTCCTCGAAATAGGTGTCGAGCAACGATTTGGCGGCAACAAACGAGGTAAGATTGCCCTGCAACACCTGCTGCTCACGGTCGGCCAGCATCGACTGGATTTTCGGATTGTGATAGAAACTATCTTTCAGGTGTTCGTTGATGCTCTCGTACATCCAATATTTGCTTTGCTCGTTGCGACGGTAATCGAAATAACCGTTGGCCTTCACAAAGTCGATATACTGATAGACCATGTCCCAGATTTCTTTTACTCCTATATTATAGAAGCCCGAATAGGTAAGTACCTGGGGTGTCCAGCCACTCTCGGGAGCCGGGAACAGATGGAGCGCATTGCGGAACTGTGCGGCGGCCAGACGGGCACGCTCCACATTGTCGCCGTCGGCCTTGTTGATGACAATGCCGTCGGCCATTTCCATGATACCACGTTTGATACCCTGCAATTCGTCGCCTGTACCGGCCAGCTGGATGAGCAGGAAGAAATCGACCATGGAGTGAACAGCCGTCTCGCTCTGTCCTACACCGACGGTCTCGACAAAAATCTTATCGAAGCCTGCCGCCTCGCAGAGAATAATGGTCTCACGCGTCTTGCGCGCCACGCCTCCCAGCGAACCGGCCGAAGGACTGGGGCGGATAAACGACTTGGGATGCACGGAAAGTTTCTCCATACGAGTCTTGTCGCCCAAGATACTGCCCTTGCTACGCTCACTGCTGGGGTCGATGGCCAGCACCGCCAACTTACCACCATACTGTTCGAGCACATGGAGACCGAAAACATCAATCGAAGTACTCTTGCCTGCGCCAGGCACACCACTGATGCCTATGCGGACAGAGTTTCCCGAATAGGGCAGACATTTCTCGATGACTTCCTGTGCCACGGCCTGATGTTCGGGCTTCACACTCTCGACCAACGTAACGGCCTGACTGAGAATGGTTACATCGCCTCCTACGATACCATCCACATATTCAGCTACGGAGAGTTCACGCTTCTTGCGGCGCGGACGGTCCTTCAGATAGGGATTTACGGATGACGGCTGCTCAACGCCGGCATTGACGGTCAAGCCCTTATAGGCTTCATTGTTTTCGGGATGTTCCATAGTTATTTGGCTTTAATGTTGATGGTTACTTTCGGATGGGTCGGGTCGTTGGTTATCAACAACAGACGCAAGTGGCGGCGATGCTTGCCGATGTTCCGCTTGGTGACTGACACCCGCAGACGGGTCGATTCGCCCGGAGCCAAGCGCGTCTTCTTCAGACGGACGTTGACAGCCGGATGGAATACCTGCAACTTGCTGATCTGCAAAGAAGAGCGACCTGTATTGGTCAGCACGATGTCCTGATGCGCCCGTTTCTTATGGGCCAGCGTCTTGCTCAAGTCGATGCTGTCGGCCGAAAGGCTGATGACAGGTGCATTCAGACGCTCGGCTTCCGTCAAGTTGGAGAAATCGGGCAAAAGGATGGCCGAAACAGGTATTTCGTTCTCCTCCCCTACCTTATCGCCCAAGAAGCGTGACAGGTAGACTGACGACTGGGTCAAGCCCAAATCGGCCAGCTTTTCGGAATTCAACGTCAGCTTGACAGTACCCCGCTCGCCCTGTTGCAGGACTTCGGGCTCGCACTCCATCTCCAGATAAGGAGGCAGATGCATCAGCACTGGCTCGTAGGCCTTGTCGGAAAGGTTCACTACGCTGAGGTACATCACGGGATGCTCGCCGCGTTGTATGTCGGGAAAATCTATTTCGTTCTTGTCGATGCGTATCTGTCCTATCTGATAAGGATGCGTACGGGTAAAGTCAGTGATTTCGGTCACCACTTCGCCGTCGAACTTCAGATACACCACATGTGGAGCCGCATTGGTAAAAATGGCCACCGACTTCTGAAAGCGGCCCAAAGCCTTGGCATCGAAGGTTACGTCTACCGTTCCTTTTCCGCCGGGGGCGATGGGTGTCTGTGTCCATCGGGCATCCGTACAGGCGCAGTCGGGCTCCACTTCGCTCAGGACAAGAGGCTCGTCGCCTGTATTGGTAATGGTATATTGCACCGTGACGGGATGCTTCCACTCAATCTGTCCCAAATGTTGCATTTGGGTACTCGACGTGAAGCGTGCCTGTCCTGCGGCACCTGCCACAAGACCCGTACAAAGGGCTATCAGGGAAAATATTCTTTTCATCCGTAGATCATTATCTTGATTATTGCCGCAAATGTACAAATTTCGGGCCGAAGAAACACCCGCCGTCACACATTTTAGGCAAGATTTAGATTCAACAGCCTGCCACTCCCTCCTGCCCGCCTTGCGGCCGCCTGAAAGGAAAGCATTGCTTTCGCCTCCGAAAAGCATTGTTTCAGGGAGGGGAAAACAATGCTTTCTCCACCCGAACCTGCCATGAAGGAAACCATCACTCCTACTTCCGTCGGCGGTGCAGGAAGAACCAGCGCAGGATGGAAGCGGGAATGGTATGTGTAAAAGAGTTGACCTCATCGCTACGTTCGTCGACTCGGGCAAAATAACGGGCCGCATCCTTGTCGGAGAGCACGCCGTCGGCCTGCATCTGGCGGATGGTGCGTCGTTCGTTGCTCAGTACCATACGGATGGCTTTCTGCGTCAGGGCATGGTTGTAGGCCTTGGGGAAGTCGGCCGACAGGCGCTCGATGACACGGTTCATGCTCGCGATGTTGTGCTCCACTTCCTGACGGAGCGTCTGCAGAAGTCCGAGCTGGTCAGCCTGTACGACTCCCGAAGAGGCCAGTTCGTCGAGCAGCTTCAGGTCCTCGCGTTGCAGGATGATGAAGCCGCGCCCCAGGTCGTAGATGACCATGATGCGCTCTCGGAAGTAAAAGCCTGTCCAACGGCTGAAGTAGGGCAACTTCTGCATGCGGTAGAGGGCACGCGTACGCCCGCAGAAGTCAAAAATGGAGTGACGCACGTCCAACGCCCAGGCGCCGTCATGGTCGTAAAGTTCGTCGAGTGAGTTCATCAGGCGGCGGAAGGCTGTCTGCGAAATGATACCCTCGTCGTAGATTTCACGGCTGAAAGCCTTTTCGCGGTCGAGCACCCGCAGACGCAACTCAGCCAGTACATCTTGCGAACGGGCTACAGACAATGGCCCCGCCTCGGGCGGAAGAGCCACATAGCCGGCCACTTTCTCCCAATTGGCTCCGGCCAAAGGTTCTCGGCTTCGCAGGCGTTCAAAATATTTCTCGGCACTCTCGTGGATGCGCTCCTGCACCCGACGCTCCATCAGCACCCGGGCCGAAGGTACATGAATCAGGCCCAACTTGAGGAGCAGCCAGCGTGTAGTGGTGGCATTGACACAAAGCGTAAGCGTCACGATGCCTGCCGTGAAGAACAGAATCTGGCTGCGTATCTCCTCGGGGATGGCGGGCGTATAGGACACCATCAAGGCCAGCGTCATGCCCAGCGCCCCTCTCAAGCCGCCCCAAGTAAGGATAACCGACTCCCGCTTGCTCAATCCGTAACCCAACCGCTTCATCAGCGGATAGAGCAGCATGATCATGGCGAAGCGGAAAAGGTTCAATCCCACGTAGATGAGCAGCAGCACGCCGAAGTGCGACCACGTGAAGTCCACCTTGACGGCAATGACCACACCCACGATGATGAACACCAGCGTATTGGCCATATAGGTCAGCAGGTCCCAGAAGCTCTCCATAAACTCGTTGACCTGCGGTTTCAGGCGGGGTTTGCCCACGTAGGAAATGGTCAATCCGAAAGCCACCAGCGCAATGACGCCCGACAAGCCCAGGTAATATTGCGACAGGATGAACACCAGATAGGCCGAAAAGATGATGGCACTGTTTTGGATAAGCGTCTCGGAGTTGATGCGCGTAATGAACCAGATGACCAGCCGTGCGGCCATAAAGCCCAGCAGCACACCGCCCGCCACCACCTGGAAGAACTGCACGACAGGCGACACCTCGCTCTGTCCCGCCACGGTATAGACACCGAAAAAGAGCATGAAACAGACGATACCCGTACCGTCGTTGAGCAACGACTCGGCATCGACCAGCGTCGAAAAGCGCTTGCTCGTCTTCAGTTCGTGAAGCAGAGCCACCACCGCCACAGGGTCGGTAGCACTGATCAAAGCGCCGAACATCAGCGCAAAGGCCCACGTCCACTCCCCATAGCCGGGCATTACGGCGCAAATCCCCATCAGCAGCAGGGCCGTAAGCAACATGCAGACAATGAGCCCCGGCACGGCCAGCAGCGTAGCGTTGGCCAGCGTCTTCTTGAAAATATGCAGGTTCAGCTCATAGGCCGCATCGAATATCAACACGGGCAGGAAGATGTAAAGGATAAAGTCGGGATTGATATTGGCCACCCCCGTCAGCGCCTCCTCCACCTGCGGCAGAGAATGAAACAATCCATAACGGTCGGCCAGCCCCACCAGTAAACCGAAGGCAAACAAGGCCACCGTATAAGGCACGCGCGAACGGCGCAACAATGACTTCAGCAAAGCACCGACCACCAGACCTCCGATGGCCAGCAACAAAGGCATAAGCAAGACAAATTCTTCCATAGGACCCAATATCACAACAAAAAGTTAACTCTTGCAAAGATAATACAAACTGAGAGAAGCACAAAGCGGAAAAGGAAGTTTTCCACCTTTCCGCACGAAGGCATTTCCTGCCTTATGCGACAATCAAGAAAAAGAAAGCCGAGAAGCCGACAACGACGATTATGTCATTGAAAAAGAAGCGGAAATAATTACGCAAACATTTGCACGTCTCGAACAAAAGCAGTACTTTTGTGCCCGATTATTCCGCACCGGGTCCGACAAAGAGCTTTCCAAGTGATTGGAGACCACCCGACGGAGCTAACTT
>ENA-UONW01003475-UONW01003475.1-human-gut-metagenome-genome-assembly--contig:-CS52-NODE-3475-length-12986-cov-11.815792_pt1 | contig 12986 bp, 9 predicted proteins | sample MGYA00242463_ERZ724010 | MGnify/ENA metagenome assembly ERZ724010 | reverse complement strand
TGAAAATGAAAACTTTAGCAGTTACAGTTCGCCGAACTCACGTTAAATAACAATACTTTACTCTCGGTGACCATTGGTTTGTGTATCCTTGATTTTAAGTAACATAATGATACAACGGTCTTAACCGATTGCCGGACTTACAGACTTTTACAATTCGTCGGACCACGTTAAATCAATTATATTCACATATTATGAAAAGGCTATTTTTTGTTTTTTTACTTACCTTTGTACTTCACGGCATGTCTTTCGCCGGTGATTTCTCAAAATATCGCGGCGTCTGGGCATCAAACGATGCCGAAGCGGTCATAACAGACAGTGTCTGTATGTTCTTCGAAAAGACTCCAAAGGGGTTGAGAGCATTTCTCAATGTCCCGACACAAAATATATATAGCCGTACCACTTACAAGGATTCTGCATTTGTAGTTGAGACGGCCGCGCCTCTCAAACTCACCGATGAGGTTAAGACCATTAACGGAACAGCCGTCAGGACTCTGCGTATCGGAGACAAGGTGATGTCTAAAGTGGAGGAGATAGAGACCTGCAAGCCTTATGAAAAATCCCGTGCGAACAGCAAGTCAGACGTAGGCAAGTGTTTACAGGAATGGAGGCTTGGCGCTAAGTTTGGAAAAGACGGCGATGTCTTTATGTGTGAGGTCAATACCAACCGCCACATGTTTATCTATCTGATTAATCCTAACATGACATATATACGGGCAGCAGCAACGGCGAACAACGATAACGGCACACTGTTTTTTCAGAACATCCGTATGATGCGCAACAATAATACCGGAGAACTGACATCGTATATGGCACCTGATAATTATACTGTTGCCGCAGACAATCTGAAGATAGACAATAGCAAATTCAATCCTAATGCCTGCGTGTTCAATCCCGACGGAGGAATATACTGGTCGCTTATCTCGTTTACGGCAGACCAGATTAAGATAAACGGTTGCGGTGAGACTTATCATGTAAACCGTATTGATAAGTTTGAAGAATACTTTAAGTATGTCCCATACGATACAGCGCGCCTACAACAATAGTCTGTCCTTGGGATAAAGGCGTTCATCGTGCCTTCGCGGATTGGCAAAAGCTGCATTTTCATCCAACGGACAACCTGCCCGGATGAGCATCTCGCGTAAAAGCATTTCACCATAAAAGTCCAATCCGGAAAGGCAACGGTTTCCGCTGATCACCGGCATTACAGACATCAATCATTCGTCTGACTCACGTTAAATAAGACATGAAACAAAATTAAAATACACATTATGAAAATGAAAACATTGGCATTGGTAATTATAGCTACGTCATTATGCATGACTTCATGCAGCGGAACAAACAAAAGCACAGCGGCCACTTACATGGCGACCGGAGCAGAACTGCCAGGCAACGGCGAGGTGGAAAAAACACTGAATCTGGGCAGTTTCAGCGGAATAGAGGCTTCTGTGATTGTGGACATACACTATACACAGGACACAAAACGCAGCGTGAAGGTGCGCGCTACCCAGAAACAGATTGACAGATGCGACATATCAGTGAGCGGTTCTACTCTCGTACTGAAAACGAAAAAGAACGTACCCAATTCCGATGACAACTCAAAACAGGATAAAATCACGCTGTATATCACAGCTCCGGAGATAAGTGTCATAGAGAACCGCGGCATAATGGGATTCTATACAAAGCAACTCAACAGCGACGGACTGCAGATAAAAAACAAGGGAATACTCAATATGAATGTGCAGAACGTATCCGGCAAAGGCGGCAGCGGACTGAGCATCGACAACACTGGAAGGATGACGGCTGAGATGCCGACAGTGGACATGAATATGTTTTCGCTGGAGAACATGGGTGTGCTGATGTTCCAAAGCAACAGCATAAAGGGCGGAAACCTGACAATAAACAACTCGGGACAGCTTAACATCAAGGGCAACATGGAAGGTTCTACGGCCAATCTGTACAACAAAGGAGTATGCAACATGAGCAGCGCGTTCAACCTGACCGGCAGCTACTCATGCAGCAATGGCGGACAACTGCGCATATCAGGCGACGTGAAAGGCTCGACAGCCACCCTGAAAAACACCGGAGTGTACGGAATGGAGGGTTCATTCCATCTGGACAACAACTATACTTATGCCAATTCCGGACAGGCAACCAACAACGGAAATGTGACTGCAAACGCCATAAGCATAACCAACTCGGGAGTTGACAGAAGGAACGGCAAGCTGAAATCGGAACAGCTGGACATGAACGTGAACGGACAGAGCCGCTACGAGATGAGTTTCTCCGGCGGCGAAGCTAAACTCAACTGCAGCGGTATAGGCAACTTCGAAATGGCACTCGACTGCCGCAGCATAAAGGTAAACTCGAGCGGACAGATAAATGTGACGCTCTCGGGAACGGCCGACAACACTTCTTTCGACGGCTCGGGAATATCACATGTGAACACATCGAGACTGAACAAGTTCTGACCTCAGCCCCGACAGCGGGCAGAAGACGACAACGGCGGGCGGCAGCAGTGCGCACTGCTGCGACATGCACCGCAAAAATAGAAACAGTACAAGGAAACAGATGACAACGGAAGAATTCGAACACGAGGCCGGACAGCTGCGCTCCATGCTTGTGGCAACAGCCGCACACATGCTGGGCAGCGACAGCGAGGCCGAGGACGCAGCACAGGAGACGCTTGCAAAGCTGTGGGCCATGCGCGACGAACTGCGCAGTCCTATGGCGGCTCTGGCGCGCGCCGTTGTCAGAAACTTGTGTGTGGACAGTCTGCGGAGGCGTCACGCGGTGATAGTACCGCTGTCGGCCGAACAGCGCGACATGGCGGAAACGCCGACAGACAACGATCCTTTCCTGCAAGTGATGAAGGTTATCGACCGGCTGCCGGCAGCACAACAGGTGGCACTTCGCCTGCGCCACATCGACGGTATGAGCACCGCAGACATCGCAAAACTGACAGGAACGAGCGAGACCGCCGTACGAAAGACGCTGAGCAGGGCACGAATGGCGGTGAGGAAACATTATATTGAAGACATCGGAAATGAACAGTAAGAAGACAAAAGAAATAGAACAGCTCGTGGAACGCTTCTTCGACGGTGAGACAACTACGGAGGAAGAGGCACGGCTATACAAGGTGTTCCGGCGCAAAAGACTGCCCGACAGTCTGGAGCAGATGCGCCCGGTGATGGAGGCTTTCGGCGCAATGAGCGAGGAGAAGTCGCGGCACGCCGTGACGGTGAGCATGATACGGCGTGCACTTATGGGCGCGGCGGCCGTGCTGGCACTGGCTGTAGGCATAGCTATCTATTCGGATTACCGCGAGGAACAGTCGCTGGCACGCATATACGGCGGTAGCTACGTCATAGAGAACGGCCGGCGCATAGACGACCTGAGAACCATACGGGGCGACATAGAGCAGGCTCTGGCCGACTCGCGCCACATAGAACAGCGGGCCGAGCACAACGTCATAGACCGTGCCGAGCAGGATGTGCTCGACAACATATCCGATCCTGACATGCGCAGGGAGGTGGAACTTATGTTGAACGAATAAAACTATCACATATATGAACATACATAGAATTATCATAACGGCACTGCTGTTTGTCGCGGCAATGATGAATGTCGCGGCGCAGAACAGGATAGACGACATGATGGACAACTACTCGTCGCGCGGAACAAGCAAATATACCTCGGCCGTGGAGCGCGACCCGAAGACGCGCAAGGTGCAGAAGGTGGTCAACGTGATAGAGCTTAACCATATGGGCATCGACGAGTTCATCAACGCATTCAGGCGTGAGTCGAAGAGCGGAAACTTCACGGAGAAACGCGACGAGGAAGGACTCACACTCATGCTGACGGTGCGCGGCGAACGCCAGAACCGCATATACATGATGCGTTGCACCAGGCCGTACACTCCGGAAAGACGCGACACACGCTATGAAAAGGCCAAGATAACGGTCATAATAAAGTACGGATAAGAAGCAGAAATAGCGTGCGGACGGTCTGTAAAAGATTCTGACGGACAACGGAAAGCTCCTGATTTTTGCCTGAAAGTGCTCTGCCGTGACGAGAATGTACGGCCGGCGAAATTGACAGGCTACGTGAACAATATATAGAAAAAGTACAAAGGAAGCGGTGGAAGCCATAGCTTCCTTTTTTTGTCTTTATAAATCGGAACGGTTTATACACAGGAAACATCGGATAAAAACAGGCTGCGACAAGGACGCACATCATAAAACCGGGCTGTGATGTCACACCACGTTCATAATAATACAAAGGCGTACATAACGTGAGCGTCACGCCTTATTAGAAAAGGAAGAAACAAAAAACTCCGCCGTACGTCTGAAACCGGAGCATTGTGCTCATCCGGTTTCAGACGTACGGCGAAGGTATGATAACAGGATTCGGACTTTACATAGCGTTCAAGCCGTGCAGGCTATGTTTTATTTCTGAACCCTCGTATATGTTTTCTTGTCCGGACCTACTCCAGTTATGGTGAGTTTCTTCCAGTGCGGAGGCAGTACTGACGGCAGCTGACGTATGCCTTTGTCGGTTATCTCCAGTCCGCAGAAACCGTTGATGACGGCCTGAAGCATTCCGCCGGCACCTGTAGTGAAGTAAGGATTGGTGCCGCCCGCGCCTTCGGAGATGACACCGAACGGAGGCAGCTTGTTAGGACGGTAGCCCTGTACGAACATCTCGTATGCCTTCTTACCCTGCATCAGTCGTGCGTACTGCACGGCAAAGATGGAGAACGACATGGCAGGACCGTTCTTGTCTATCTTGTCTTCGTAATATACAAGGTTTTTCTTAATATCCGATTCATCCGTAACCAGCTGCAAAGGGTAAGCCAAGAGATTGACGTCAACCTGTTTTATACCGCGTCCGTCATAATCTTCGTATTCCTTTATCACTCCGTCTTCGAAACGATGTATGCTTATTTTATTTGCCACCTCACTCCATATCTTCGGATATTTCATGCCGCAAAGCGCAGCCGCCTTGCATGCGTTTCTCAACGAAACGATTGCCACGCCGTTTGTGAAAGCGTTGTCGTCCACGCCCATGGCGTATTCGTCGGCACACACAACGTTGTTTATAGAGTATGTTCCGTCGGCGTTCTTCGTGGCGCGACTTATCCAGAAGTCGGCAATCTCCTTTATCAACGGATAGCCCTTCTGCTCGAGCCATTTCCTGTCCTGAGTCATACAGTAGTAGTTCCAGGCGGCAATGCCAATGTCGCCGGTGATGTGGTGTTCGAACGGACCGGTAAGAGCCCACGTCGGACAGGCTTCCTCGCCTGCGTCATCGCTCTCCCATGGGAACATCACTCCCATATAACCGTTGGCCTCTGCTTTCTTGCGTGCGGCACCGAGACGGTCGAAACGGTATTCCATCATAGACTGGGCCATGTCGTGGTTGAGGAACAGCAGCGGCGGATACATCCATATTTCTGAATCCCAGAATATGTGGCCGTTGTATCCCTGTGACGAAAGACCGAATGGAGGTATGCTCAAACGGCTGTTCGCACGGATTGAAGAATAGAGATTGTACAGGGCGAGGCGCACGCTGGTCTGGGCTTCATCGTCACCTTCGATGATGATGTCGCTCTTCCATATCTCGTTCCATTGTGCCTCATGAACACTCACCAGCTGGTCGATTCCCTCGTAAACACCGTATATCACCTGGCGGTTGGATTCGTTGTACGGATCGATAAAGTCGCGGTTTGTGCAGATGGAACCGATAAGACTGAAGCTGAATTTCTCGCCTTTCGTCAGATGTTTGTATATCTCGACAGTGTTGGCAGAGCTCATCACGTTGGCATCGCTGTTCTTCGGGAGCACAAAGGCCGACGAAGCGGACACCTCACAGTTTCTGTATAATGAATAAGCATGGGTGCGCATTATCTGCAACTCTGTGCCCTCCACATTTATGCTCTGCATCTCTGTGACCGGTTCTTTATATTCGTTCGGCACAACCGGCATGTTGCGGACATCCAGAACCATGTCCTCAAGAGCTTCGACATTGACGCTTATAAGTCCTGCATACGGCATATTGCGCAGCGCACGCACCTCATAACTCACGTTGGCCTTCTTCATGCATGAGAACGATGAGCGGTGAACAGCCTCTTTCATGCTCAGCGTCTGTTTCCAGTCATCCACATTATTCATCTCCAGTCGCCGGCCGTCGATATACATCTGCATCTGGAAAGGATTGATGCCTCGGAGCACACGGCTCACTCCGTTCTTTCCGTCAGCGTCGAACACATGATTCAGAAACACGTCCCTTATCGAGAACGGCTCTCTCCACGGCAGTATGCCGATACGTCCGCTGGCTACAACTGTGCCATAATAATCACCTTCTTTTTCTGTTGTGGAAATACTCCATCCGGCCGTATTATCCGCAAAAGAAAAAACTGACTGAATGAACAGTAATAAGAATAACAGTGTCTTTTTCATTACATTAAATTAATTATTAAGTTATATGTTTCATTGTATGGTTCATCCTTACGCCATGACGGCATCATGTTAAAATGAGAAATAAATTTTCATAATCTGCCGGCCTTAGGATGTGTGTCTCTTGATATTTCCTACAAAAGTAATGGAAATAAGCGACACTGTAAAGCTCGCGATAATAATTCTGATAAATAAATTTACCGCCGCGGAACGATGTATTATCCCCGCAGGCCATAATAATGAGGTATTAGACTATGGAAAATCGGATCAATGGAAATTCTGTGGTAAATATTTCACAATAAAACAATGTCGCTTCGCTCCTGAATAATCATTGTTTACTGCTGTCGTAAGACAGCCATCCGGCCCACTTTCAATTTGTAACCTGATTCCGGTTTTTTCCTATTTGTTTCCTACTCTACCCCGAAAAATAAGCGCGTATTTGCAAACAGACTCTCCTTCGGGCGCAAATACACGAATTATGAGAGATTTTCATAAAGTATTGAAAACCAACAACTTATATTTAATAAACATTTCATCACTTTGCAAAAAGCACCATTTCGGCCTGCGAAATGGCCTATATTGGAGTACGATATGGTGCTTTTCAGCCCCTAATATGGGCTTTATCGCACCGCGAAACGGGCAATATTGGAACACCGTATAAATATTTTCGGACTATGTTACAGGGTATATCATAAGACTTATACGGCCGGAAAAGCCCTCATTACGTCGATTTAACATTCCTTCACATCTATTTCGAGAAAATATTTTGTCAAAATAAAGTCAAGAAAATTGTAAGTACGTCTCTCGGGAAAGCAATAAAAACAAATCGGTCATTAGAAAAGTCTGATTTCTTTTTGGACGAAAAGTATCATTTCTATGGCAATAATTAAGTAGTAAACTAAATCATAAGTATAATAGTCATCATTATATTACATTTTGCTCATAGAATCTCTAATGGCCGATTTGGATTAAATATTATTGTAGTCCGTTATTCAAAACTGATTTCTTGCGGAGTCTTGACACTCATCAACCCACCTGTCTTTATTTTAACGTGTATCATATTTCTATAATATTTCCCAAACAGTTCTATCTAAGCTATCATTAAATCCTATTTTCTTTAACTTAATGGAATCATACAATTTGTAATTGTGAATGTCCTTATTGGAATTTACGAAATCGTATACAGAAACTAAAGTCATTTGATGATTTGGAAATTTCACAGTAACATTCACGATTCTTTTTTCCCCTAATTTATTAATTTTCCTTTTTATTCGTGCAATATAACCTTCCACAACTTCATTCAATGTAAAATTGGAATTTCTATCTCCAAACGATAAGATCTTTGTTAGATTTTTCTCATCCAGATATCTTATCGCATAAAATCCTTTGTGGAAATTCATATTTATAAAGCCCAATTTAGCACATATATTATTCTTATCAAATAAATCCTTCTTACTATAGCCAAAATTATGCAACTGATTCACTGATATATAACATTTAACTCCTGCGATATCGACTATGTATTTATTATTTTCTTCATTTTCTAGTCTACCAATCATTGGAATAGGATAATCATAATACGCATCTAATTTAACAATACGATTATTAATTACACCGATTAAACGTCTTCTGAATGAACCGATTTCATCATATAAATGTGTGACTATTTCATTACCATTCTTATCTTCAATCCCCCATTTTCCCGCTTTAAGAGTTTTCACAAGTGTATTTTGCAGTTGAATACGCTTTTCAGCGACCTCTTCTCCTCTAATATTTATACAGCTTTCTGTTCCTACATAAGTAACATTGGCAATGCCATTAGTATAATCCCCTATACGGTTATATTTTATAGGTATGCAAATGGAATTGTCAGATATTTTTATTACTCCCCATTTATCATTACTCTTTACCCTTACCAAATCATCAACCCATAATTTTATATCATCGTATATACATGGAACCTTTATATTGGTCAGTTTATCACAGACACCAAACAATCCAAACTCTTGTACCAGAGAATACTCATCATTTAGATTCGAATATTTGGATACTAATTTTCCCTTATTGTCAATATAATTTTCCAATTGTCTCCAAGATTGAACTGGGTGGGTAATGGTTACTTTGGCACGACCTGCTTCAAGCTTCCCTATTTCATTGTATTTAATATCAGCTACAATAATATTATTAATGTCAATAAGTCCAAACCTATTATCTTTTTGAACCTTGAATATTCCGTTACTCCATGGCTCTATTGAATTATAGATTGCAGGAATAATCTCGTGCCCTAATTTATCTGCTACACCAGCCTTATTATCTTTAATGTAAATAATGCAGTTGTTTATATCATCATAATAAATGTCATCATAGTTAAAATCATTATCCCAGTCAATGATCTTCATTCCAAACTTATCCACTATACCCAATTGTTGATTTAATTTTACTTTATAGAACTTGTTGTCTTGTAACTTAGGCTCACATGTGAATATCGGATTAATCAGAGAGCGAGTATTGAAGCGGAAGCCCCACAAATCACCATATTTTGAAATTTCAGCATACCTTCCTGATTTTCTCATTTCAGTGAGAGCATCTTGATAAAGGCTGCTGTTTATCCATTTATCTTCAATGGATTTTTTCAAACCTTCCCGGCTTATGAGTGTATCCATATATTCTGTACGTGCCTCAGGATATTTTTTGAAATAAGGTTCATTTGCATCATAATAATAAGGCTTGCAAAACTCATCATCAAATGTTAATTCGTTTAATAATATGAGCTTTCCATTAGTATTTGAATTTTCAATGGTAAACTTCCACTTGTTGTTTTCATCTAGCCAGTTGCATTTCAACAAAAGCTCGTCTCTTTGTGATGATTCTTCCATTGCTTGCTTATCAAGTACGAATACATTCCTGTGATTAGCAAAAAGAGTATTTTTGTAATTGAACAGTTTCATATAGTCATATCTGCTTTCTTCTCCATTTCCGAATAACCATATTACCTGTATGTTATTGAGCCTATAAAATATATCTTTATCGACGATTGTATCCAAGTCTACATTATTATTTTGTAGTTCAATAACAATTTTTCTATCCTTAAAGTTAAAGGATATATCTGGGCGTCTCCATTTCATATATGGAAAGCTACTGCGTATTATTGTGTCCATACAGACTTCAGTTACCCCCATGTCCTTGCTCCTTTCAGAATTAAGAAGAGATACAATCTTCAGCTTTAAATTTTTATAGATAACTTTGGAATCTGAATTTAACTCTGCTTCAATTTCATCAGTTGTCACCTCCTCAATATCTATCCCTTCCGTACAATAATCCTTTGACTTGTCAGTAGTTATCGTCCATGGGCAATTTACGTTCTTTTGCGCATGCATAAAAAACAATGATTCTTTATTGTTACGGTTGGAGGTTCTGTGAGCGATTTTGACTCTCTCTCTACATATACCACAAGTCCAGTATTTACCATTTTTTATGTTTGCTTCAGACAACATTCTGCTTATATGTGAAATTTCCTCAGCACTGCTTTTTTGAAAGAAGTTATCTGCGTCTATTATTTCCCCTTTATCGCTGTAAACGTATCTGATTGACCTTACAACAGTGTCTGTTGCATCATTTATGATTTCCGGAAAATCCACTATACTCCCATTGCTTAACTTAAGGGCTTCTTGTTCTTTGCTTATTACAGACTTCGAATTCTTATGACTAAACTTTTTTATTAGTTTATCATTAGTACAGGTAGAATCAATAGAGTTTTGTCTATTATTTTCTTGATTTTGAGACGTACCTTCCAAAGAATCATTTATAAATGACTCAGACTGGCTCGAATATTCTTTTTCAGATACATTCTCATCTTTAAGCTTCGTTTCGAGGATAAATATACGATTTTTCAACTGTTTATTCTCCTCGGATAGTATGTTATTAAGATTATTATACTTAGAAACTTTTGTGCTCAGGGAAATAATCTTATTTCTTTCATCTTCTACAGCTTTTATAAAATGTTTATTTTCCTCCTTGATTCTCTTTATGTCATCATCTTTAATTGTTAATATCCTGTGCAGGGATGAAATTTCTTCTTCACTTTTTTGAATTTGTTTTTCCAAAGTTCTAATTTCTTCTTCAGAACTGTTTTGATTAATATATTCTTCAGTTTTTGAGTTTACCTCATTTAATTGTTCTTGTAATTCTTTGTTTTTAGTCTCTAACTGATTATTATTCTCAATGTATTTTTCGCAATCTGATTCTAAATTTTTGTTGATAAGTTTAATTTTCTGTATCTCATCGGACATAGTTTGTAAGTTCTTTTGCAGTGCACAACAAGAATCCGAAAGTGTTTTGTTTTTTTGATGTAAGTTATAAACTTCATTCTCTTTCAAAGAAATTGATTCTAATAAATCCTTAACATTATCGTTTAAGCATGCTACTTTCTTATTCAATTGGTCATTTGAAGATTGTAAGTGATTATTTTTATCTACATACTTTACTTTTTGTGCTTGTAATCTCTCTTTTTTACTTACTGCATCTTGTAACCTATTATCCAGTTTACGGTTTTCATTTTCTTTTTGAGAAAGTTGAGTTTGAACATCTTGAAATTTATTTACCAGATCTATATATTGCTTATGCATTTGTTCTATTTTTGATTTCAGAGTAGAATTTTCTTCTACATACACATCACATTCAGACTCTTTTTGTTTTAGTTGTGTATTGCAGGTTTCATATTGATAAGCTAACCGGTTACAGTCTCCTTGAATTTTGGAGATAACTTTATCTTTTTCATTTAGAGACTGGTTAAGTTGTATTTCCTTTTTAGAGACATCATAACCGGCTAAGATATTTATTATTTGACTAGTAAAGCTCATAAAACAAATAATTTAAGTTCAATTAGTTATTAATGTTTGAAAAATTGGTGATTAGCAAAAATTGTCGTACTTTTTAGTAATAGAATAGAAAGAATCACAAAACACAATCGCTATTATCAATGAATAACAAAGTTATAGAATTATTTTATATATCAGATGTTATTTTGTAAGTTTTTTGATGCAATGATGTCAAAATATACGCTAAAACCTGTTATGAAACACTCATATCACCGTGCCTCAACCATATCAAAGGCAGAAATAATGCTCATAATGATACTTTTCCATGACTCGGGCTACCGTTGTCTGAAACATTTCTATTTGGAAAAGATCTGCCGTGATATGGCCATCTCTTTTCGTCTCCTATGACCGATTTGTAGAACCGGGAAAAGAGGTAGCCATCCCATTGGCCCTGTTCATCAAGAAGGTGCTTTTAGGCAAATGCATAGCTATCAGCTTCGTTGACAGTACTCCTTTACGGGTATGCAAAAAACCGAGAATCCATATCCATAAGACGTTCAAGGGAATGACGCAAAGGGGTAAATGCTCCATAAGCAAGTCTCTCGGATTCAAGCTACATCTCATATGCAATGAACGCGGAGAACTTCTGAATTTCATAATCACATTCCGGTGATGTGGATGACCGTAAACCTCTTGAATACAAAGCCTTTGTGGAATTCATCCATGGAAAGATTGTCGGCGATAAGGGATACCTCGGCAGGAATCTTTTTAAGAGACTGTTCGTGGACGGCATACATCTTATGACCAAGTTGAAAAGAAATATGAAAGGAGCGTTGATAGTTTTATCGTCAACCTATTTAACGTGAGCTCGACGATTTGCAAGTTTTTGTAAATTTGTAGAATTCGCGTTATGTCACGTATTACGACATATGTAACCCTCTTGATCGTATGCCTTTCGCTCGTTATGAATCAAATCTATATTAATGTTATTCAGGTATATCAGACTCTACATCCTTAAAACGGTTATACTGATCGTCGTATCTTTTACGGAAGCCGGACTTCAGACGCAATTCTATATCATCGAGAATTAAATATGAAGAATGTCCATATATTCAAAACTGTGTGATTGATTCTATATCTGTATTATAACAGCATTTATATTATGAGTTTGATCAGAATCCCAGTCTGCACAATTGTTATTATCTTCCGCATAGTTTTCCGGGATATATGATGTTGTCTATTCAGAAAATTCATCCATTCCGCAACTGCCCCACAGATTACTTTCATTGTCGTATGTAGTCATAAGATTCAGTACAGACAAAAATACAAAATCTGTGTGAAACAGTATCCGTAAATATACGCATATTTGTGTGCATTCGCGTTTGAGCTTCAGATATTAGACATATTGTTGACCAAATTAAATGATATGAGAACGATATAAAGCCAATCGGCAATGATTTATGCATATTTATGAAACAAAACATAAAACAGCTGTGCGTGCAGAACAACAGACGGACTACGAAATTAAAACACAATTTACTAAATAATAAGAGGAAGCTTGTCAACACACGCGATATATAATAATGTCACACACGATAATATAAGGATGGGATTATAGCCATGATGATGTTTTCCACCTCTGTGCGCAGACTATTAAACACAAAAAAGAGGGACGTTCCGGATCTTTATCCTTGGAACGTCCCTCATCTAAAAG
>ENA-UONW01003470-UONW01003470.1-human-gut-metagenome-genome-assembly--contig:-CS52-NODE-3470-length-13001-cov-7.646686_pt1 | contig 13001 bp, 9 predicted proteins | sample MGYA00242463_ERZ724010 | MGnify/ENA metagenome assembly ERZ724010 | reverse complement strand
GAGAGCATCGACGCGATCTTAAAGCTCATTCGGAAGAAGGTCACAGTATGAGCGGTTTTCCGCAGAAATTCTACCACGCAGTCTTCTGGCCCATCCGCATCCTCATGGGCTTCGCGCATCCGATCGTCCATGTACGCGGACTTGAAAATATTCCGGACGGCCCCGCCGTCATCTGTTGCAATCACAGCTCGTTTTCCGACGCGATCTGGGTGATCGTCTGCTCTCATCAGAAGCGCATTTTCCGCACGATGGCAAAAAAAGAGCTGTTTTCGCACCGTGTGCTCGGCTGGTTCATTACAAAACTCGGCGCTTTCCCGGTCGACCGCGAGGCCAACGATATCCATGCCGTGAAAACGGCGCTCGGCGTGCTGCGCGAGGGGGACAAGCTCCTCATCTTCCCGGAGGGGACGCGCGTGCGCGAGGGCGATGTTTCCCACCCGCATGTCGGCGCCGTGACGTTCGCCTGCCGGACGGACGCGCCGATCGTTCCGGTGTTCCTGACGCGCAAGAAGCGCTTCTGGGCGCCCCTGACACTCGTGTTCGGCGAAGCCTATCATCCGCAGTTTGAGGGTCGCCGCCCGTCGTCCGATGAGCTCGAGCACCTGACGCAGGAAATGATGGATAAGTGCTATGCACTCGGAGGCATGCAATGTCCGTCCGCGTAGCTGCTTCGGCCGGGTTCTGTTTCGGGGTCGACCGCGCGGTCGGTCTGGTGGAGCAGACCGTGCGCGAAGGAAAGCGCGCCGTCACGCTCGGGCCGATCATCCATAACCACCACGTCGTGCAGCATTTTGCCGCGCTCGGCGTGCGGGAGATCGCCTCTCCCGAGGAGGTCCCGGGGGGAAGCGCCGTCATCATCCGCTCGCACGGCGTCTCGCGCGCCGTCTATGAAGCGCTGCAGGCGCGCGGGCTGGAGATCATCGATGCAACATGCCCGTTCGTCAGCCGCATCCACCGTATCGTACAGGAGGCTGAGGCAAACGGCCGCCAGCCGCTCATCATCGGCACGCCGGAGCACCCGGAGGTCGTGGCCATCGCAGGCTGGTGCAGGCATCCGCTCGTCTTCCCGGACGGCGAAGCCCTGCAGAAATGGCTCGATGACGACCCAAAACGACACGATCTGCCATTTACCATGGTCTCACAGACCACAAGTACGCAGTTTTTATGGGATTCCTGCAAGAAAATCGCAAAAAAAGTGTGTACAAATCTTGAGTTTTTTGATACAATATGCAAAGCGACCGAAAATCGACAGGCGGAAGCCGCTGCGCTGGCTGCGCAGTGCGACGCCATGATCGTGGTCGGCGACCGGAAAAGTTCCAACACCGGGCGTCTGGCGCATATCTGCGCCGCGCATTGCCCGCAGGTCTTCCTTGTGGACAACGCGTCAGAGCTGGATCTGCCGAAGCTTCGGCAGGCCGGAACCATTGGCATCACAGCAGGAGCTTCGACGCCTGCGTGGATAATAAAGGAGGTCAACCACACTATGAGCGAAATCAATACTACCGTTGAAGCAGCTGCGGAGGAGAGCTGTGAGGAGCTTCTCGGCCAGGGCATCAAGAATTTAAATACAGGAGATAAGGTGCTTGGCACTGTTACCGCAATCGGAAACACCGAGATCCAGGTAGACCTGGGCACGAAGCATGCCGGTTACATTCCGTATGACGAAGTCAGCGCAGATCCTACCGTCAAGGCGGAGGATATCCTCAAGGTCGGCGACGAGATCGAGGTTTTCGTCGTTCGCGTCAACGATCAGGAGGGCACCGTGCAGCTCAGCAAGAAGAAGCTGGACGGCATGAAGGTCTGGGACGACGTTGAGGCCGCTGCCGAGAACAAGGACACGGTCGAGGGCGTTATCACCGAAGAGAACAAGGGCGGCCTCGTGGCCAATGTGAAGGGCGTTCGCGTCTTCATCCCGGCTTCTCAGACCGGTATCCCCAAGGGCGGCGACATGTCCGCGCTGAAGGGCCAGACCGTCAAGATGAAGATCACCGAGTTCAACCGCGCCCGCCGCAGAGTCGTCGGCTCCATCCGCATGGTCAATGCCGAGGCCCGTAAGGCTGCCGTTGAGAAGCTCTGGAGCGAGATCGAGGTCGGCAAGAAGTATCTGGGCACCGTCAAGTCCCTGACTTCCTACGGCGCGTTCGTCGACATCGGCGGTGTGGACGGCATGGTCCATATCTCCGAGCTGTCCTGGGGCCACATCCGCACGCCGGGTGAGGTCGTGAAGCCCGGTGATCAGATCGAAGTCTTCGTTCTGAAGTTCGATCCGGAGAAGAAGAAGATCTCCCTCGGCTACAAGACCCCGGAGATGAATCCGTGGAACCAGTTCCTCGCGAAGTACTCCGTTGGCGATGTCGTCACCGTGAAGATTGTCAAGCTGGTCGACTTCGGCGCCTTTGCCGAGATCATGCCCGGCGTTGACGGCCTGATCCACATCTCCCAGATCTCTGACCATCGTGTCGAGAAGGCTTCCGACGCCCTGCAGGAGGGCCAGGAGGTCGAGGCGAAGATCATCGACGTCGACACCGACCGCAAGCGCATCTCTCTGTCCATCCGCGCTCTGCTCGTTCCGCAGAACGACGAGGACTAAATTATTCCAATATCGCATTATATTTGGTGGAGCAGGTTTGCCTGCTCCACTTTTTTTCGTTTTGACGGAGAAAGACATGGATAATTAACCACGATATGCATCTTTTATGAGCCAACCGTGCGTGGAATATGCAGCTATCTCTGTGCAAAATAGACAAAAGTATAAGTTTTCTGTCCACATAGCAAAAACAAATGTACCAAAAAGAGAAGCCCTGTATTCCAGCTTCTTCCAACCGACGCTTGACGAATGCATGCGCATATGCTACACTACAAACGTACCACGAGCGGCCTTGCGCCCTCGGGGCATTCAAATTCCTGCCGGTGAGGAAGCCGGCCGGAAAATACTTTCAAAACAAAACCAGGGGTGGCATTATGATTCAACTTCATGAGAACAGCATCTATCTCGTAGACGGCCGTCCGGAGGAGAAGGCGTCCATTCCCCAAAACGAAGCGAGAAAGCAGACCATGGCATGGCAGATCCTGCAGGCGCACAACACGTCCGGCGACCCGGAGCGCCTGAAGATCCGCTTTGATGCCATGGTTTCGCACGACATCACCTATGTCGGTATTATCCAGCAGGCGCGCGCCTCGGGCATGAAGGAATTCCCGATCCCGTATGCGCTGACGAACTGCCATAACAGCCTCTGCGCAGTCGGCGGCACCATCAACGAGGACGACCATGTCTTCGGCCTGTCCGCCGCGAAGAAGTATGGCGGCATCTATGTGCCCGCCAACCAGAGCGTCATCCATTCCTATGCCCGTGAAGAGCTCGCGCGCTGCGGCGCGATGATCCTCGGCTCGGACTCCCATACGCGCTACGGCGCGCTCGGCACGATGGCAGTCGGCGAGGGCGGTCCGGAGCTTGCCAAGCAGCTGCTCAAGAACACCTGGGACGTCAACATGCCCAAGGTCGTTCTCGTATACATGACCGGTGCGCCGCGCCGCGGCGTCGGCCCGCACGACGTTGCCATTTCTCTTGTGAAGGAAACGTTCGCCAGCGGTTTTGTCAACAACTGCGTGCTGGAGTTCTGCGGCCCCGGCATCGCAAATCTGCCCATCGATTTCCGCAACGGCATCGACGTCATGACGACGGAGACGACCTGCCTGTCCTCCATCTGGGAGACGGACGAGATCACGCGCGGCTTCTTTGAGACGCACGGCCGCCCGCAGGACTATGCTGAGCTGCATCCGGGCAGAGAAGCCTGGTATGACAAGATGATCACCATCGAGCTGGACAAGGTCGAGCCGATGATCGCCCTGCCGTTCCATCCTTCGAACGCCTATCCCATCCGGGAATTCCTTGCCAATGCGAAGGAGCTGCTGGAGAAGGTCGAGCAGGATGCTGCCCGCCGCTTCCCGAAGGCCCATGTCAAGCTGACCGACAAGCTGCATGACGACGGCGTCTGGGCAGATCAGGGCGTGATCGCGGGCTGCAGCGGCGGCCTGTTCGACAATATCACCGAGGCTGCCGACATTCTGCGCGGCGGCTCGACCGGCAACGGCGAATTCAGCCTGAACGTCTATCCGACGAGCGTCCCCGTTTCGCTTGCGCTCACGCGCAACGGCGCGACGGCGCAGCTGCTTGAGGCCGGGGCGGTCATCAAGCCGAGCTTCTGCGGCCCGTGCTTCGGCGCAGGCGACGTCCCCGCCAACAACGGCCTGTCTCTGCGCCATACGACGCGCAACTTCCCGAACCGCGAGGGCTCGAAGCCCGGCGAGGGCCAGTTCGCCGCCGTGTGCCTCATGGACGCGCGCTCCATCGCCGCAACTGCTGCCAACGGCGGCCGCATCACGCCCGCGACGGACATGGACTATGTTGCGGAGCCGCAGCCCTATCACTTCGACCGTGCGGTCTATGACAACCGCATTTACTACGGCTTCGGCAAGGCCGATCCCTCCGTTGAGCTCGTCATGGGTCCGAACATCACCGACTGGCCGAAGATGTACCCGCTGACCGAGAACCTGCTCGTCGAGCTGGCCGCCGTCATCCACGACCCGGTCACGACGACCGATGAGCTCATCCCGTCCGGCGAGACGTCGTCCTACCGTTCGAATCCGCTGCGTCTGGCCGAGTTTACGCTCAGCCGCCGCGTGCCGGAATATGTCGGCCATGCGAAGGACATCGCCGCGCAGGAGGCCGAGCGGCGCGAGGGCAAGCTGCCGGAGCACCTGAAGGCTGTTCTGTCCGCCGTCGGCGACGCTGCCGCACTGGCCGGAACGACGCAGTTCGGCTCCGCCGTCTTCGCCAACAAGCCCGGCGACGGCTCTGCCCGCGAGCAGGCCGCCTCCTGTCAGAAGGTCCTGGGCGGCTTCGCCAACATCTGCTACAGCTATGCGACGAAGCGCTATCGTTCGAACTGCATCAACTGGGGCATCCTGCCGTTCACGATCGACGAGGGCACCCCGTTTGACTATGCCGACGGCGACTGCGTGTTCGTCCCGGACGTCCGCCGCGCCGTGGAGGAGGCCCGCGAGGATATCCCCGCGAAGGTCATCCGCATGGACGGCTCCGTTGAGGACCTGATGCTGCATATCCGCGGCCTGACGCAGGATGAGCGCGAGATCATTCTGGACGGCTGCCTGATGAATTATTACGCCGCGCGCATCGCGGACTGAATCCATAACATTCATAACTGACAGGAGGAGCAACAGCGTGGAAAAGATCAAAATGACGACCCCTCTGGTGGAGATGGACGGCGACGAGATGACCCGTGTCCTTTGGAAGATGATCAAGGACGAACTCATCCTGCCCTTTGTGGAGCTGAAGACCGAGTATTATGACCTCGGCCTGCTGCACCGCAACGAGACGAAGGATCAGGTGACGGTCGAGGCCGCCAACGCCACCCGCCGCCTCGGCGTGGCCGTCAAATGCGCCACCATCACGCCGAACAAGCAGCGCATGGTGGAGTATCCGCAGCTCACCGAAATGTGGAAGAGCCCGAACGGCACGATCCGCTCCATTCTGGACGGCACCGTGTTCCGCACGCCCATCTGCATCGACACCATCCATCCCGTCGTAAAGAACTGGAAAAAGCCCATCACCATCGCCCGTCATGCCTATGGCGACGTGTATAAGTCGGTCGACCTCTACACGACCGAGCCCGGCTCCGCCACGCTGACGTTCGTCGGCGAGAGCGGCGAGAAGAAGGAGCTTCTCGTGCAGAAGGTCGACGGCCCCGCCGTCTGGCAGGCCGCCCACAACAAGGAAAAGAGCATCCGCTCGTTTGCGCGCTCCTGCTTCCAGTATGCCATTGATACGAAGCAGGATCTGTGGTTCTCCACGAAGGACACCATCGCCAAGATCTATGACGGCGAGTTCAAGAAGGTCTTTGAGGAGGAGTTCGAGCACTACCGCGCGAAGTTCGAGGAGCTCGGCATTACCTACTTCTACACCCTCATCGACGACGCCGTTGCCCGCGTCATCCGCAGCGAGGGCGGCTTCATCTGGGCCTGCAAGAACTATGACGGCGACGTCATGAGCGACATGGTCTCCACGGCCTTCGGCAGCCTTGCCATGATGACGTCCGTGCTTGTCTCGCCGGACGGCACGACGGAGTATGAGGCCGCTCACGGCACCGTGACAAAGCACTATTACCGCCATCTGCGCGGCGAGGAGACCTCCACGAACCCGATGGCGACCATCTTCGCCTGGACGGGCGCCCTGCGCAAGCGCGGCCAGCTCGACGGCCTGACGGAGCTGGAGCAGTTTGCGGGCAAGCTCGAACAGGCCTGCTTCACGACCCTGAATCAGGGCACGATGACGAAGGATCTGGTCGGCCTCGTGGACGGGGGCGTGCAGGCGCATGCCGTAACGTCCGCCGCGTTCCTCGCCGCCGTCCGCGGCAATCTCGAAGCCAGTCTCTGACCGGCTCATGCAGGAGGGTTATGCAATGGATTTGCGCAAAGCAGCCACGGCGGGCACCATGGAGTCCAATGACATCATGGTCACGCTGGAGCCGGCGGAGGCCGGCGGCATTCAGATCGATCTGACCAGCAATGTTCTGCAGCAATTCGGCGCACAGATCCGCAGCGTCATCACGGAAACGCTCACGGAATACGGCGTGGAAAACGCCGCCGTGACCGCTGTTGACAAGGGCGCACTGGACTGCACCATCCGCGCGCGGGTCACGGCCGCGCTGTTCCGCAGCGCCGGCTCTGCCGCGTATCGTTGGGAGGTCAAGTGATGTATATCAAAGACAGACTGCGCCGCAGTATGATGTTCGTTCCCGGCAATAACCCCGGCATGATCCGCGACGCGCACATCTATGGCGCGGACAGCATCATGTTCGACCTCGAGGACTCCGTGGCCTACACGGAGAAGGACGCCGCGCGTCTGCTCGTCTTCAATGCGCTGCGCTCCCTGAATTTCGGCTCGCGTGAGACCGTCGTCCGTATCAACGATCTTTCGAGCGGCCTCGGCATCGAGGACCTCGAGGCCGTCGTGCGCGCTGGTGTGCAGGTCGTCCGCCTGCCGAAGACCGACTCCGCACAGGACGTGATCGACTGTGAGCGCGAGATCGCCCGCATCGAGCGCGAGTCCGGCATCCCCGTCGGCACGACCGGCATGATGGCAGCTATTGAGAGCGCAAACGGCGTTCTGAACGCGGCCGAGATCGCCCGCGCCAGCAACCGTCTCATCGGCATCGCCCTCGGTGCGGAGGACTACGTCACCGATCTGAAGACGACCCGCTCCGACGGCATTGAGCTGCTGTTTGCCCGGTGCATGATCCTGAATGCGGCCCGCGCCGCCGGGATCGCCGCGCTGGACACCGTCTATTCCGACGTCAACAACGAGGAGGGCTTCCTCGCCGAGGCAATGCTCATTAAGAAGCTCGGCTTCGACGGCAAGTCCGTCATCAACCCGCGGCAGATCGAGCCGCTGCACCGCGTCTTCATGCCCAGCGAGAAAGATCTGAACAAAGCGCGCCTCATCATGGCCGCCATTGAGGAGGCCAACGCCCGCGGCAGCGGCGTCGCCAGCCTCAAGGGCAAGATGATCGACAAGCCGGTCGTCACCCGCGCGCGCCGCCTGCTCGACCTCTATGAGGCGGGCAGCAATATCGATGAAGTGGAGGAGATTTGACATGCCGGACCTGCATCAAATTCCGCATCTGGACGAGATCGCGCACCACGGAGAATATCACGGCGTGGGCAAGCGCGTCACCGAGACGTTTGCCGACCGCTATCACCACCAGAACAAGGTCGTCCCCTCGCTGGAGGATGCCATTCGCCTGACGGGCCTGCGCGACGGCATGACCATCAGCTTCCACCACCATTTCCGCAACGGCGACCATATCGTCAATATGGTGCTCGATAAGCTTGCAGAAATGGGCTTCCATGATCTTAAGCTCGCAGCTTCGTCGCTTTCAGCCATTCACGCTCCGCTCATCCGCCACATTCAGAACGGCGTTATCACGCACATCGAAACGTCCGGTATGCGCGGCGAGCTGGCGGAGGCCGTCTCCCGCGGCCTGATGGATTGCCCGGTCGTGTTCCGCTCTCACGGCGGGCGCGCCTCTGCCATCCGCACGGGTGAGCTGCACATCGACGTCGCCTTCCTCGGCGCGCCGTCGTGCGACCCCTACGGCAATGCCAACGGCTACAGCCGCGATGACGATGAGGGCATCGCCTGCGGCTCGCTGGGCTACGCCCGCCCGGACGCCGCCTATGCCGACGAGGTCGTGATCATCACGAACCATCTCGTCGCCTATCCGAACGCTCCCTGGGCTATTCCGGAGGACGAGGTCGACTACGTCGTCGTCACGGACGACATCGGCGACCCAAAGGGCATCATGTCCGGCGCAACGCGCTACACGAAGGACCCGAAGGAGCTGCTCATCGCCCGCAATGCCGCCAATGTCATCGACGCGGCGGGCTACCTCTATGACGGCTTCTCCATGCAGATGGGCTCCGGCGGCGCTTCGCTTGCCACGGCGCGTTTCCTCCGCCAGAAGATGCTCGACCGCGGCATCCACTGCCGGTTCGCCCTCGGCGGCATCACCGGCCAGATCACGGCCATGCACGAGGAGGGCCTCATCGACCGCATCCTCGACGTGCAGAGCTTTGATCTCGATGCGGCCAAGTCCCTGAAAAATAACCACTTCCACCATCAGATCGGCGCAACGTATTACGCGAGCTATCTCGTGGATTCCGCCGTCGATCAGCTGGACTTTGTTGTGCTCTCTGCGCTGGAGATCGACACGGACTTCAATGTCAACGTTCTGACCGGATCGGACGGCGTCATCCGCGGCGCCATCGGCGGCCACCCCGACACGGCCGAGGGCGCGAGCCTGTCCGTCGTTGTCGCTCCGCTGACGCGCGGCCGTATCCCGACCATCGTGAAGCACGTCAACACGGTCGTCACGCCCGGCGACGCCGTGGACGTCGTCGTGACGGATCAGGGCATTGCCGTCAATCCGCGCCGCCCCGACGTGAAGCAGAAGCTTGAGAAGGCCGGGCTGCACGTCTTTACCATCGAGCAGCTCCAGCAGCGCGCCGAAAAGATCGTCGGCGTGCCGGAGCCGATCCGCTATAAGGACCGCGTCGTCGGCGTCGTGATGTATCGCGACAATACGATCATCGACGTCATCCGCCAGATCGACGAGGATGCCTGATCTGCTGCTTTGCACCGCTGTCCCGCCCGGTCTGCAGGCTGCCCATGCGCGCCTGCTGACCGGGGCCGGGCTGCGGCTCGAGGAGGCGGGGGAGTGCACGGCGCTGCTGCTGGCAGACGACGGTGCGCTCCTCGCCTGCGGCACCCGCAGCGGCAAGGTCCTGCGCCAGATCGCCGTCTTGCCGGAGGCCGAGGGCGGCGGAGCCTGCGCCGAGGTCGTCTCGGCCCTGCTGCAGAACGCAACTGCCCACGGCGTGCCGCACCCGTTCCTGTTTACCGCGCCGGGAAAGAGCGGCCTGTTCCGCTCGCTCGGCTTTACGCCGCTGGCGCAGACGGCGGACATGCTGATGATGGAGCATGGCCGCGGCGGGCTGCGCCGTTTTCTGTCCGGCATCCCGGTCGGGCCGGAGCGGCCGGTCGGTTGCATCGTCTGCCATGCCAACCCGTTCACACTGGGGCACCGGCATCTCATTGCCTATGCCGCCGCGCGCTGCGCGCAGGTCCTTGTCTTTGTCCTCAGCGACACGGACAGCCTGTTCCCACCGGAGCTGCGCCTGCGGCTGGTGCGCGAGGGAACTGCCGATCTGCCGAATGTCCGGGCCTATCCCGGCGGCGACTATCTCATCAGCCCCGCGACGTTCCCGGCCTATTTCCTCAAGGATCAGGCCCGCGCGCCGGAGGCAAAATGCGATCTCGACCTGACGCTGTTCGGCAGCGCGATCGCGCCCGCGCTCCATATCACGGAGCGCTTTGTCGGTCAGGAGCCGACGTGCGCCGTCACGGCGCAGTATAACCGCCGTATGCAGGCCATTCTGCCCGCCTATGGCATCCACGTTACGGAGATCCCGCGTCTGAGCGCGATCTCCGCCACCACAGTCCGTGCGTGCCTGCAGGAGGGCGATCTCGCCGCCGTGCGCGCGCTGGTCCCGGAAACGACCTATGAAGCCTGTCGAAGTCTCTTTGGAGCAGGTGCTCCTTGCCCGTGAAAACCGGGCCGGGCGGCAGCAGCGGCTGCTTGCGCAGTATGGCCTGCCGCTCGTTTCGTTTACGATGAATATGGCAGGGCCTGTCAAGGATACGCCGCTGTCGCGCTTTGCCTTTCAGGCAGGCGTCGCCGCCCTTACAAAACGCCTCGGCGGACCTGTTTCATGCTGCCTGACGGAAGCCGTGACCGGCTGCGAGGCCCTGCTGGTATATGACCGCCCGGCGCAGGCGCTCAAGGACGTCTGCATGGAGCTGGAGTCGACGGAGGTCGGGCGGCTCTACGATCTGGATGTGCTGGATGCCGCGGGAGAAAAGCTCTCGCGGCCGGAAATGCGCCGCTGCCTCGTCTGCGGCGGACCCGTTGCGGTCTGCTCCCGCAGCCGCGCGCATGGGCTGGATGCCATCTGCGCCGAGACGGCCCGCAGGCTCGCAGAATTTTCCTGCACAACGCTCGGCGATCTTGCGGCGGATGCCCTTCGCGAGGAGGCGGCGCTTTTCCCGAAGCCCGGCCTTGTCGACGCACGCACGAATGGCGCACACACGGATATGGACCTTCTGCTCATGCTCCGCAGCGCAGAGACGCTCCGGCCGTGGTTTTGCCAGATGGTCCGCCTCGGGCTGGACGGCGCTGCACCTGCGCAGCTGCAGAATGCAGGACGGCAGGCAGAGGCAGAGATGCTGCAGGCGACCGGCGGCGTGAACACGCACAAGGGCGCGCTGTATGCACTCTCGCTGCTGCTGGCGGCGATGGGCAGGCATCTGAGCGGCGCGCAGGAGTCCATATTTTCGCTTGCCGCAGCCGATGCCGCAGCGCTGGCTCCGCCTGTCGGAACGCATGGCTCGCAGGTCCGGCGGCGCTACGGCCGCCCCGGCGCGCGTGAGGAGGCCATGGATGGCTTTCCTTCGCTGCAGGCCCTGCTGCAGGCCACGCGCAGCCAGCCGCCGCTCGGTGTACTGCTGTGGAGCATGGCGCATCTGTCTGACAGCAACCTGCTCTACCGCGGCGGAGAGGCCGGTCTGGCCTTTGCGCAAAATGAAGCGGAGCGCATTCTCCGGCTCCCACCGGCGCAGTGGGAGGCCGAGCTCACGGCACTGGACGCCGAAATGACGCGCCGCAACCTCAGCCCCGGCGGCAGCGCCGATCTGCTGGCCTTGACGCTGTTTTTCCGCAGTCTGGATTTCTGGACAGAGCTGTCCGTATAAAAATCGCTCCCTTCCCGCATTTCCGGGAGGGGAGCAATTGTTTTGAGATCAGTTTTTACCGAGGTAGCGGTCGCAGACATGGCGGGCATTCTCGGCTGTTTTGGCCTCATCGATGCCGGTCAGTTTGCCGTGCGCGACGGTGATGCAGCCGTTGACCACGGTGTAGTCCACCGGGGCGCGCAGGCCGACCGTGCCGAAGACGTTTTTGGGATCATAGCACGCGCCGACGAGCTCGAGCCGCCGAGAATCGACGAGGAACAGGTCCGCGCACTTGCCGACCGCAAGACAGCCGATGTCCTCACGCCCGAGCAGGGAGGCGGAGCCGCGCGTGGCGAGCTTCAGCACGTCGTAGCCGCTCGGCGCAGCGGCAGAGGAATGCAGGCGATGGAGCAGATAGCAGATGCGGATCTCCTCGAGCAGATCGGAGCCGTCCTGTGAGGCCGAGCCGTCGACGGCAAGGCCGACGTGGATGCCGCGCTGCAGCATCTCGGGGATGCGCGCCACGCCGGAGGAGAGCTTCATGTTGGAAACGGGGCAGTGCGCCACGCCCGTTCCGGTCTCTGCGAGAAGGTCGAGCTCCGCGTCCGTAAAGTGGATGCCGTGCGCGAACCAGACGTCCGGGCCGACCCAGCCGAGTGACTCGAGATAGGCAAGCGGACGCAGGCCATAGCGGTCAAGGGTGTAGCGCTCCTCGTCCTTCGTCTCGGCAAGGTGTGTGTGCAGGCGGACATGATACTTCCGCGCCAGCTTCGCACTCTGCAGCAGCAGCTCGCGCGAAACGGAGAACGGCGAGCACGGAGCCAGCGTGATCTGCCGCATGGAGCCATAGGACGGATCGTGCCAGCGCTCGATCAGCGCGGCGCTGTCCTCCAGAATGGCGTCCACGCTCTGCACGACGCTGTCGGGCGGTAGGCCGCCGTCCTTCACGGACAGGTCCATGCTGCCGCGCGAAGCGACCATGCGCATGCCGAGCTCGTCGGCCGCCGCAAACTGCGCGCCGAGCAGATCACCGCACCCGGCAGGGAAGACATAGTGATGGTCGAAGCAGGTCGTGCAGCCGTTTTTCATCAGCTCGCCCATGCCGGTCAGCGAAGAAGCGTGCACGACCTCGGTATCGAGGTTTTTCCAGATCTCATAGAGCGCCTTGAGCCAGGGGAACAGCTCAAGATTCTGTACCTCCGGCAGATTGCGCGAGAACTGCTGATAAAGATGGTGGTGCGTATTAATGAGGCCGGGATAGCACAGCAGATGGGAGCCGTCCAGCACTTCGTCGGCCTGAACGGCAAGATCAGGGCCGATGGCGCGGATACGTCCGTCCTCGCAGTACAGGTCGACGTGCCGGAGCACGCTGTCCGCATCGTCGCAGGTGACCACGGTGTCAAGATCGCGAATGAGCAGGGAAGCCATGCGGGTTCCTCCTTTGTCCGGCGCGGGATGCGCCGCCTTTTCTCTTATTCTAGCATAGTTTGAAGATAAAGCCAATGCTGATTTGAAGCGGAATCGAAAGAAACTTCCAGCCAGGTTGATTTCCCTTGTCCCGTACGTAAAAGCATGCTATAATGAAAGAAAAGCACCGCATAATTCAGCAAGGTATCTCTGCCAGCAATACCGA
>ENA-UONW01003464-UONW01003464.1-human-gut-metagenome-genome-assembly--contig:-CS52-NODE-3464-length-13023-cov-9.714837_pt1 | contig 13023 bp, 8 predicted proteins | sample MGYA00242463_ERZ724010 | MGnify/ENA metagenome assembly ERZ724010 | reverse complement strand
TCCGTTTTCCCGTTCGGCTCGTAGTCCGCCCCAAGGCTCAGGAAACCATCCGGCAGCTCCAGCGTAAAGTTCGCGTCCGGCTTCGGCTCGATCGTCAGGTCTTTCTCCTGCATCAGGGGTTCGTCCGGTGCGCCGTCCGGCGTTTGCTGCTTTTCTCCGCAGCCTGACACCAAAAGCGTCAGCGCCGCCAACAGTGCAACAAGCAACAGTCCGGTGTTCCTTTTCATGTTTTCTCCTTTCTCACGGCTCTCGGCCCTTATGCTTCCTTCAGCTTCTCTTCCAGCAGTTTGAAGGCTTCGTCCGCGGCTTCCTCGCGAATCTCTGCGCGGGACTTTACGCCGAAGTCAAAGCGCTCGGCGATTGTCTCCTCGGCAGAGGAAAATCCGATAAATACCGTGCCGACGGGATTTCCCCGCTCGTCGCGGTCGGGTCCAGCGACGCCCGTGACGCTGACGGCGCAGTCCGCCGTCGTCGCCTTGCGTGCGCCCTCGGCCATTGCGCGGGCGACGGGCGCGGACACCGCGCCGTACTCTTCCAGCATGTCCGCCGGAACGCCGAGTATGCGGTGCTTGACAATATTCGTATAGCTCACGACGCCGCCCATGAAGACGCCCGACGCGCCCGGCACATCCGTAATGCGCTTGGCGATGAGGCCGCCGGTGCAGCTCTCCGCCGCGGCGAAGGTCTCGCCGCGCGCCTTGAGCGCTTCATAACAGCGCTGTTCGACTGTTTTTTCCGCCATAATAAGACTTCCTTTCAGAACTTGATGCGCACAAATTCACGGTTTGTCATCGCGCGGTCGATAAGGCCCTCGATATCAAGGACAGCCTCGGCCTCACGGACCTCGTCGAGGTTCGGCTTCGTGCGCGGATGACGTGGGGTGAAGACCGTACAGCAATCCTCGTAGGGTAAGATCGACGTATCGAACGTGCCGATCTTACGGGACAAACGCACGATCTCTTCCTTATCCATGCCGATGAGCGGGCGCAGGACGGGAAGATCGACGACATCCTCGGTCACGCGCAGGGCCTCCATCGTCTGAGACGCGACCTGACCGAGGTTCTCGCCCGTGACGAGCGCCTTGGCCTTGACCTGATCGGCCACGCGCTGGGAGATGCGCATCATAAAGCGGCGCATAATGAGCGTGAAGAATTCCTCGGGGCTGTTTCTTCTGATCTCCTCCTGGATCTCGGTAAACGGCACGATCTGCACCGTCAGCCGCCCGCACCAGGGGACTAAGAGCTTGGCAAGGGAAAGCACCTTCTCCTTCGCCTCATCGGACGTGTACGGTGGGGAGAAGAAGTGCACCATTTCGAGCTTGACGCCGCGCTTGGCGATCATGTAGGACGAGACGGGCGAGTCGATGCCGCCGGAGAGCAGGCTGACCGCCACGCCGCCCATGCCGATAGGCAGACCGCCCGCGCCCTCTTCAGCGGGGCCGTGGACATAGGCCGCATCGTCGCGAATCTCAATGTGGACGACGAGCTCGGGGTCGTGGACATTGACCTCGCACGTCGGGAACGCCTGATGCAGCGCGCCGCCGACCTGCTGGGAGATCTGGATCGACGTCAAGGGGAAGGTCTTGTCGGCGCGCTTGCTCTCGACCTTGAAGCTCTTCGCCGCGCGCATGTCGCACGCAAGGTACTCCTTCGCCGCGGCGATGATCTTCTGGATGTCCTTTTCGCACGGCAGCGCCTTCGAAACGGCGATGATGCCGAAGACCTTCTTGCAGCTCTCAAACGCGGCCTCGATGTCGCACTCGTCATCCTTGGGCTCGACATAGATGGTGCTCTGCTTGGAGTAGACGCGGAAATTGCCGCATTTCGACACGCGGCGGTTGACGTTCGACATCAGCTTATCTTCGAAGCTGCGGCGGTTCAGGCCCTTGAGCACGACCTCGCCGAGCTTGCACAGGATCATTTCATGCATTGGTGTTGTTCTCCTCATTTATTATGGCCGCCCCCGCGCCGGCGGAAGATACGGCTGAATTTTCGTTGGTTTCGGATTTGGCAGGCTTTTTCCCTTTGCGGGTGAGCCCCAGTGTAAAGCACAGCGGCTCAACGGCGGCCAGCAGGGCAAAGAGCGCATAGCTGAACATCGTGCCCTCTCCGCTCACCCCGTTGATCCCGACCATGGCGGGCGCCATCGGCAGCTCCCAGATCATCGCAAGGATGCTCCCCGCGCCGAACGGGACAGGCATCACAAGAAGCGAGGCAAGATTCAGCACATAGAGCACGATCGCCGCGTTCCAGCAGCAATTTTTGTTGATGCCCCGGTCCGGCCGCAGGCCCCAGCCGAACAGGAATGAAAGCGCCGACACATAGACGACACCGAGCGCGAGCCCGACGGGCGTGGCAAACGTAAAGGACGAGGTCGTCCCCGTGCCTCCAAACGCCGCGAACAACAGGATAAAAGCCGCGCCCTGAGCGATATGGCTCAAAATGGAAAGCGCGCCAAACTGGATGTAGTCATACCTTTTCATCTCATTCACCCCTGTAAAATATCCGTGTTGCGGTACTGGATGGCCTCGGCCAGATGATGCGCCTCGATCTTCTCGCTGCCGTCGAGGTCGGCGATCGTGCGCGCCACGCGCAGCAATCTATCGTGGCTTCGGGCCGTGAGGCCGAGGCGCTCGAACGCGCCTTTTAAGAGCTTTTCGCCCGCGGCGTCCAGCGTGCAGAACTCGCCCACCATCGCGGGCGTCATCTGCGCGTTGCAGGTGATGTTGGTGCCGGAAAAGCGCTGCTTCTGGATGTCGCGCGCGGCGTTCACGCGCGCTTTGACGTCGGCGGAGGACTCCGCCTTTTCGCGCCGGCGCATGGCTTCGAACTCGACGCTCGGCACGTTGACGTGTAAGTCCATGCGGTCGAGCATCGGGCCGGAGATTTTTTCGACGTATTTTTCCACCTGCTGCTTGGTGCAGTGGCAGCGCCCCGAGGGGTGGCCGTACCAGCCGCAGCGGCAGGGGTTCATCGCGCCGACGAGCATGAAGCGGCTCGGCAGCGTGATACTGCCCGCGGCGCGGGTGATGGTGACCTCGCCGTCCTCGATGGGCGCGCGCAGCACTTCGAGCACGTCGCGGTGGAATTCGGGGAGCTCATCTAAAAAAAGCACGCCGTGGTGCGCGAGCGAAATTTCACCGGGCTTGGGCGTCTGCCCGCCACCGGTCATCGCGGAGGCTGAGAGCGTGTGGTGCGGCGCGCGGAACGGGCGGTGCAGCAGCATCGGGTGCGAGCTGTCGGTCAATCCCGCGACTGACCAGATCTCGGTCGCTTCAAGTGCTTCCTTTCGCGTCATGTCGGGCAGGATCGACGGAAGCCGCCGCGCCAGCATGGATTTGCCCGCGCCAGGCGAGCCGATGAGCAGGATATTGTGTCCGCCCGCAGCGGCGATCTCCAGCGCGCGCTTGACATTTTCCTGTCCCATGACGTCGGAAAAGTCGGGGCCGGTCTCGCTCGTCTGCTCCGCCTGCCACTTCGGCTGGGGCGAGAGCTTCTTTTCACCCTTCAAATGCTGCACGAGCGACACGACGTCCGGTACGCCGTAAACGGTCACGCCGTCGGCAAGCGTCGCCTCGGCGGCGTTCGCCGCGGGGACGTAGAGCGTCCTGATGCCCGCGCGCACTGCGGCCATCGCCATCGGCAAAACGCCGTTCACCGCGCGAAGCGTGCCGGTCAGCGAGAGCTCGCCGACAAAGGCCGCGTCCTTCGCGGGGGGCTTTATTTCCTCCGCACAGGCGAGGATGCCGAGCAGGATGGGCAGGTCATAGAGCGTGCCCTCCTTTTTCCGACCCGCGGGGGCGAGGTTCACCGTGATGCGCGAGACAGGGAACTTCACACCGCAGTTTTTCACTGCCGCGCGCACGCGCTCGCGCGATTCCTTGACGGCCGTGTCGCCAAGGCCGACGATGTCAAACGCAGGCAGGCCCCCGGATAAAAAGCATTCCACCGTGACCTCGTAGCCCGAGATGCCCTGAAGGCCGAGCGAGCGCACCGCTGTGACCATACTGTTTTCCTCCCTCTTTCGCATCGAATCGTACAGTTTGCAATTAGTATAGCACATTTTTTGCATCAGGCAAATCCCCCTCCGCGCATTTTTGCACATTTTGCACAAAATCAATAAATCCTCGCAAAAGTTCTCGAAAAATAAAAGGAATTGAACCTATTGTTGCAAAATAGTGAATGTTTTTGCGGGAACAAGGCGTTTACATAGCGAAAAAAGTGTGCTATAGTGTCATCGTTGAATTTTGCGTTCACACGCAGAAGAACCGTTTTTTGACGGTGAAATAAATAGGAGGTTCATTTATGGCAAGAAAAATGAAATCCATGGACGGCAATAATGCTGCGGCTCACGTAAGCTATGCTTTCAGTGAAGTTGCGGCAATTTATCCCATTACGCCGTCCTCCCCGATGGCCGACCTGGTCGACCAGTGGTCCGCAAATGGTCTGAAGAACATCTTCGGCAGCCAGGTCAAGGTCGTCGAGATGCAGTCTGAAGCCGGTGCAGCCGGCGCAGTGCACGGCTCTCTCGGCGCCGGTGCGCTGACCACCACCTACACGGCCTCTCAGGGCCTGCTGCTGATGATCCCGAACATGTACAAGATCGCAGCTGAGCAGCTCCCCTGCGTGTTCCACGTCTCCGCCCGTACTGTTTCGACCCACGCGCTGAACATCTTCGGCGATCACTCCGACGTCATGGCCTGCCGCCAGACCGGTTTCGCCATGCTGTGCGAGGGCAACGTGCAGGAAGTGATGGATCTCTCCCCCGTGGCACACCTGGCCGCGCTTTCCGGCAAGGTCCCGTTCATCAACTTCTTCGACGGTTTCCGCACCTCCCACGAGATCCAGAAGATCGCCGTGTGGGATTACAAGGATCTCGCCGACATGTGCGACATAGACGCTGTCAAAGCGTTCCGCGAGCACGCCCTCAACCCCGAGCATCCCGCCATGCGCGGCTCCCATGAGAACGGTGATACGTTCTTCCAGCACCGCGAGGCCTGCAACCAGTACTACGACGCTCTCCCCGAAGTCGTGGAAAAGTACATGGGCAAGATCAACGAGAAGCTCGGCACCGACTACAAGCTCTTCAACTACTACGGCGCGCCCGACGCTGACCGCGTCATCATCGCGATGGGTTCCATCTGCGACGTGGCCGAGGAAGTCATCGACTACCTCAACGCCCACGGCGAGAAGGTCGGTCTCATCAAGGTCCGTCTGTACCGCCCGTTCAAGGCTGAGCGCCTGATCGAGGCCATCCCCGCCACCGCCAAGAAGATCGCGGTCCTCGACCGCACCAAGGAGCCCGGCGCACAGGGTGAGCCCCTCTATCTCGACGTCGTCACCGCGCTGGCCAACGCCGGCATCACCGACAAGACCGTCATCGGCGGCCGTTACGGTCTCGGCTCCAAGGACACCCCGCCCGCTTCCGTGTTCGCTGTTTACACCGAGCTTGCCAAGGCGGAGCCCAAGCGTCAGTTCACCATCGGCATCGTCGATGACGTGACGAACCTCTCCCTGCCCGAAGACAAGAACTGCCCGAACACCGCAGCCGAGGGCACCATCGAGTGCAAGTTCTGGGGTCTCGGCGGCGACGGTACCGTCGGCGCGAACAAGAACTCCATCAAGATCATCGGCGACCACACCGACAAGTACGTCCAGGCCTACTTCCAGTACGACTCTAAGAAGACCGGCGGCGTGACGATCTCCCACCTGCGCTTCGGCGACAAGCCCATCCGCAGCCCCTACTACATCAACAAGGCCGACTTCGTCGCCTGCCACAACCCCAGCTACATCACCAAGGGCTTCAAGATGGTCAACGACGTCAAGCCCGGCGGCGTGTTCATGATCAACTGCCAGTGGGATTTCGATGAGCTGAACCATCACCTCAAGGCGGACGCCAAGCGCTACATCGCCAAGAACAACATCCAGCTCTACACCATCAACGCCATCGACCTTGCCATCAAGATCGGCATGGGCAAGCGCAACAACACCATCCTCCAGTCCGCGTTCTTCTCCCTGGCGAAGGTCATGCCCGAGGAGCAGGCCATCCAGTACATGAAGGACGCCGCGACGCACTCCTACCTGAAGAAGGGCCAGGACGTCGTCGATATGAACCACAAGGCCATCGACCTCGGCGCCACCGCCTACACCAAGATCGACGTTCCCGCCGATTGGGCGAACGCTGTCGACGCTGACGAGGCCGTCTCCTACGAAGGCAAGGCCGAGCTCGTCGAGCAGGTCAAGAACATCCTCGATCCCGTGGACAAGATGGACGGCGACAGCCTGCCTGTTTCCGCCTTCATGCCTCATGTGGACGGCCAGTGGGAGCTCGGCGCTGCCGCTTACGAAAAGCGCGGCGTTGCCGTTTCCGTTCCCACGTGGGACGAGACGAAGTGCATCCAGTGCAACAACTGCGCTTACGTCTGCCCGCACGCCACCATCCGTCCCTTCGCTCTCACCGAGGAAGAGGCCAAGAATGCTCCTGCCAATGCCAAGATCGTCGACATCAAGGCTGGCAAGGGCAAGGGTGTTTACAAGTACACGATGGCCATCTCCCCGCTCGACTGTATGGGCTGCGGCGTTTGCGTCGGCCAGTGCCCGGTCGGTGCTCTGACCATGGTCGGTCAGGAGAGCGAGCTTCCCGAGCAGGATGTGTTCAACTACTGCGTCTCCAAGGTCTCCGACAAGAAGGATATGCAGGATCTCACCGTCAAGGGCAGCCAGTTCAAGCAGCCCATGCTCGAGTTCTCCGGCTCCTGCGCAGGCTGCGCCGAGACCAGCTATGCCCGTCTCGTCACTCAGCTCTTCGGCGACCGTATGTACATCTCCAACGCCACCGGCTGCTCGTCCATTTGGGGCGGCCCCGGCGCTACCTCTCCGTACTGCACGGATAAGAACGGCCACGGCCCGGCATGGTGCAACTCCCTGTTCGAGGACAACGCCGAGCACGGCTTCGGTATGTATGTCGGCCAGGAGAAGATCCGCGAGGATCTGATGGCCAAGACCGAGCAGCTCATCGCCATCGAGTGGGCACAGCCCGCACTGAAGGAAGCCGCTCAGAAGTGGCTCGACACCAAGGACGACGGCAACGCCAATGCCGAGGCTGCGAAGGAATACGTCGCGGCCCTGCAGGCAAACATCGCCACCGTCGACGAGCTTGCCGCTGTTCCTCAGTTCGCTGAGCACGCTGCCGAGCTCAAGGCCAAGGGCGAGAAGTTCTGCGACTGCGATGCCTGCAAGCTCGTTGCTGAGATCCTCGACAAGAAGGATTACCTCTCCAAGAAGTCCGTTTGGATCTTCGGCGGCGACGGTTGGGCTTACGATATCGGCTTCGGCGGCGTGGACCACGTCCTTGCTCAGAACAAGAACGTCAACGTCTTCGTCTTCGATACCGAGGTCTACTCCAACACCGGCGGTCAGGCTTCCAAGGCTTCCAACATCGGTCAGGTCGCTCAGTTCGCGGCTGCCGGTAAGGAAACCAAGAAGAAGAGCCTTGCTGAGATTGCGATGAGCTACGGCTACATCTATGTCGCTCAGATCGCCATGGGCGCCAACCCGGCCCAGACCATCAAGGCCATCACCGAGGCTGAGGCTTACAACGGCCCGTCCCTGATCATCGGCTACAGCCCCTGCGAGATGCACTCCATCAAGGGCGGCATGATGAACTGCCAGAAGGAAATGAAGAAGGCTGTCGAGTGCGGCTACTGGAACCTGTTCCGCTTCAATCCTGCGGCTGACAAGAAGTTCACGCTCGACTCCAAGGCTCCTGCCGGCGGTTACCGTGAATTCCTGATGAACGAGGCGCGCTACAGCCGCCTGACCCGCGAGTTCCCCGAGCGTGCGGAGGGTCTCTTCACCCGCAACGAGGACGCGGCCAAGGAGCGTTACGAGCACCTCACCAAGCTCATCGACCTGTACGACAAGCAGTAATCGCTGCTTCTACCGTATTGAAAAAGGAGCATCCGAAAGGATGCTCCTTTTTTGCGTTATTTTATGTCTGCATTCAGCAGCTTTTCGCCGACGATGGCCATGCGCGCGTCGGTCATTTCCAGATCATTTGAGACAAACTCCACTATGCGCGTCCCGCGCGTAATGAGCCAGTAGTCCCAGTACTGCCCGTCTTTTTCATCGCAGAGCCGCCATGCTCGTTCCGCGCCCCACGGCTTAGCGTCGACCTCGCGATAGACAGCGTCCGACCATGAGTATCTTTTCTGATAGTCAAGCTGCGCGGCAAGACAGGGGGCAAACAGCGATTCGGCATACACATCACTGACCACATAGCACATGTTCGTTGTGACCCCGTGGTACTGTCTCGGTTCATTCGGGTCTGGATAGCAAAGGGCGTCCTCCTGCCTGCCACTGCGCTGCGCGCCAAGGGGTGAGGAGACCTCCCAGCTCCGGCAAGACCAGCGCGCTCCCCCGTCCTCCACGCCAAGGTCAGAGAGATAAAGCAGCAGCGGATCGTGATAGATCGTAAAATGAGCGCCGTTTTCGCTGTACCACTCCGCGTTGGCGTTTCCGTCTTCAAATAGGCCGTTCTGCTTCATCGTGTAGCTCAATCCTGCCACAGCCGCCACAGTCAGCACCATCACGAGGGCCGTGATCACGCAGCGTTCGCCGCGTTTTGCACCCGCGCGCTCCATGGAGGAATACGCAAAAAACGCCGCGGCGATCGGGCCGCAAACGATCAGCAGCGTGACATAGTAGAGCCTCGCCTGTCCGCTGGTGTCATTCCCCATCAAGATGACAACAACCGCACTGAAAATCGTCAGAAGCAGGATCAATCTCCATAGCGTCTGAAGCCAGGGACGCGACTTCGGCCTGAGGAATCGCCCCTCTTTCGCCGCAATCTGCTTTGCCTTGCCATACCAGCGGTAGTAGCCGATGCACTGCGACAGGCAGATCACAATGAGGATCATCCAAAGCCCGAGCATTACGAGACTCGCGCCGGAAGCAATTCCCGAGAACGGATCCCGCCGCAGTCCATCGGCAATGGTATCCAGCTGTGTGATCAGCAGAATCGAAAACGCCACCAGCCAGTGGCAGTAGGGCTTGAGCCCACGGTGCGTCGCGTCCACCTGTAAAACAGGGTCGGTGTCGATCTCGACGGCGTTTTCATCTGCCGTGCAGAACACGTGGCGCGAGCGTCCGGAGTGGCTGCCGCCCTCGCCATCCACATTGTCCCCCCAGAATGTCAGCGCTCCCGCGCCCACAGCGTGCTGCCAGCCCGCTTGTTCACAGTAGTCGATGAACACATCCTCCCCCTCGGGCGTGTCATCGCTGTCGGGGTAGAACGCCACGGCGAAGCGCAGCTTCTGCGGCTTAATGCGGCGGTAGCGGATGAACAGGCCCACGCGGTCAGGCGCCCAGCCCTCCGCCGCCATGCGCTCAAAGTGGCGCGCAAGGCCCTCGGTGTCGTAAAAAGAATAGGGATTCAGCTCCCGTTTGGTGTTGCGCATCAGAAAAACCTCGCTTTCTCTCATTTCTCGCCGCCCGCAAGGGGCGTTATCTCCCAAATAGCTTCTCGTAGTCCCGCACCTGTGCTTGCAGGCGCTCCACCTCGTTTTGCAGCAGCGTTTCACCCTCCGCTGTGAGCTGATAGCTGCGCCGCCGCCCCTCCGCGCGCGTCTCGACGATGTACCCCGCCGCCAGAAACTGCTCGAGCAGGTTGTAGAGCGTCCCCGGGCCGACAGCCACACGCCCGCCCGTCAACTCGTTCACGCGCGCCATCACGTCCATGCCGCAGCACTCCTCGCGCAGGCACAGCAGGATATAAAACATCTGCTCGGTCAGCGTGCTGAATTTCTCCCGCGCCATTGTCGGCCTCCTTTTATCGATATTCGATATTCTTGAGGAGAGTATATTATCGAATATCGATATTGTCAAGGGGGAGATTTTCTTTTTCAAAGAAAGACTCCTTCTTGTTCGCACAGGTGCGAGAGAAATACCGCCTGCGGGCGGCAGGGACAAAGGGGCCATTCTCTTTCGCAAAAGAGAATGGCCCCTTTGGAACCCCAAGAGGAAGGCTTAGATTGTCAGTCTCAGGCTTAAAAGACTCTTATGCCTCCGGAATGAAAATGCCTGCGCGCGGCTTTGCCGCGTTTAGAGCTGCTATACGATTCGCCTCTGCTTCTATCATCCGCTGCCGCTCTGCCTATCTTGTAGATGTGCGCAGTAATTCTCGTCTACTGCGGCACTCATTAATGCGGCGAGCGCAGCAATGCCGCATTCCGCACGCAGTCTGCCGCCAAACAAACATCACTCGCGCCTCACGATAGTAAGGCGCGGTTGAAAGCAGTAACGACTCGCAGAAGATTCATGGCGAAGCCATGTACACCGCACCTACACTCCGCAGGCTGCGCAGTCATTCAAGCCTTAGACTGCCAATGTGCGGGGTCGAGGGGGAAGGCCCCTCGTCTCTTTCTCTTGGGGGTGTAAGGGGGATATTCTCTTTCGAGAAAGAGAATATCCCCCTTAATGCGCACTCCCGCACAGTGCGGGAGAAATAAAAAAGCAGCCCTTTCGGGCTGCAAAATCCCCGCGCCCTGTGGGCGCGCAACCCCAGCAGCGCTGCCGCGCTGGAGAGCGCGCAAAAAAAGGAGCACCCCTGCGGGTGCTCCCTTTCTTCACTCTCCCAAGAGCCGAACGACACTTTCCCAGCGGAGCTGGTCCGTGTCGTAGCCATACGACTTCCCCTTCGCGTCCGTGTAGCGGAAAAACGGCCCCTCCGTCCAGTCGTTGGACGGATTCACGAGCTCGACCTTCCAGATCTCAAGCGTCGAGCCGTCGCCGTAGTCGATCACGGCGTAGGGCATCTCCTCCGGCGCAGCGGCGGTGCGGCCCGCGCCGGCCTTGTCGATAAGGTATAAAAGGTCACTGAGATCGTCGATCGATACGTCCGTTTCGCTTCCGTTCACTGTGACGCGAAACGTCTCTGTGCGTCGCGCATCGCGCGTGCTGTCCGTCAAATCGGAGATAAAGGCATGAAAACGGAACTGGTAGTGACAGGCCCAGTACGTCAGGCCGCCGAACAGCAGAAACATCGCGCAGCAGAGCGCGATGGGGCCGGTCAAACGCTTGGGCTTCGGCTTGCCGCGGTCAACGGAATCGTAAAGTCCCATGACTTCCCTCCTGTTCTCTTGTCCGATCAGTTTCTTTCCTCTCTATGCCGGTTGAATGCGAAAATTACTGGTTCGCCGCGCGCTCCGCCGCCTCAACAACGTGGCTTGCGAGGATCGTGCTTGTCACGGTGCCGACGCCGCCGGGGACCGGGGTAATAGCCTCGACGACAGGCTCGACCTCGGCAAAGCGGGTGTCGCCGCAGAGGTTGCCGTCCGCGCCGACGTGGATGCCGACATCCAGCACGACCTGACCGGCGCGCACGCTCTCCGCGCCGACCATACCGGCCTTACCGGCGGCGACGACGAGGATATCGGCCTCGCGGCAGATGTCGGGCAGGTTCTCGCTGCGGCTGTGGCAGATGGTCACGGTCGCATGCTCGGCGAGCAGCAGCAGAGAGACCGGCTTGCCGATGACAAGGCTGCGGCCGATGACGACGACGCGCTTGCCTTTGATGGGGATGTTGTAGTGCTTGAGCAGCGCCACGCAGGCCGCAGCTGTGCAGGGGGGATAACCGCCCTTGGTGCCGGCGTAAACAGCGGTCATGGAACCGTCGGTGATGCCGTCCATGTCCTTTTTCGGGTCGAGCGCCGCGCGGGCCGCCTCGTCGTCCAGGTGCCCCGGCAGCGGGCGGAACATCAGCACGCCGTGGACCTTCTCGTCCGCGCCCAGCGCGTGAATGTTCTCCATCAGCACCTCCTGCGTCACATCCTCAGGCAGGACGACCTGACGGACGGCGACGCCGACCTTTTCGCAGCGCTTGAGCGCACCGCGCTCGTAGGCCAGGTCATCCTCGCGTGCACCGACGCGCAGGATGGCGAGGCAGGGCTCTACACCGTTTTTCTTCAGTTCTTCCGTCTTTGCATGGAGCTCCTCGGTCAGCGCCTTGGCGACCTCGGCTCCCTTGAGCAGCATAGCCATGGTAAAAATTCCTCCTCTGATCGACGCGGTCATCCGCGTTCCTATCCATGATTAGGATAACAAAATTAAAAATTGCTGTCAATTTCTTTTGACAAGCGCGGCGGGATATTATTTTACTTTCTTCGGCAGCTTGCCTTTTGCCATACTTTTTGCTACGATATTGCTGTCAAATTTTGAAAGCATCAGGAGGGTCCTTCCCATGTCTGTGATCGAAGAGAAAAAAGCACTGAGAACCTTTATCCGCAAGAAAGAGCGCACGCTCGATCCCACCTACAAGGCTGAGAGCTCTGAGGCCATCTGCCGCCACCTGCTCGCACTCGACGAGTACAAGAGCGCAAAGATCGTCTTCGCCTTTGCCGGCACCGAAAAGGAGATCGACACCTCGCTCTTTATGAACGAGACCATCGCCGCGGGCAAGACGCTGATCCTGCCCCGCTGCGCCGCCGAGCACGCCATCGATCTGTGCGTCGTGCGCTCGATGGATGACCTGGAGGCGGGCGCCTACGGCATTTTAGAGCCGAAGAAGAGCTGCGCGCTCGTCACCGCGGCGAACATCGACTTCGCCGTCGTGCCCTGCCTGTCGTTCGACCGCAAGGGCCGCCGTCTCGGCCAGGGCGGCGGGTACTATGACCGCCTGCTGCCGCAGCTCCACTGCCCGACGGTGCTCATCTGCCGCGAGCAGCTGATGTCGCCCGAGGTGCCGGTCGAGGAGCATGATATGCGCTGCACGATGCTGGTTACAGAGAAGGGCGTTCTTACGCCGGAGGCGTAAAAATATTTCCCTGCACCGCTGCAGGAGGATGATTCCCGTACCGTGCGGGAGTGCGTAAAAGGGGGATACTCTCTTTCTCGAAAGAGAGTATCCCCCTTTACAACCCCCGAGAGAAAGGACGAGGGGCCTTCCCCCTCGACCCCGCACATTGGCAGTTTTGGGCTTGAAGAGCTGCACGCGCTGCGCAATCGGGTGCGGTGTACATGGCTTCGC
>ENA-UONW01003461-UONW01003461.1-human-gut-metagenome-genome-assembly--contig:-CS52-NODE-3461-length-13026-cov-4.304911_pt1 | contig 13026 bp, 19 predicted proteins | sample MGYA00242463_ERZ724010 | MGnify/ENA metagenome assembly ERZ724010 | reverse complement strand
CCAGCAAGCAGTATCAGATTGATATGCCCATTGAGGATGTAAAACAAATTTTAGAGGAGGAGATGCCATGAAAATCATGCTGCTGCTGATTCTGGGCGTTGCCACAATCAGCATAGAAATTGCATTTCGCATTCATAATTACAGAGTGGAAAGATGGATGGAACAGGAGGATTTTCGGTATGATTGATATAAAAACGAACAAAGGCGTTCTGGAACGATTTGCAGGACAAGGAAGCCCCGAGGAGCTGCTTGCGGATATTACTACTACTCTTCAGCTAATTGCAATAATCTGCAATGGCGGGCAGACAGATCCGGCGGCATATGCTGCCATTCGGGGAATAATTGATTGCGTGTGCAATGTTGCAAAGGAAACGCTGAATGAAGGCGTAGAAAGTTTGAGAAAGGGGGCAGAATAACATGAATCGTGAAACAGATATTGGTACATTCATCCGTGAACGGCGTGGAGCACTGGGAATTGATCAGCGGGAACTGGGAGAACGTTGTACGCTTTCTCAGGCACAGATCAGTCGGATTGAAAATGGAATTTCTTTTCCATCCTTCCCATCCATCCTAAAACTTGCCAGAGGACTACAGGTGCCGGTTTCAGAGTTGATGAAAGCAGCAGAAACCAAAACACAAGAGAAAGCAGGTTGAATATGAAACGAATCAAAGTAAAAATTGGTGCTGTCATCGGCAGCCATATCGTGTACGGCATCCATGCGAATGAGCACTGCATTGCAAAGCCGATTGCACCGGGCGGGGATTACGTAATATGGAACATCGACTGTGATGGCTGCGGTGTCTGGGGCGGCGAATACTTTCTTGACCAAAAAGAAGCGGAAATGGAATATGCAGAACGATGCTTTTCATGGATGGACAGCTCCGTGTTTGAGGAAGACGACTGGGATGAAGAAGAGGATGACGAGGATGAACTGGACAGAGATTTATTTGAACAGGCGTTTAGATCGAATCCCTATTCTGTATAAAAGCCGAAACGGCGGACAAGATCCGCCGTCTGTCGGAGATGGTCTCCCGGCACTGATGAGGCAGACCCGGAAAGAAGGTGATTGGATGCAGTGGAACGAACGAATGGGACTGGCTCTGTACACGATTACAAAAGCCGTCGCTGCAATTGAACATGCCGTATTTTGTGAGGAGTTGCAAGACAACATGGAAGTGCAGATGGAGCTGATGCGGAATGTACTGGAAGCACAAACGGAAACCGCAGAATGGATTGACCAATATGGCTTACAAGAGTTGCACCTGCCAGCCGTCAAGACTTGCAAGCAGCGATTTCTGGAACTGGATCAGGAGCTGTTACTGCATATACAAAAAATCCAGTCATACGGCTACCATCTTGAGGAGATTGAACAAGCCGTACAACTGGAGATACTCACCCTTAGCAAAGAACTTGCATTGCTAAAGTGATGGGTAAAGTATAGCAGAAAAAGTGATATTTGTCAAGCATTTTTTGACAGGGATTTTTCCCTGTCGGAAAGGAGGCAAAGATGTGGAGTACTTGACAGTTGGAGAAGTAGCAGAACTAAAAAAGTGCAAACCACAATATATAAGAAAGCTTGCAAAGGACGGAAAACTTGCAGCAGAACAGCGGGAACATCCACAAAACCATAAAACGTGCTATATGATTCCCCTTTCCGCCCTGCCAGAGGAATTGCAGCTGAAGTACTATAATCGCCTGAAACAAGAAGCTGGAACCGCTCCGGAATTAAAGGAAACAGCTGCTTTAAAAGCCCCTAAAAAGACGGTTAAAAAGGCTTTTGAAGAATACACCGCCGAAGAACGAGAAGAGATTGCTCTGTGGTGCGGTATCCTTCGGGAGTGGCAGGATGTGAGGGCGAAATACAAGAAAAAGACCTCCGTGGATGCCGACTTTGTCGGAAAGTGCAGGCTGGAATATGGAGAAAAAATTCAAATCAGTACGGACATTCTTTATCGAAAATATGCTGCATACAGAGAGAATGACTATGACGGCTTAATTGACAAACGAGGAGGATGGAATAAAGGTATGACATACATGGATGAAAAGGTGTGGAAGATGTTTACCAGAATCTATCTTGTTTCCAGCCGACCGACTGTGAGCCGATGCTACACTGACCTGAAGGCGTGGTGTGCAACCAATTATCCGGAACTCTACAGCTCCATTCCATCGGAGCGAACATTTCGACGCAGAATTAAAAGTGAAATTCCAGACTGTGTGATAGAATACACACGCTACGGAAAGAAATCCTGCTTTGATAAGTATCTTGCATATATAGAACGTGACTACACCGATCTGAATGCAAATGATATTTGGATTGCAGATAACCATACACTGGATGTCATTTCTCTTTCGCCAGAGGGAAAGCCGCACAGATTGTCGCTTACAGCATATTTGGCTGCCAAAAGCGGCGTTATTGTGGGGTGGAATTTATGCGATCATCCCTGTTCCCAGTCCACGCTTCTTGCATTCCGTGCGGCTGTCTTGAATGGCTACGGTGTACCGCTCGGAATGTACTTTGACAACGGTTCTGAATTCCTGACACATGATATAGCAGGCAGAGGGCACCGTAAAAAAGCCAGCTGGAACAAAGCAGATGACCCACCGACCATTCTGTCGCTGCTTGGCATAACCATGACGAATGCCCTTGTAAAAAATGCAAAGGCAAAAAACATTGAACGATATTTTCTCACCTTCAAGGAATTTATTTCAAAGGCGTTCAGCGGTTATTCCGGCGGTACGATTCTGGAGCGTCCGGAAGACCTGGCACAAAAGGTGAAAAAAGGAGAAATTCCAACAGATAAGGAAGTAGCAGAGCTGCTGTCTACATTGATTAACGGCGGATATAATTGCAGGGCATACGGCGGTAAGGAAAAATGCTATCAGGGAATGACCAGAATGGATGTCTGGAATGAAAGTATCAATTCCAGTGAAGTTGTTTTCCGTGATGCAGCAGACGAAGACCTTGCCCTGCTCCTTGCCAGAACCTCACGCTATCAGAAGATTCAACGAAATGGTGTATTCATTGAACTCTATGGCAAAAAGATTTGGTACAAGGATGAAAATACATCCTTTCATGTTGGAAAAGAAGTATATGTCCGATATGACCCTGCTGAATTGGATGAAGTCCGAGTATACGATAAGGAAACAGATAAGTTTCTATGGGTGTATCAGAGAGCAGACTATCTTAATGTTCCATACCAAGCAAAAGACGAGGAAGGCAGAAATAAAATTGCAGTTGCAATGGCACATATTGCCCGCAATAAGAAAGCAATTACACAAACAGTTGCAGCTTATACAGATTCGGATGCCATTGATGTACTGGCAGCAAGAATTCATGAAGCCGCCTCCAACATGGATAAAATGCAGATACGCCGTCCGAATACCATTCAGCCGATTACAGCTGCCGAACTGAATGACGCCCATCCTGAACGGGAGAACATTGTCTCCGTTTCCATTTCGGAGGAATTTGCAGCATTAAAAGCAATGAATGATAAGCTGGAAAGAGCAAAAGGAGCATAATTTATGAATTTAACAGAAAAGGCAGCAGCACTTGCTGAAGAACTTGCAGTGGATTTCAATCAGATTTACCTTGTGATTGGTCTTACCGAAAAGCAATTCAAAGCCGCCTGCAACAACGAACAGGAAGAGCTGGTAACAAGAGCAATGACATTTTTTGAGGAGCGAGAATCCGCCTTTCAGAAATACAATGCAGAACAGATCTGTGCCGTTCGGGAATTTGAAAAGCTGATTGTAAAAGAAGGCGGACAGCGAAAGGCAGCCGAAAAAGTTGGTATCGGAGAGGCAATCCTATCTGGATTAAGAAGAGGAAAATATAAGGGCAATGCTGAGAAAAATTTCGCAGCGTTAACTGCATACTTTCAAATCAAGGCGGCAAAGAACGAATTACCGGACATTTTTGTTCCGGTGGAATATGCACCGACAAGTATTTCTCGGATGATATACGAACGACTGAGAAATGTACATATTCTTGGGGGATGTGCTGTCATCACTGGAGATTCCGGCATTGGAAAAACAAAAACAATCCAGAAGTATGCAAGAGACAATCCCACAAAAACAATTGTCATCACTGCAAGTGTATTCCATCATACCACAAATGACATTCTCTATCTACTTGCAGCGGAACTTGGCATTCACGACAGCAATAAGCGACGCATTAAGAATGCACTTTTCTCCAAGCTACGGGACGGCATGATCATCATTGTGGATGAAGCACAGGAGCTTACTTACCAAGCAGTCAATGCACTGCGTTCCATTTCTGATTACTTCGAGGCAAAATGTGAAACCGTCGGACTTGCATTTGTCGGAAATCCCTGCTTTTATAATAAATTTAATGGCAGATATACCAGTGAACGTGTGCAGGTAAGCAGTCGATTTGTAACAGAACCGACCTATACCGCAGAGCAAATACAGTTTGAAGATACGAAAATGCTGTATCCTCAACTTACACAGCAGAATATGCTGCCGGAACTGATGTTTCTGCACAGCATTGCAACCACGCCAAACCTTGGACAACGGAAAGCGTTATTCATTTTTAAAAATGCGTATAACTATGGCAGATACGATCTGGATGCACTGGTGAAAGGTGCAAAAGATGCGAAAATCCACTTTGACAACCTAAATGAAATTTTGAACAAAATCAAGGGGATGTGATCAATGAAAAACGGCAAGAAATCCGCCATGGAACTGGTATTGGTACATCGGCACACGGAGCAGGTTCGTCGGGTTCCAAAGCTTGTGCTGGAATATTGATAAGAGAGGGCAAAGCCCTCTCCCCTAATGCAGCCAAAGGCGGTGACAAGCCCGCACAAATGCAGAGTCGGGAATTTATAAAACGGAGGTACATAAAAATGGCAAGATTAACATTACGGCAGCAAAACGCCATGCTGGAAGCCGTGCAGCAGATTCGGGAACTGGAAACTGCAAAGCCGGAAATTCTTCACGCAATCGAAGAACAGCAGCGAATCATCAAGGAAATGATGGAACGCAAGCAGGTAGAAGTGCTGGAACTGGGAGAATATGTGGTACGCTATGCGACTGTCACCACCAGCCGATTTGACAGTGCTGCATTCAAGAAAACCCATGCAGAGTTGTACGCACAGTATACCGTTCCATCCACCAGCAAACGCTTTTCCATTTCGTGAGGTGTCAGACATGACAGATGAACAGTGGAAACAGATGGAAAGTCGTCTTTCCCGTCCATTCGGCAGCGTGAAGATGCAGATTGATGGCTACGAGATTACCGTTGTGGTAGAGCCGCTGAAAGGTATGAAATTGGTATTGATGGTATACGTGGACGGATACTTCCGAGGCAAATGGCTTACAGAAGATTGTGACATCCGCAGAAGATTCTACTATTGCAGCAAACGCTCCCTGCTGACCGCAAAAGAAAAGAAACGGCTGCAGCGTGAGAAGAAAGCTATTCGGGAGAAAATTCAGAAGGAAATGGAATACATGACATTTTCCCCTTATTTCGGCTCTTTTCGCACGCTGAAAAGCCATCTCATGAAAAACAATCAATCTATTGAACTTTGTGAGGGGGCGGGCGAATGAGAAAGGCAGAAGCAACGGACAATGTACTGTTTGACCGTTTCTGGGCGGCTTATCCAAAGAAGGTTGGAAAGGAAAAAGCCCTTCGTGCATTTCAGAAAATCCATCCAACTGAAGACCTGCTCTATCAAATGATAGAAGCAATTGCACAGCAATGCAAAGTATACAAATGGGGGAAGGAAACCTGGAAGTACATTCCCCATCCGGCTACCTGGCTGAATCAGAAACGATGGGAGGATGAGATTGTTGATGGAGAAACTGTTGTTTCCGAAGATGCATTCTACGGGACTCATGTATTCTGACCTATTGCAAGCAAGGGCAAATGTGTACAATGCCCAAAAGGGCACGTTGACCGGCTATCATTGTGACAAATGCAATGACAAGGGTATCATTGCATTTGTGGAAGAGGAGCAGGAAATCATGCGTCCCTGCTCCTGTATGAAAATACGAGATACGCTCCGCCGCATTCGAGAAAGCGGATTGGAAGACCTGCTCCGCATCTGTACCTTCTCCAACTTCGAGGCAGAAACCCCATTTCAAAAGCGAATGAAACAAAGTGCCGTTGACTTTTTACAGCAGCGGCACAAGTGGTTTTTCGTTGGCGGGCAGACCGGCTGCGGAAAAACACATATCTGTACGGCAATGGTGGGCGGATTTATCAAACAGGGTTTATCCGTCCGCTATCTTGTCTGGCAGGAAGATGTGAACCGCCTTAAGTTTGCTCTGACAGACGGCAGCTACTGCAAACAGATTGCACCATACAAAGAAGCGGATGTATTGTACATAGATGACCTATTCAAGGCAAACGATGACCACGATCCTGTCGACAGAATGGACAACACCGCAGCTGATGGAAATCGACGGGGCAATCGCCGGGCGAATCATCCAGATGGCACAGGAGTACTCCATCGACATCAAAAAAGACCGGGCAAAAAATTACCGATTGAAAGGGGTGCAGCCATGAAAGACAATCCCATACAAAAGATATATGGAATGGCTTCTGCGTTGGACATGGTGGAACGGAACAGCAAAGAGGATGCCCTCCATCAGCTGATCTATGGCATTGCTGGGAAATCCTCTGTACGGGAATTGACGCAGAAAGAACAAAATGCAGTGATTGCGGAATTGAGGAAACGACTTCGTGCAGAGCATCCAAACAGCCAAAAGGAACCACAGAAAAGCTACCCCAATAAAATGACGCCCAATCAGAAAAGCAAGGCATGGGCACTGCTGCATGAACTGGCAGAGCTGACACCGTCCGATGCAGAAATAGAAGAACGTATGGCAGGTATCGTCAGAAAGGAGCTGCATATCACGTCCTCTGCCGCCGATCCGTTGCGGTGGGCTTCGTTTTCGGATGGTTCTAAGTTGATTGAACAACTGAAACGATATGTGCGGCACGCAAAAGAAAAGGCAGTGAAACAAGATGAATCTGGATAACCTCACGATGAGCCAACTGCATGGCGGGCAGCTGGAGCTAGCAGAAACTGTAGGCTTGGAGGCTTACAAAAAGCTGGTACTTCGGTATAGCGGCAGCAGCATCTACATCGGAAAAGCGGATGAAGCGGCACGAGCAAACAGAGATGAAGAAATTTACAGTAAATTCAACGGGGAAAATCAACTGGAGCTGGCACATGAGTATGGGCTGGCGAAGAAAACAATCAATGACATTATTCGACGGGAAAAAGAAAAGGAAGATTCCTATCAAATGACATTATTTTCAGAAGATTGATGTTCCCGAGTTTGCAAGCACATAACGGTATGGAAACGCCTCTTATGTACAGCAGTAAAAGAAAAATGCTATCATTGTAGTAGAACCAATACGGCAATGATAGCATTTTTATTTTAGGGGGCGAACCAGAACTTGACGCAAGAAATCATCCTATTTATCATCACCACAATCATTACAGCCGTGCTAGGTGTCATTGGATATTTTTTGAAACGAACCATGGACAGAAATGACAAGAACGAAATGGCAGTGCAAGAACTGCGGGATAATCTGCTGACGCTGTCCGACAAATATGCAACCAAGGCAGAAATCCGAGAAATCAAAGCATCCATGGAAAAGTTATCCGAAAATATTGATTACATCAAAGAACATACCACCAAAAATGAGGATTTTATCCGGACGATGGCACGTCTGGAAAGCAAAATTGACAGCTATTGCAGCAGATAGGAGGCGGGAGAATGGAACAATCTGAGATGCTGACACGAATTCGACAGAAAACTTTTTTCAAGAATAACGGCATGGTGCTGAAGGCAGTCAACCTGCTTCGTGATAAATATGTATCGTTGTCCGACATCGGTTATGCTCTGCGTCCCAGCATGGATGAGTCAGAATTTCGAGATGCCATCAATTATCTGACAGAATCCGGATACATCCGCCTGCGGCATACGGCAACCAAGCAGCCAATCACACTGGCAGATGCAGAAATGCAGGAACTGGAAGCCAAAGTGACAGCGGAAGGCATTCAGATCATTGCCTGTGTGCGAACAGACGCCTGCGTGGATGTGTAAGGCGGTGCAGCATGGGAAAGAGACGAAAACATTCTAAAATCGACCAGCTGGAACCAGCGGTGAAAGAAACCGTGGATGAAATGATTAAGACGGGTGCGTACTATCGGGAGATTGTGGATTACATTCAATCCCACGGCGTCAGTATCTCCCTTGCGGCAGTCGGCAAGTATGCCAAAAATCTGATGAGCACGCTGGATGCCCTGCGGCTGAGCCAGGAGAATTTTCGGGCAATCATGGAGGAAACAGAACGCTATCCAGATTTGGATATGACAGATGGCATTCTCCGGCTGATTTGCAATCAGATGCTGGACGCCATCAGCAAAATGCCGGAGGAGCGGCTGGAGGAAGTGGATTTTGACACCCTCTCCAAAAATGCTGTGGCACTGACCAGAGCGATTGCCTACAAAAAGAATGTGGATGTAAAGACACGGAATGCATTGGAGAATGGTGCGGAGCAGTTCAAGGATTTGATTTTTGAAGCCATGGCGACAGAACGACCGGATTTATACAAGGAAGTCAAGAAATTCATCAAGGAAAAGCAGAAACAGGAGGCAGAAACATGAGCATGTATGTATTTCAGGTCAAACCTGGTATGGATTTACAGGTGGCTTCCAATCTGCGAAAACGAGGCTATTTTATCCGCTGCCCGCAGAGAACGCTCTCTATCCGCAAGGACGGTGCATGGCAGGAACGAACAGAGCCGATTTTTGCTGGATACTTATTTCTTGAATATCCAGAGGGAAAATTACGCACCAAGGATTACTATGAAATCTGCAACGCAGATGGTGTTATGCAATTTTTGAAATACAGAGGACAGGCGGCACCGCTGACCAAACAGGAAGAAGCATACATCCTGTGGCTCTGGAACCGTGGCTACCCGATTACGGCATCCCACATTTACACCACATCCAATGGAGATAGAATGATTCTATCCGGTATGCTGCGGCAGTATGAAGACCACATCATCAGTATGGATGTGCGGCAAAGAAGGGCAAAGATTCGGATTCCCATCCTGGGCAGAGAGTATACGATTACCCTTCCGGTCATCGGCGTATAAACCTTCCATTACAAATTCACTTTCGCTTGCACTGCGGTTGATTCGTCCCGCAGGAACGGTGGCTGTGACATAGAAACAGAACGGACTTTACAGCGAATTCCGAATGGCGAAGCTTACCCAAATGGAAACAGCGTTTAAATACTGTTTAAACGCCCACAGAATCGTTTAAAGAAAATCATCCGAAAAAGATTACACCAAAACAGAAAACGGCAAACAGGGGCAATTCTGCCCCTGTTTTTCTTGTGCCAGAAAGGAGGGGCACTTTGGGCAGAAAAAAGAAAAGCATTGCTGCCCTTGCGGATGGCATTGCAAAATTTGAAAATGGCAGGAATGCGGCGAAACATGCTGACTACTCTGATTTACAGACATTCCTTTCCACCTATCTCAATACACCAGAGCCAAAGCAGCGGAAACGGCTGGCGGAGGAATTCCGAAAGCGGCATCTGGAATTATATCAATTTCTGAAAGAAAATCCGCAGCTGCTCTCTGCGGAAACGGATATGGCAGCCATGATACAGGCGGCTGCATCCGGTAGCAAGGAAGAAACGGAGGATAAGCAACTGACCAATCTATTTGAGAAACTGGAGGCAGGATTGAAATGATATTTCAAGATTTTTCTCCGAAGCAGCTGCAAGCCATGCTTTGGTGGACGCTGCCGGAAAGCAAAGACTATGATGCCATTGTTTGTGATGGCTCCGTCCGGAGTGGCAAAACGATGGCGATGAGCATCGGCTTTCTGCTGTGGAGCATGAAAACCTTCCACAGAGAGCATTTTGCATTCTGCGGAAAGACCATCGACAGCTTAAAACGAAATGTGATTACCCCTTTGCAAAAGTGGACAGAAGGCATTCTCCAACCGAAAATCAACCTTTCCAAGAATTTCATGGATATTCAGTGGATGGGACATCAGAACCGATATTACTTCTTTGGCGGCAAGGATGAAAGCAGTGCGGCATTGATTCAAGGGATTACCCTTGCAGGCGTACTGCTGGATGAAGTCGCCCTCATGCCAGAATCTTTTGTCAATCAGGCAATCGCCCGTTGTTCCGTCACTGGCTCTCGGCTGTGGTTTAACTGCAATCCCGATGGCAGCGAGGAGCACTGGTTCTACAAAGCATGGATTGATGAGGTGGACGGCACAGCAAAGGACAAAAAACGGCTGCATCTCCATTTTACCATGGAGGATAACTATGCATTGTCGGATGATATCCGACAGCGGTATGAACGGATGTACAGCGGTGTATTCTATGACCGTTACATTTTGGGGTTATGGCGGCTGGCAGAGGGGTTGATTTATCCCATGTTTGATAAAAGCAGACATGTTGTACCAGACATCATGCCAGCGGTCGGCACTGGAGAGTTTTACATCTCCATCGACTATGGTACGCTGAATCCGACTTCTATGGGACTGTGGCATCTGTCCCCGGCTGGATATGCCACTCGCATCAAAGAATATTACTACGACGGGCGAAAAGAAGGAATGCCACGCACGGATGAAGAGCATTATGCTGCATTGGAGCAGTTTGTCGGCGATTTATTCCCGTATATCCGTGCTGTCATCGTGGATCCATCCGCAGCCAGCTTGATTGAATGCATCCGGCGGCATGGAAAGTTTCGTGTCTGGCATGCTGATAACAGTGTATTAGATGGCATTCGAGATACAGCAACGCTGCTGCAGCTTGGACGGATTCAAATTTGTGCAGGCTGTAAAGACTGCATCCGAGAGTTTTCCCTATACCGGTGGGATGAAAAATCCACGGGAAAAGATAAGCCGCTAAAAGAAAATGACCATGCTATGGATGATATGCGGTATTTTGTCCGGACAGCGATGTACCAGACATTGAAAAGGATACGGCAAACAGGAAGAGGGTGAACAGATGATAGATGCTTCTGCAATTGCTGCTGCAATGAAGATACCGTGCCTGGTGAGCGGCGATATGCAGGAAAAAATGCAGATGTGGGAGGATGCCTACCGGAATCAGTCTGCATGGATCAAAGATAGAGTCCGTTCGATGCAAACACCATCCGCCATCGCCAGAGAATTAAAACGGTTAGTGTTAACGGAATTTTCTTTATCTGTCAACGATACAGAATTGGATACTGTCATGCAGAAAATGATTCCCAAATTGCGGCGAAAACTGGATTACGGCATTGCATCCGGCGGGCTGCTGCTCAAACCATATTATACAACCAATGGTTTGTTTGTAGACATGATGCCGCAGACACAGTATTTGCCGGTGAATTACACGGACGACAGCTGTGATGCGGTTGCCTGTGCGGAGTCCTTTGTGATGGGATATGCCTATTACACCCGCATAGAGCTGTACCAATACAACCGTGCCACACAGGCACACACCATTCAGAATCGCTGTTTCCAATCCACTGCTGGAAATTTCTTGGGAAGGGAATGCAGCTTAAAGGAAGTGCCGCATTGGGCGAATATTAAGCCGGAGCAGTCTTTTCAGAATGTACAGCAGCCGTTATTTGCGATATTTCAGATGCCGGATGCCAACAACATTGACCCGGATTCTCCATTGGGTGTTTCTGCTTTTGCGGATGCACTGGACTTTATCAAGGATGCGGACGAACACTGGGAGCGGATTCTGTGGGAGTTGGAATCCTCCGAACGTGCGATTGAAGCGAGTGAAGACTTATTTCAAATCAATCCCTTTACACAAAAACACACCCTGCCCAAAGGGCGAGAACGGATGTACCATCTGCTGGAAAAGACAGGAGCAACAGATGACCATATTTACACGGTCTTTTCTCCGGAGGTGCGAGACAGCTCCTATTTCAATGCTCTGAATCAAATGCTGCGGCGAATTGAAAATGCCGTGGGACTTTCCTATGGCACATTGTCCGAGGTTTCCAACGTGGAAAAGACTGCGGAAGAGGTGTTATCCTCTAAGCAGCGGTCATACACTCGTGTGAGTGATTTACAAAAAGGCTTACAAACTGCATTGGAGCAGCTTTTGTATGGAATGCAGTATTATCGGAATGTCTATGGTTTTTCCGGCTACCCAGAAGCAACGTTGTCCTGCAATTTCGGTGATGGTGTATTGGAAAATTCCAATGAGGAATTTACACGGCAGCTTGCCATGGTGCAGGCACAGTCTTGAAACCGGAACTGCTGTTGCAGTATCATTTCCAATGCACCGCAGAGGAAGCCCGTGCCATGCTGCCTGCTGCCAACAATCCTGCGGATTACAGTTTGTATGGTACGGGCGGTGAACGCTGATGTTATCGCCCCACTATTATGAGACCTGCACAGAGGCAGTTTCCGCAGCGTATGCACGGTTAGAAGATGCCATTCTGAAGGCGATGGTGCGGCGGATTCTGAAAATGGGGTTTGTATCTGAAAGTACCAGACAGCAAGCCGAAGTCCTGCAGGAAGTCGGGATGCTGTACAATGACATTTTGCAGATCATCGCTGAGCGGACACACGAAACTGTTTCTGCTGTAAAAGCTCTGTTTGAAGATGCCGGTGTGCAGGCAGTTACAGCGGACAATGCTGTTTATGAAAATGCCGGTAAAATTCCGGTGGACATCCGGCAGTCTGAAAGCATGATGCAGGTACTGCAAGCCGGCTTTCGGAAAACACTGGGCGTGATGGATAACTTAACGCTGACCACCGCAAAGACCACACAAAGGGCATTTTACAAGGCTTGCAATGATGCCTACATGCAGATTACCAGCGGGGCATTCTCCTATCAGGAAGCCATCCGGAATGTGCTGAAACAGGCGGCACAGGGTGGCTTAACGGTCGAATATCCATCCGGGCATACGGATAAGCTGGATGTTGCCATCCGCCGTGCGGCTCTCACGGGCGTGGGACAGACAGCAGCGGAAATCGGCAAAATGAATGCTGAGGCGAACGGTTGTT
>ENA-UONW01003460-UONW01003460.1-human-gut-metagenome-genome-assembly--contig:-CS52-NODE-3460-length-13036-cov-7.308374_pt1 | contig 13036 bp, 17 predicted proteins | sample MGYA00242463_ERZ724010 | MGnify/ENA metagenome assembly ERZ724010 | reverse complement strand
TGGGCTCCTATCAAAAAAAGATTTTTATGGTAGTGAGAATGTATCAAATGAAAATCTAAATAGTTTAGTCAACAAGGGATATTTTGTATTTAATGTGAAAGAAGATTTTTTTGTAAACGCAGGTATCACAGAAATTGAATCCGGAGGTTATGGTCTTATAGAGGTAGATTCGGCAAACAATAATACCTTATTTGTAACGCAAACTATTTTTTTATATCAAACGAATACAAAAAAATTTGTTTATATAGTTAGATTCACACCGAATGGAGGCGAAAACTGGACATCAAAAGTATTTCAGTGATATGAAAATATAGGAGGCTATCAAGCCTCCTAAAATTGTTTATTCATTCAGAACTGTCACATCATTCCAAATATTCTTGTCTGACGTATCAGGATAACCATCAATTTTTGAGATAATAGTATTTCCTAGTGAAAAATGAATTAGACATGATACAGTTGTTGATGGTACACTAACATCTATATACCAAGCTTTTTCAATGTTATTAAATGTCACTTTTATTTCATTAAACCTTTTTCCAAACATATTTCGTATTTCAGCTGTACATTTGCTATAATCGTATGAATGGAATAATTGTAAAAAACAAAATCCAGGTGCATTGACTATTGTGAATAAAGATAGTTCAATTAATGATTCAATACCAGTTATTTTAATGCATTTACAATTGTCAAAAAATTGTAGAGCTCTTTTATATAACCCACTAGGTAAAAAGCCTCTTTTTTCTACACCTACATCAGGCAGTAGTTCTCCCACGTCGCCCGCTGGAAGCTCTATTCCTCACCATTTCCTACCTTTGCATCAAAACCATCAACTATGCAGAAAATACGATATCGGCTGGTGTACAACCGCAAGAACCAGCTCAATAACCAGGGTACCGCCCTTGTACAGGTAGAGGCCAAACTGAACCAGCGTAACATCTACCTGACGACTAACATTTACCTCCAGCCGGAGCACTGGGATAAGAATAGCTCGCAAGTCATCAACCACCCTCAAGCCATCGAACTCAATGCGCTGCTCTTCGAATTCATCATCCACCTGCAGGCCGTCGAGCTTAGTTTTTGGAAACGCGGCATCCAGCCGACACTGGCTCTGCTTCGGGATGCTGTGAAGAAGAAGGCACCTGCCACCATCACCTTTCCGGCATTCGCCCGGTCGGCCATCGAGAGTTCCGACAAGCGGCCCAATACGAAAGAGAACCTGCTGTCCACCGTCGGCCAGCTCGAGCAGTTCCGGCCAGGCTTGGACTTCGCTGACCTGACCTACACCATGCTGAAGGACTTCGAGGCTTGGCTACGGGAGCAGGGCAAAGGTGTGAATACCGTGGCCAAGCACCTGCGCCAGCTGCGCACCCTTATCAACGAGGCCATCAACGACGGCTACATGCCGGCCGATGCCTATCCCTTCAGGAAGTTCAAAATTCGGCAGGAGAAAGGAAAGCACGAGTTTCTCACCCCCGACGAACTGCGCCGGCTGGAGGCGGTGCAGCTCGCTGATCAGCGTCACCGTCATGTACTCGATGCCTTCCTGTTCTGCTGCTACACCGGTCTGCGTTACTCTGATTTCTGTGCACTATCGACCATGAACGTGGTACCTATTAACCGCACAAGGTGGCTGTGCCTGAAGATGCAAAAGACCAATGTCGAAATCAAGCTGCCGCTGGCCCTGCTCTTCGACGGGAAGGCCCTCGAGGTCATCGACCGATATCCATCCGTCGAGGAGTTGGCCGCTATCCCGTCGAACTGCGAAACCAACAAACTGCTGGCCGAGGTCGGCAAGTTAGCCGGTGTGAAGAAACACTTCACCTATCACACGGCCCGGCATACCTGTGCGACCCTGTTGGTGCATCAGGGCGTCGCCATCACGACGGTGCAGAAGGTGTTGGGCCATACGTCCGTCAAGACCACGCAGATATATTCAGAGGTTCTGTCGGACACCATCGTCCGCGACCTGAAGAGCATCCGAAAGCGTAAGCGGTTGTAGGCATTTTTCTTTTCATCCATGAAAATTGGTACATTCCTGGTATATTTCTATGGAATATACCCACAATCTACCCACTGACAAGCGATGTCAGTGGAATGCCGGTGTGTCCTTTTATGTGCGACCATTGTCCGGCTATCTTTGTAGCACATGTTTAACCATTAATTTTTTGTGTTATGAAGAGATTCTTTATTTGTTTTGTCGCACTGATCATGTGCGTAGTGAGTGTGTTTGCTGCTGATGGAACAGATACGGCATTGCCTGAAATTTTAGACGGCTTCAAGAGTTTTGTCGGTATCTCCACGGTCGTTGTTCCGGCAGTAGTTGGTTTCATCGCCAGTAAGCTGGCCAACCCGATGAACAAGTGGGTGTCGATGTGGGTGACGGCGGTAGTCGGCGTAGTGGTAACCTTATTCGGCTGGTGGATGAATTTGGGCTTTCCTCCTGCAGATGCAAGTATCTGGGTCGTGGTAATTGATGCGTTATTCGTAGCCCTGGCATCCACAGGCATTGTGTCGGTAGTTACATCGGAGTGGTTGGCCAAACTGTTCGGCGGTAAAGTAAAGAAGGAGTAATGGAGAAGCTGCTGAACACCATAGCCCCGCAACTGGCCGTTGCCGGGGCTTACTCCTTCGTAGGAGAAATCAAGGAGGTAGTCTTCGAGCTTCGCTGGATGCTTGTATTTATTATCGCAATGATTGTGGCCGACTTCGTGCTTGGCATTATCGACAGCGTTGCCAAGCGTGGCGAGGACTTTCGGTTCTCGAGAGCAGGTCGCCGGACGATGTGCAAGTTTATCGAGTACAATTCATACCTGGTTCTAGGATTTATGTTTGGCCTTGCTATCCTTCAGCCAGTTGGCGTCTGCAACTATACCATCTCCGCCATGTGCGGGCTTGGTTTGGCCATAGTCTTCGAGTTCGACAGCATTATGGAGCATGTATGTGCTATCCATGGTATCAAAAACAAGGTAAGTATCAAGAGGCTGCTTGTTGGGTATCTCAAGAAGAAGTACAGCACTGCAGGTGAAATCATTGAGGAAGTAACGAAGGAAGATGAGAAGAAATAAGGAGCGCACCTCGCGGTGAGCTCCTTACGTATTAAAATCTAATAAGCACTACTTTAAAAGTAGTACCATGAAAAACATGGTACAAATCTAATAAATAAATAGGAATTATGAAAATATTAATAGACAATGGTCACGGGAGTAACACGAAAGGTAAGTGTTCGCCCGATGGCAGGCTCCTCGAGTATGCCTATACCCGTGAAATAGCTGATAGACTCATGTATGAACTCCGCAAACGCGGCCTAGATGCCGAGCGAATCGTGCGGGAAGAAGTAGATGTGCCGCTGGCCGAGCGGTGCAAGCGGGTGAACGAATACAAGGCCAGTGAAGCCATCTTGGTATCCATCCATTGCAATGCAAAAGGAATGGGCGACACCTGGATGGATGCCCGCGGCTGGGAGGCGTGGACCAGTGTTGGCCAGACGAAGGCCGACAAGTTGGCAACCTGCCTGTACAGGGCAGCTGAAAGGGCCGGCTTCAAGATCCGGAAAGACGAGACGGACGGTGACCCGGACAAGGAAGGACACCTCTATATCCTGAAACACACGAAGTGCCCGGCGGTACTGACGGAAAATCTATTCCAGGACAACAAGGAGGATGTGAACTACCTGCTATCCGAGGAGGGAAAGAAGGCGATTGTCGAATTGCATGTGCAGGGAATCTGCGAATACTTGGGGCTATGATACGGGGAGTGAATACTTTCAGGAGCATTTTCGTGGCCTCGGGAAAATGGTTGTGCATTATATTGCTGACGTTAGCAATATGGTCATGCAGGAGCGGTCGTTATATCCCGGTAGAAACCGTACGGACTGACAGCATCTACATCAACCAGATGCAGCGAGACAGTATCTACCGGCATGACAGCGTCTATATCCGTGAGAAGGGAGACACCGTATGGATGGAGAGGTACAAGTACGTGTACCGTGACAAGGTGGTGCACGACACCATGTATGTTAACCGGACAGACACTATCCGTGAGCCTTACCCGGTAGAGAAGGAGCTCACCCGCTGGCAACAGATGAAGCTGGAGCTGGGCGGATGGGCTTTCGGGATTATCATCGCTTTCGCATTGATAATTGTCGGCTGGATGATATACAAGTCTCGAAAAAATTAGTATCTTCGCCGTGCAATAACAGAGGTTATGGCTTAGATCTAACAAAAAACAATCCTCGGCTACCGGCAGGTGGCTGGGGATTTTTATGTTGCACAACATGAAAAAATATTTGTGTGCATATTTGCACACAAAACAAATAATGCTTATCTTTGCAACATCAAAATAAAAGATAAAATCTTAAAAGCGGGGGCAACGCTATAAATTCTGCAACGAATATATGACAACTGATTTCTACACCATCGCTGAGATTGAGAACCTTCAAGTTATCGAAACCACTTCTGCCATGAATGGCTATCCCCAATCTATCAAAAAGGCTTTAATCGGATTCGAATCCTTCGAACAAGCTGAGAGGATTGCTGAAGAATACGGATTGAGAATCGAATACTTCACCAAGCGTGATGGCTGGCAGCTTTATTACCGCACAAACGACCGGGCCTATTCGGCTATCGAGGTGTCGGCTGATGAATATGGTGATGACTACAGGGCATTCACTTCATCAGACTATGAAGGATTTTATGACAATGAAGTCAAGGGCATGGTAGGAGAGTTCAACAGCTTCGAAGAGGTTGAAGAGTTCTTGAATACGAAGAAGAGAATCTACGAGGCCATCGAAGAACTCGATGATGACGAGATTGTTCTGACTTGTCAGGGCGAATATTATGACACCGTCAAGAGAAGTACAATGTCACATTATTATGATACAAAAACAACCGTTATCGGTTTAATATAACCCTTACATCCTATGACAGAAAGAGAGAAGATAGGGCAGCAGGTAGCTGCCCTTAGAAACAAACGCGGACTGACGACCCGACAACTTGCTGACTTGTGTGGAATTAACTATACCAATGTTGGCAAGATTGAACGTGGAGCCTACAATGTAAGTGTTGACATATTAGGAAAAGTATGTGAAGCCCTTGGTGCTGATATACGGATAATCGAGAAGGAGGTGAACAATGGCGAAGCGTGAGATACCCTTATTCGTTTGCGATACTTCCAGATGGCACAATCAGGGTGATGCTGATTTTATTGCCTGTACTGACCAGGAGAATGGATTTGTGGCCCGAATAGATATTGTCAGTTCTGACGAACCGGACACCGTGACAGATACATTGCGAATTGGCCATGAGAATCGAGGCTATAAGATGCGCATGGAGATTAAGCGTGTGACCGGCAACAACCCGACACCATCTGCTATCCGGACATTAATGAAGAAGGCGTGTGACTACTATTGCGATAATAAACGCACACCTCTGCATGCAGAAAACCCGAGTACTTTGGAATGTGTACGCTTCCTGAACCTGCTCATCGACGGGAACCGCCAGAACCTGCAAGATGCAGGAGTAGACTACGCCGAGCGCAAAACCGTTGAAACGAGTTTGAAGATGCTTGAAGCAATTCGTTTAAAATTACTTGAGTGATATGGAAAGTGAAAAATACGACTATTCCGAAGATGCCGTGTTGGCCATCATGGATTGGGCCAAATCGGCCAAGCTGCCCAAAGAAGTGACCTTGAGCGAAGCTGAACATATATACGACACAGCCATATTTGTCAACGCAAATATCAATGATATCAAGGCTCATTATCCTGATCCGTTTTACAATCCTGCCATCGACCGGTTGTATCGGCTGAAAGAAATAGTGGAGGCGGCTGAATAGGGCGCCTCCATTTATAATTCTCCTTGGAAATGTTTTGTTTCCTCATGCACCGTAAGCGAACTACCCTTCAAGTACTTATTTGTAGTGGAGACATCGGCATGGCGAGCTTGGTCACGTGCAACTACGATACCGGCAGCGTTAGCCAGATCTCGAATGCCTGAATCCTTCAGGCTGTAAAACATGTACGACTTGGACAAGTGCAGAGCATCCCTCACCTTATAGAAGTAGTTCCGAAGTACCTTGGTCGTGATTTTTTTTCTACCAGGGATGAATCCGGTACTGAACAGGTAACAATCGCCGTCATGCTTGAATACGTCAAGTTCAATCATCAGCTTCACCAGTTCGTCGTTTAGCCCCACCATGCCGTCAAGTCGGTTCTTTGAGATGTCACCGCCGACGAACACCTTTTGTTCCTTAAGACTGATGTCCTTCAGCCGGATGTTTGTCAGTTCTTCAGGGCGGATGAACGTATAGTATTCCATGCGGCAGACAAGCAGATAATGACGGTTATGTAGCTCGAGATAGTTCTTCAACTTGTGCAGGTCGGTAGAAGTCAAGGCTTCTCTTCTTTTGGGCTCTTCCTTTAGGGCCTTAATACGCTCGCATGGGTTCGTATCCATATACTGCTTCTGTACCAGCCATGAGCATAATGATGACATCCACACCTTGTAATTGTTTCGCGTACGCGCCGATGAATCACGGTCCATCAGGATGTAATCGAGGAAATCGCTGATGAACGACAGATTAAACTGGTATATATACACAATCGGTGTTGCATGATTCTGCATGTACTCCTGAAGGACGCGATAACGCTTCATGTAATCCTGGTATGTGTTTTCTTTAATGCTGTCAGAATCTCTCAGTTTCTTTAGATACTTGATGTAGATATCCATCACTGCGGTAATTTTGGCATACTGCCGAGAGTTAGATAATTCTGCCCACGGATTCCATCCGGAGCGCAATCGGTTTGTCACGCTGGAGATGATATCGGCTGCCATCTTACGACGTTCAGTAATCTTGCTGATGCCGTCAAGCATGTACTTCTTTCTTTTCATCTTTTGTTCTGCCGGGTCGTAGCAGGTGAAATCGACATACCAATTCTTGCCGGTATGTAACTTGGGTAGAGTATAGCTGATAACATCAGCCAATGGAGAGCCTTTTCGTTCGCGTATAGGAAACATTTTTTTATACGTTTTTCGGGCGCGAAAACGTATAATGGTTGAAATTTCAAATTTTGGTTGTCCGACTTTTGTCCGACCTATAAACGGTAAGAAGCCGTAACTTATTCAGTTACAGCTTCTTATCATTGCACGGGAAGAGAGGCTCGAACTCCCGACACTCGGTTTTGGAGACCGATGCTCTACCAACTGAGCTATTCCCGTGTTTGCGGCTGCAAAGGTAGTGGAAAGTTTTGATTTTGCAAGACCTTTGCCGCTTTATTTTTCTTCTTGCCCCCGATTATACTTTCTTTTATAGCATTTGCAAGTCCTGATACATGACCCGATAGGCGGCCGCTTTCTTGTCCAGAGCCAACGGATAGGCCCGCGAGGAGGAGGGCATGCGATAGAGGCGGAGGGGACGTCCTTCGAAAAGGAATTCGGTGAAGTCGCCCACCTTGGGAGCTGTAAGGGAGAACGTGCGGCACAATGTATCGGTAGCCTTTTCGCCGGTGGTGACGATGGCGCGGCATTGGGGAAGTCTTTCGAGCAGGACGCGGACATCTGTAGGTTGTACCACTTCCAGAAACTTGTCGGATGCATTGTCCTGCAGACGTCGGACAGCCGTGGCCGTGTCATAGAGGGCAATACCTTTTTCCTGCAGGAAAGCAATGAGTTCTTCCTTGGAAAAGGCCCTTTTCCCCTTGATAACAAAGTGCTCTTTGTCGCCGAAGAAGATGAGGCCCACGATGCGCCACATATCGTTGTTCCAGTTAGGGTAATAGAACTCCATACTCCACCGCTTGCGTTGCGGCGGAAAGCTGCCCAACATCAGCAGCCGGGCAGCGGCCGGCAGGAAGGGTTCGAGCGGGTGCTGTTCTATTTCCATAAAAGGTCTGTCGGAGGTTATTCCTTGTCTTCGTGCTTCTTATGCTTGGCTTCCTTTTTGGCCAGCACTACGACGTTGTATACGTATTCTGTCATCCATTGTTCGGAGTAGCCCAGGCGTTCCTTGTATTGGCGTACAGCGGCAGCCGTCTTGTGGACGTCGTCTTTCTTCCACACAGTCTTGGTGCAGACTTCGTGGACGGTCTTTTCCGTCATGGCTCTGAGGGCGCCCTTGAAGATGGAAGGCATGCGGAATTTCCACTGCATCAGGTTGCCCATCAGCATCATCAGGTCGTTGGAGAATCCCTGGTACATGAAAAGGTAGGCTTGGACATCGTTCTGGGTGCGGCAATGCTTCTTGATGGAAGCTTCAATTTCCTTGAAGAAGTTTTCGCTCAGGCCATAGTCCTGCATCAGCATTTTCTTGGATGCGGCCTTTTCGGCCTGGCCCAGTCGTCCGCCCTGGGTAGGGATCTTGAACAGGCGCTTGAATGTGGCAACGTCGGGCACGAAACGTATGTTGGTGATGCCCAGATTGGCCGCTATTACGGATTGGAAGTAGACGCGTGTCAGCAAGACAAAGTCTTCAACGTTCTTGGAGGAGTTCTCTTCGCTATTCTTTTTGAATAAGTTGGCAAATATTCCCATATATTTCTTATTGTATGATTATTCAGTTGTGGCGCAAAATTACGAAATAAGTTGATTTACACCAATATTGTATGGAGCTTATTTCTTAACTTTCTCGTACCGCATTTCAATCGGATTCATTTTTTCAGCCGGAAATGAAATTTGTGATGTTCGAAAACGGTCTCCACGATGTCGTAGCGGATGAACTTGGCCAGCAGGTGTTCGGCAGCACGGCGCGAAAGATGTGCCAGACGGCAATATCGGTTGAGTGACAACAGCTCGTTCTGTTTCAACAGATCGAGCAGCAGTTGCTCGCGTTCGGTATATTCCATCAGTTCGCCAAGCGGATTTCCACTTTGTTGCCATACACGCAGGTGTACCGGGGTGGCGAGGATGTTTTCATCTTTGATGCGGAGATAGGCCAGATATTTTCCCGATTCGTCTTGGGCATATACTGGTTTCTGTTCACTTTCCTCTATCTGTACAATCAGGATGTTCCGTCCTTCAATCTGAAAGGTTTGTGTCTGATATTCGACCGTCGGTTTGCAATAAAGTTCGGCGGCTGCTTCAATCATGTATATCTCTTCTTCCGAGCGCACGCCGGCTATCTTGCCATTGTCCTTAACGCCGATCAGCAACCGTCCTCCTTCTGTATTGGCAAAGGCGGAGAGGGTCTTGGCTATCTTGCGTGCGTCCGATATTTCGAATTTGAAGTCTTGTTGCTGATGCTCTCCTTCAGCAATCAGGGCATGTATATAATCAGTGTCTGTCAGAGGTTTCATGGCTGCAAAAGTAGGGAAAAAACGCTGAATATTCCTTTTTTCTCCTAAAAATGCGGCTGCGGTGAAAAAAAATCTTCTTTTTGTGCGTTTATTTCACAAAAGAATGTATTTTTGCCGTACATTATTAACAAAGTAAATACTTAAAGGGATTATGAAAGAATTAGTAGAAAAGGTTGCTGAGTTATATGCAGCATTTGAGAAAGATGCAAAAGCACAGTTGGAAAATGGTAACAAGGCTGCCGGTACACGTGCACGTAAGGCCTCTTTGGAAATTGAAAAGGCAATGAAGGCTTTCCGTAAAGCATCTCTGGAAGCTGCAAAATAAGATAGCAGTAAAAGAAATTAAAAAGAAGGTGACTACTCTTCGGAGCGGTCACCTTCTTTTTTAGTGTGTATTCTGAAGTGCCTGATAGACGGCTTCCCATTGGTCGCAAAAGTTTTGCATGGATGGAAATAACAGATTGGCGCCTGCATCGAGCAGCACTTGTTCGGCCAGGGGACCTGTATTGACGGCTATGGTGAAGATACCTGCCGCAACGCCTGCCTGTACACCGATAGGGGCGTTTTCGACGACAATCGCTTCATTGGGGGCTGCATGTGCTTTCTCCAATCCCATCAGGTAGGGTTCAGGATGTGGTTTGCCGTATTTGACATCGAAGGCAGTAACCATGTGGTTCCGATCGAAGGTGTCGGGATAATTATGACTCAGTCTTTCTAATAGGGAAGTTTGTCCCGAGCCGGTGACCAATACGGGAGTAAGTCCGCAGGCTTTTACTTTTTGCATCAGTTCCCAAGCACCTTTCATGCGTTCGGGTTCGGGATGCTTGTTGAACTCCCGGCTTTTTTCGGCATAGATTTCTTCGATCATCTCGGGAGTGGCATCTTTGCCGAACTGCCTTTGGTATACAATGTTGATAGTCGATGCTCCTGTACGTCCTTCGTGCAGAAAAGCTTCCTCGCGGCTTAAGTGGAGGCCACGACGCTCCATTACCGTATGCCAGGCGTCGGCATGATAGGGCATGGAGTCGAATAGTACTCCGTCCATGTCGAACAATACTGCTTTGAGACGGATACAAGAATGCCCGCTACCTTGCAGATAGCGGGCTATGGATTGTTGAATGGAATTCATAGAGCTTACAATCTTGCGCGGATAGCTTTGGATTCTTCTTCGTATCCAGGTTTGTTGAGCAGGGCAAACATGTTCTTCTTGTAGGCCTCTACACCCGGTTGGTTGAACGTGTTGACTCCCAACAGATAACCGCTGATACCGCAGGCTTTTTCGAAGAAGTAGAGCAGACCGCCGATACATTCTTCGTTCAGGGTCGGTACAGAGATACGCATGTTGGGTACACCTCCGTCTACGTGAGCCAGCTGTGTGCCCAGTTCGGCCATCTTGTTGACTTCGTCTACACGCTTGCCGGCCAGGAAATTCAAGCCGTCCAGGTTTTCTGCATCGCTGGGTACTTCCAGTTTGTGGGTCGGTTGTTCAACCGAGATAACGGTTTCGTAGATGGTACGTTCGCCTTCCTGAATCCATTGGCCCATGGAATGAAGGTCGGTCGAGAAATCTACGGCAGTAGGGAAAATGCCCTTACCTTCCTTACCTTCGGATTCACCATACAATTGTTTCCACCATTCGTTGACGTAATGAAGTTTCGGGTTGAAGTTGACAAGGATTTCAATCTTCTTGCCATTCTTGTACAATTCGTTGCGGGTAGCGGCATACAGAGCAGCGGGATTCTGTTCGAAAGGAACGTCCGCACCACAAGCCTTCTCCATTTCAACGGCACCAGCCACCAGCTTGTCAATGTCGAAGCCGGCTACGGCGATAGGAAGCAAACCAACTGGAGTCAGTACGGAGAAACGTCCGCCTACATTGTCGGGGATGATGAACGACTTGTATCCTTCCTTGTCGGCAGTCGTGCGTGCAGCACCTTTCTTGGCATCTGTAACGGCTACGATGACTTTCTTCGCCATCTCTTTTCCACGCTGGTCTTCGCATTGTTTTTTCAACAGACGGAAAGCGAGGGCAGTCTCAGTAGTTGTACCGGACTTGGAGATATTGATGACGCCGAATTTCTTGTCTTTCAGATATTCAGTGAGTTCGTATAAGTAGTCTTCACCGATATTGTGACCGGCGAAAAGAATGGTAGGGGCGTTCTTTTTTTCCTGCAACCAGACAAAGCTGTTTGAAAGTGCTTCGATGACTGCACGTGCACCCAGATAGCTTCCGCCGATACCTGCTACGATTACAACTTCACAATTTTCACGCAATATCTGTGCTGTAGCTTTCAAGTCTTCCAGGTGCTCTTTGGTGATGGATGACGGCAGGTGCAGCCAACCCAAAAAGTCGTTACCTTTGCAGGTGCCATTTTCCAAAGCGTCTTGTGCTTCTTTTACTTTTGCTTCGTAAGCGGCAACATTTTCTTTGGAAATAAATCCAAAAGTCTTTTCAATGTTTAAACTAATCATACTATCTTAATTTAAAAAAAGTTTTATCTGAAAGAATCTGTCAGCAATTTGATTTCTATCATGGGCGAGATCCGTTCATACAGAATGTTATAGACTGCATCCACAATAGGCATGTTGACATGATAGTGTTTGTTTATTTCCTTGATACACTTGGTCCCATAATAACCTTCGGCAATCATTTCCATTTCTATCTGGGCGCTTTTTACTGAATAGCCTTTTCCTATCATGGTGCCAAACGTACGGTTACGGCTAAAGTTGGAGTAACCCGTTACGAGCAAATCGCCCAAATAGGCCGAGTCGTTGACGTTACGGTCAAGTGGATGAACCGTTTGCAGGAAACGGTTCATCTCCTGTATGGCATTCGAGATGAGTACAGCCTGGAAGTTGTCTCCATATTTCAAACCGTTACAAATGCCGGCTGCGATGGCGTAAACGTTTTTCAGTACCGAACCATATTCGATGCCTGCCACGTCGTTGCTGACCGAAGTCTTGATATAGGAACAGCTGAGATGACGGGCAAAAACCGATGCTTTTTCGATGTCGGGACAAGCGATGGTGAGGTAGGACAGACGCTCCAGTGCCACTTCTTCGGCATGGCAGGGACCTGCTACTACAGCTATGTTCTCGGCCGGTACACCATATTCTTTGGTGAAGTATTCGGATACAATCAGATTGTCATCGGGGACAATGCCCTTGATGGCTGTAATGATAAATTTATCCTTGATTTTCGTCTTCAGCTTCTTCAAATGAGATTTGAGGTAAGGCGAAGGCGTAACAAATATCAGTGTATCGGATGCCTTGACTACATCGTTGATGTTCGAACTGAAATTGATCCGCTTGGTATCAAACTTGACGCCTGTCAGATAGGCGGGGTTATGGCCCAGCCGCTTGAAGTCGGCAATGCGGTCGTCGCGCCGCATGTACCAATTAATCGACTCTGCCTGATTGAGCACCATTTTGGCAATGGCTGTTGCCCAACTTCCTCCGCCCATGATGGCTATCTTTCCAGGAACTTTCATCTCTATTTTGTTAGTTCTTCAATCTTTCTATCCAGCCGGCCACGTCGTTCACGCTCGGATTGGCCAATTCCAACTTGTATTTCTTGTTGATGCCACAGATTTCCATGTGAAGTTTCTGAGGATTGACTTCCGCCATGTCACTCACCTGGTTATAGCCGGCTTTTTGAATGACAGGTACCCATGCTTCGGGAATGCCGAGTTCGGTATATTTGGCCGGTGCGTCTTTGGGAGCCACCTTTTCGGGACGCATCTGCGGGAA
>ENA-UONW01003459-UONW01003459.1-human-gut-metagenome-genome-assembly--contig:-CS52-NODE-3459-length-13037-cov-5.466184_pt1 | contig 13037 bp, 10 predicted proteins | sample MGYA00242463_ERZ724010 | MGnify/ENA metagenome assembly ERZ724010 | reverse complement strand
ATTTTTAAATTGATTGCAGTTACCAAGATCCCGAAAGTTCCATGACCGAACGGCAGGGAAGAAAGCCGGGAATCGGCGGTAAGAGCGGGTATCCATTCGATTTTTCCGGCAGTATTTTTTTCAGGAACGAAACGGTGGTTCCCGGTATGATTTGTATTTTCAGAATCCGGGATTCTATTATAAAATGAACAGAACAGAGGCTTGTTTTTGTTGAAAGGGAATGCCGGAATGGATTATTATGACGATCTCTTTTTCGCCCTTGCCACGCCGGTGCCGGATTTTCACCGTCGCACCCATGTGCCGATCTATTACGGGATCCAGTTCAACCGCTCCGGCCGGCTCCGGCTCCGCATCGGCGACGGCGAAATGCTCGACCTCGAAGGCGCCTGGGTCTTCATTACCCATCCCGGCTGCCGCTTCGAATATGAACTTGCCGGAGCGAGGCCCCACCACTACCGGGTGATATGCTTCAACGGTGTCGCCGTCGGCCGCTACATTGAGCACGGCCTGCTGCCGATGGCGCCGGAACCGATCCGGATCACCCATGTCGACCGCTTCCGGCAGGCGATGGAGGAGACCAGCGAGGCGATTCATGCCGGTCCTGCTTCACATGCGCGAGCCGCGTGGCTCTTCGAGGGATTGTTGCTCCAGCTCCACGAACAGGCCCCCGCGCGGCGGCTTCAGGCGTGGCAGCTGCCGCTGCTCGACGAACTCGGCGACGCGATGCGCCGCCATCCGGAACAGGAGTGGAACTTCGTCGACGCCGCCACCCGGCTCCACGTCGGGCTGACCCATTTCCGGCGGCTGTTCCGGCAGTACTTCGGCTCATCGCCCCAGCAGTTCCTGATCCGGCTCCGGCTGGAACAGGCCGCCCGGATGCTGATCTCCTCCCGCGAGACGCTCGCCGCCGTCGCTGAAGCGGTCGGCATCGGTGACGAATACTATTTCTCCCACCTCTTCAAACAGCGCTACGGCGTCTCGCCGGGCGCCTACCGCCGGGAGTTTCATCGGAGCGAGTGAGGGCGCAGTCAGTCTTCGACCGTTTCCCTTTCGGCGCCCGCAAGAAGCGTCAATGTCTCGCGCGTGGCCGGAACCTGTCGGATTCCTCCCCCTCCGGCAAGCTCCGCCGGAAGGCGTACCGCCAGATAGTTGTCGCTCCAGCCGTGCGCGAATCCGTCGCGGTCCACCGTTTCGAAGATCACCGGCAGTGTCTGCCCGAGCTGGGATTCCGCAAAGCGGCGTTTCGAATGGTCCGCCACTGCCTGCATCCGGCTGTGGCGCTCTTTGGCGGCTGCGGCGGAAATTCGTCCGGGGAGCGAGGCCGCCGGGGTGCCGCCGCGGGGCGAGTAGGTAAAGACATGAAGGTTGGCGAACTGCATCGATTCGACGAAGGCGAGACTCTCGGCAAAATCCGCATCGGTCTCGCCCGGGAATCCGACGATGAGGTCGCTGCCGATGTGAATGCCCGGGATCCGTTTCCGCGCCGCTTCGACGAATTCCGCGTAGTCGCTCCGGCAATAGTGGCGGTTCATCGCCTGCAGGGTGCGGTCGCATCCGCTCTGGAGCGCCAGGTGGAGGAAGCGGCAGACCCGCGGTTCCGAGGCCATCACGTCGAGCAGCGAACGGTTGGCCGGATGCGGTTCGGTCGAACTCAGCCGGATGCGGAACTCCCCGTCGAGCGCGGCGACCGCGTGCACCAGCGCGCCGAGATCCCGGCCCGAATCGGAATAGGCGCAGGTGTTGACGCCGGTCAACACCAGTTCGGGGTATCCGGCCTCAATCGCGCGGCGGCAGTCGGTGAGCACTTCATCAAAACTGCGGGAGCGTTCCGGCCCCCGGGCGTAGGGGACGATGCAGTAGGTGCAGAAGTTGTTGCACCCCTCCTGAATCTTCAGAAAGGCGCGGCTGCGGAAGGGAAACCGACCGGTGGCGTGTTCCGCGAACGGCTCGATCGGCTGATCCAGACTTCGACAGATTCCTCCCCGCTTCTTCCCTTCGCGCAGAAAGGCTTCGATCGACGGCACGATCTCCCGCTTTTCCGGATTGGTGAGAACGAGGTCGGCGGCGCCGTCGGCGAGAAAGGCCGCCCGGTCAAGTTCGGCACTGCAGCCGGTGACCACGATGGTCGCACTCCCGGCCTGCTGACGGAATTTCCGGACCGCCTGGCGGCTTTTGCGCGACGCCTCCGCCGTGACTGTACAGCTGTTGATGACGATGAGCGAAGCGTTCCGGGCGGAGTCGACGATCTCGTAGCCGTCGGCGGCGAGCCGGGAGACCAGCAGGGCGCTGTCCGCCGAGTTGAGGCGGCAGCCGAGCGTATGAATGTAAGCGGTTTTTTCCAAAATCAAGATTCCCATTTCCTCCGCATAAGATAAAACCGGAAACGGATTTTTCAACCCGCAACGGTTCCTTTTCTTGCACTTGAGCAGCCGGTGCACTATATTAATAAGCGATGACGAGGAACTTGAACGTTCAACCGACGGAATAGGGTTATGGCACGACGGGACTACATCAGCGACAATCTGGTCGATATCCGCGACCGGCTCAAACAATATGCGAAACCGACGGAGACGACGACCGATCCGCAACTGGATCCGGCTCCTTCGGCTTCGGCGCCGGCGCCGGTGCAGACGGCCATCCGTCCCCCCGCCGTCCGGAGCGAGGAGTTTGAAAGGGGGCGTCGCGATCTGCAGGGGCGGATTGCACGCGATCTGGCGGCGGTTTCCGCTGAACTGGAGTTGCTCGGAGCCCGTTCTCGTGAGCTTGAGAAATTCCTCGATGTTCTCAATCACGTCTCTGGGGAGTTTCAACTTCTCTCTTCTGCGCCGGATCAATCGAAGGCGTTGGAGCGGCTCCGGATTGAATATTTTCAGGCTTCGGGGCGGGCTGCCGCCTTCGGACTCCATTCCGGAACGGTTGCGGGGAAGGCCGGGGAGGGGGCTCCAGTAGAAAAAAACTTCGGCCGCCTCTTTCTGGAGGCGCTGCCGACAGGCCTCTTTTTGCTGGCCGGCGCGGTGATTCTCGCGCTGGTGCTGGTTTTCATCTTCTGCTGATTCCGTCGTTCAGTGCCGGAGCGTCCGCCCGCAGGAGAGTGCCGCCAGAATGGCGACGGCTGCGTCGTCGAGCGTTCCGAAAAAGGGGATCGCGTCCGGAATGAGATCCACCGGCGAGACGATCCAGAGCAGGGCGAAGAAGAGCGCAAACAGCAGCCGGGGAACTTCCGCCACACCTCGCAGAAGCGTATTTTCCACACCGAGTTCCGGGCAGGGTGTGAGGAAGGTTCCGCCGCGGTTGCCGCGCAGTTCGATCAGGCGGTGAAGTGTGACCAGGTCGCCGGTCAGCCGGGCGGCGATTGCCCTGATTTCCGGGGCGGAGACATCGGGAAACTCCTGCCGGATCAGTTGTACCGCGGTATCGGCGTCGATCTCCCCGCGCCGGAGTGTTTCCGTTGCAATGCGCAGCTTGGCCCGGTAGGCGGCGCGGTCTGTTTCACCCTCGAGTTCGCGGAGAATCCGACTGCAGGCGATAGCCTTTGCCGCAGGATTGCTCTGAAGCAGCAGTGCCGCGCCGAGTGCCGCCGTGGCTGCGAAACAATAGAGCGCGCTCCCTTCCGGCGCCTTCAGGGCGGCGAGGAATCCGACAGTTAGTACGAGAAAGAGAAAACCGAAGCGTAGTGCGGGGCGACGGAAACAGCAGCCGGCGAGCACCGCGAGCACCGTCAGCGGCAGCAGCGGTGAGACGAAGAGATCTTTGAGGACTTCCGGTATCCGCTGGTTGATTCCCAGAAAGCTGCCCAGTTCTGCCGCCCGTTCCCGGAAGAGGCCGAAGAGCGAACTGTCGAAGGCGCGGGCAGGTGATGCTCCGAAGAGCCGGGTGAGGAACATCGTGAAGGGAACGAGAAGCGTGAAATGAAGCAGGAGATTGGCGCCGCGCGGCGAACCGAGCCCGGACTCCTCCCAGGCGAACGAGGCGACGATCACCAGCGCGAGGAAGGCGATGAACAGATTGGTTTCGAAGGTGAAGAAGAATCTGCCGAACCACGGATCGCGGATGAAGCACACGCACGAGGCAAATTGCAGCAGTACCACCAGGAAGAAATTCGGGTCGGAAAAACCGTTTACCCCGGTGTGCGGGCGGAACCGTTCCGGTACGGCGGTGCGGAGAAAACGCTGGATGATGTTCATGGTTCACCTCGTTCAAGCAGGGTCTGCAGATCGGAGAATTCTTTTTTCAGTTCTCCGGCGGTGATGCGTTTCCCCTCGACCACCTGCGTGCGCCAGAACCACGGGAAGCTCCAGATGTGCTGGAGGATGTCGTGCCGGAGCCGGACCAGTTCGCGGTCCGCCGGATACCGGCGGCAGAGCGCGAGGGCGTGCTCCCGTTCATCGAAGCCGGGCTCTCCCGGATCATCCTTGCATCCGGCGGCGATCCACTGTCCGGCGAGCGCGAGGGCGAGCTGCCGTGTGACCCGGTTGCGCATGGCAGGCCGAAGTCCGGCAAGATTGACGAGCGGCTGAACCAGCGCCGCAGCCTGGTCGGAACGCTCTTTCAGCTCCTCCTTCGGTGTGACGAGCAGAGCGGCGAACTTCGTTCCCGGCAGGAAGGCACCGGCGCGGGCGGAGCGACCGAGCAGGGAATCCGGGTCGAAGGCGAGCAGTTTGCCGGTTTCGGCGAGCAGTTTCCGGGGATTGCCGCGGTAGTAGTTGAAATAGAGTTCGAGCAGCCTTTCGTTGGCGCGCGCCTTCTCCGGCGAGCGCGAGGCGAGGATTTCCCGCCCCGGCTGGAGCAGCAGGGCGGCGTACTTCCGGAATTCACCGGCGTCGCGGGCTGCGATGGCAGCTTTGAGCTGTTCGCGATAGCCGTCGTCGACCGTCTCTTCGCCGGCGAATTCCGGTGTCGTAAGCCGCCGGGTGAACCGTTCGCGCGGAAAGGTCAGCAGCATGGCGGCAGCGGTGAGGGTCAGAAGAAGGAGAAAAAGCAGAACCGTTCCCGCGGTGAGCGGCCGTCGCGCGGCCAGTTCCGCCTCGGCCGCCTGCCGGAGTTCGGCGGGCAGCAGTTCGCGGATCGCCGCCTCCCGCTCCTCCGGTGTCATCGGCATGCCGGAGTGCGGAGCCTCCTTCCGCTGGAATTCCGGAATCAACTCTTCGCTCATTGTCTTGTCTCCGCTATAACTTACAGGGGTTGGGAGCGCTTTTCAAGACGCGGGGTGTCGCCTTCTTCTTTTTTTTGTCAGGAAACGTGTCGCAGTCACATCGGCAGCTTTGTTTTGACCGGTCTGCCGGTATCGGAAAAAATCAAGAAAATTTGAAAAAAATAATTTCAAGTACTTGAAATATTATTTTTTTTGAGTATAATTAAAATAGAGAGAAAAAGGGCAGGTGACGCACGATGATTTCCCTGAAAGAGATTGGAAGAATCTGCGGACTTTCCGAATCAACCGTCTCCAAGGCGTTGAAAGGAAATCCGGCGATCCGGCGTGCGACGGTGGAGCGGGTGACGGAGGTGGCGCGCAAATACGGCTACCAGCCCAATGCCGCGGTGCAGTGCATGCAGACCGGGCAGAGCCGCAGTATCGGGATCGCCTACAACAACTTCTGCTGCCAGTTCGCCGGTCAGGTGATGGAGGGAATTCAGCAGGTTCTTCACGAGAACAATTACGACTCCTTTGTGATTCAATGGGATAAGCTGGTCAAGGATAAGATCGGCCTGCTCGGGCGATTCGCCCGGCGCCGGGTGGACGGCATGCTGCTCTTTCCGCCGGAGTCGGCCGATCCCGGTGAACGGCTTGCGGAACTGCGTAACTTCCACAGCCCCATCGTGGTGATCGATCAGCGCTGGCCCGGGCTTGACTTCGACTATGTCGGCTGCGACAACCGTCGCGGAATGCATGATCTGGTGGCTTTTCTGATCGGGAAAGGATATCGTCGTCTGGGAGTAATTTCCTTTCCGGAAACAAGTTCCGGTGCGGAGCGCCGCCAGGGGTTTCTGGAGGCGATGTTCGAACACAAGCTCCCGGTGGATGCTTCTCTGCTCACCGTGGCCGACGGCTCCTTCCGGGGGGCCTACGATGCCGCACGCGCGCTGATGGAGCGTTCCGACCGCCCGGAGGTGCTGGTCTGTTTCAATGATTATCTCGCCCGTGAGGCGCTCAATGCCGCGTGGGATCTTCAACTCCGAGTGCCGGAAGAGGTCGCAGTGACCGGCTTCGGCAACCTGCCGTTGTGTGAATTGGTACGCCCCCGCCTCACGACAGTGGAACAGTCTCCGTTCAATACCGGCGTTGCCGCCGCCCGGCTTCTGCTGGAGCGGATTTCAAGTACTGGAAATCCGGGGCGTCGCGATATCATTATCCCAACTCGTGTCATTTCCCGTAATTCAACCCGGTAAGGAGTCTAAAATGAAAGGATGCGCTCTTGTGAAGAAGGTTGACAGTCGGAACGGAAGAAGGGTTTCCGGAGGCTCTTCTGCAGTCCGGAAACGGTTTGCTTTTACTCTCATCGAACTCCTGATCGTGATCGCGATCATCGCGATTCTGGCCGCCATGCTGCTGCCGGCGCTGAACAAGGCCCGGGCGCGGGGGAAAGCGACGCAGTGTCTCAATAACATCAAGCAGTGTACGACGGCCTGCCTGATGTATGCGGACAACTATCGTGGACACATGATGGCGGCGCAGCTCCGGCTCAACTTCTACTGGTCGAATCTGCTTGCTGATGAAAAATTTCTGCCGGTAAGCGATGTTTTCCTCTGTCCGAACCAGACGGTGAAACGTCCCTGGAAAGGCGATGCAGATGCTGTCTACAGTTACGGATTCAACCGGGATATTACCCGTGACGGCTCGAAAATTGGAAATCCCGGCGGTTTATATATCAATATCTATACCAATCCAAGGGTGCGAAAGCATTCTCCCTCCAAGGTCTGGCTGCTGGGCGATGGTGTTGACACCCGTGCCGGGGATGAAAAACTCGGTTCAGAACCTTGGAAAAGTTATTCAGTCATGAGCTGGAACATTCAGGGCGAAGGATTCATCTCCTGTCATCACAACCGGTTGGCCAATCTGGGATTCATCGACGGCAGCGCACGAGGAATCAGTTCGGAAAAAATGCATCAAATCTTTCCTCAGCCGAACAAGTGGTATATCAATGATATCGTTCCCATCCGATCCGATTACTGAATCATTTGATTTCCAGAGCATATAGTATAACAAGAAAGGATGTAGAAGATGAAGATGAATCTCCTGATGACCGGAGGCGCGGTGTTCGCCTGTGCGGCGTTGCAGGCGGCGCCCGCATTCAGCAATCCCTCGTTCGAACAGGGAACCAGCGGCTACTGGATCAACAACGCTTCCGCCGCGCGGGTGGAGCCCGGTGAAGCCTCCGACGGCAAGCAGAGTCTCGGGATCCGGGCCGTGCCCGGCAAGACGGTCAGCGTCGTGCAGGGGCTCAACTACGAGGCGAACCAGTATTACAAGATCAGTTTCGACGCCAAGGGCAGCGATGCCGAGCTGCGGCTCCAGATCATGCTGCAGGGGAATAAGCCGTTGCAGTTCTTCAGCGATCCGGACCTCAAGAAGCCGTTTCCGCTCACTGATGAGTTCAAACGGTACAGCATCGAACTCGGACCGTTCCCCGAATCGATCGGCAGCAATCCGGTCAGGAAGCTGATGATCTATTTCAACGTCACCGGCAAAGAGGGCGGCAAGGTCAATCTCGACAACCTTTCCGTCGAGCTCAAGGAGGCGGCGAAAACCTCGGAGAAATCCATTCTGAAGAACGGTTCGTTCGAGCAGGGGCTGGCGCAGTACTGGGTCAACCGCCGCAAATGCGCCGAAGTGGTCTCCGGCGACGCCAGCCACGGCCGCAAGAGTCTGAAGGTCACTCCGGTGGACAAAACCGTCGATCTGGTGCAGGGAGTTCCGATGAAGCCGGGCGAGGTGTACACGATCCGTTTCGATGCGAAGAGTTCCGCGCCGGAGAACGGGCCGCAGTTGAAGCTCGGCATCCTGATGCGGGGCAAGACGCCGCTGGCCTACTTCGCGCCGAAGGGCGAACAGAAACGGTTCGCCGAGCCGGTTCCGGTGGAGGGCCAATACAAAACCTTCGAGTATGAGGTCGGCCCCCTGCCGGAAGACTGGCGGGGAACGAAGGTGGAAAACCTGATGTTCTACTGGCACATAAACCCCGGGGCGAATCCCGGATCCATTACCCTCGACAACCTTCAAATTGAAACCGCACCCGCGGTTCAAAAAAAAAATAACGGAATAAGTTTTCAATTTCCCGGCGACATCAGGATCTTCGAAAAAGGGTTTCCGCTGCGTGTTTCTCACGAGGCCGGAACGGGAATCCTGAAGGTCCGCGGGAGCGACGCTCTCGGCCGGGAACTCTTTTCCGCCGAATCGCAGCCGGGCAGGCCGGAACTCTCGATCGAGATTGCCGAGCCCGGCTATTATGCTGTTTCGGCCGAGGTGATCGAAGAGGGCAAATGCGTCAAGCAGGCCACTACCACCTTCGCGGTCACCACGCCTCTCCCCGGGGACTATTATTCGACACCGCAGCCGGCCTTCGGCGTATGGGGCGGGCTGAATCCGGAACTCCGGCGGCTCGGCGGCGCCAAGTGGGACCGCCAGCTTTTCTTCACCATCTTTCAGAAGAAGGACTTTCAGGCGGTCGAGCCGAGCGCGGAGACGATCGCCAATCGCGAGCCGATCAACATCATCCGCTGCATGAACATTCTGAATCCCTTCAAAAAGATGGTGCCGGTCAAGCCGGAGGAGTGGCCGGCGCTGGAAGAGAAACTGGAGAAGGAAATCCTCTCCCGCAAAGGACTGGTGCAGGTCTGGGAGACGCAGAATGAGCCGATGGTCGGCGAGAACTTTCACGGCACCATGGATGACGTGATGGACATCATCCGCTTCGAGAGCAGGATCGTACGCAAAATCAACCCGGAGGCGGCCATCGCCGGAATCTGCATCAACCCGATGAATGCCAATCAGTACAACCAGTACCTGGGCTACTACCGCAACCACGGCATCGACCGATTGATCGACGGGGTCATGCTTCACCCCTATATCCCCGGGGCGCAGAATCCCGACCTTGCCGGCTACGTCGAGACGCTGAACCGGCTCAACCGCGAGCTCTCCGCGATCGCCGGGCATCCGGTGCCGATGTACATCAGCGAAATCGGCTATTCCGCCAAGCCGGGCGGGGAGGTGACCGAATATCAGCAGGCCGCCTATCTCGCCCGGGTGATGATCCTCAATTTCACGATCACCAATCTCAAGGCGTGCGTCTGGCACATCGGCCTCTGGAACGAGGCAACTTCACAGCGCGAACTGGACTTCGCGCTGATCCGCAAACAGACTCCGGGCAGCAAGGTCTACCAGCCGAAACCCTCCTTCGCCGCCTGGGCAACCGCATCGCGGATGCTTTACAATGCGAAACTTCTGCGTGAACTCAACGTCGGCAAGGCCGTGCGGGTCTGGCTCTTTGAAAAAGAGGGCCGTCCGATGCTGGTCGCTTACTCCCTGGTGCCGGAGCCGGTGCGGATGCAGCTGGCGCTTCAGGCTCCCGAGGCGGAGATCGTCGATGTGTGCGGCCGCCGTTCCCGCGTGGAATGCCGTGACGGAATCCTTCGTCTGGAGCTCGGCGAAGGACCCTCCTACATCTTCGGCGACACTCTGGAGCAGTTCGCCGCCGGCAAGTTCGACGCGGTTTTTACTCCGGAGAAACTCGCCGTGGTGCCCGGCGGCACGCTGTCGGTGAAGATTCGGCTGCCGGAGCATCTTGCCGCAGGGGCGAAACTGCAGCTTCAACCATTCCGGGCGGGCAGTGCGCAGCTCTCCGGCAGCGGGCGCGACTGGACGATGCGGCTCTCGGTTTCTCCGGAGGCCGCTCCGGGAGAGTGTGATCTCTTCCTCATGCTGAAACAGAAGGGCTCCACCCGTTACATCTGGCAGAAGACGCTGGAGGTCCTGCCGAAGCTGACCATGACGGAGGTGAATCCGACCGAAAAGAACGGAGCTCCGGCCCTCTCCTTCGTGCTGCAGGCCAACGATCCGAAGGAGCGTCAGGCGAATGTGGAGATTGTCGCCGAGGACGGCAAGGTGATCGGTTCCGGTTCTGCCCGGGTGGGAGAGCGGACGGAGCTTGCGCTTCCGCAGGCGGCGGTTGTCGCCCGGCCGACCCGGTATGAAGCGCGCCTCACTCCGGCGGCCGGAAAGCCGTTCCGGGTGGCGCTGCCGGGCAATCCGCTGCCGGTCCGGATTCCTTACTGCCGCGATGCGGTGTCGCTTCCGGTCGAAGAGTGGCCGGCAGCCGGAGCCTATGTGCTGGAGACCGGGACTTTCAGCCGCCACACGCTCAAGGGAGAGGTGGACCGTCCTGCCGGGAAGCTCCATCTGGCCTGCGATGAAAAGTACCTCTATCTCGACTGTGAGGTCAAAGACCGGGAATTTCTGCCCGCCGGGGACGATGCTTCGCTCTGGAACGGGGATTCCCTTCAGATCGGCATCAGTGTGCCGCAGGCGGATATGTTCCGGGCCAACAACGACGGCATTCAGGAGACCGCCTACGCCGAGTTCGGTGTTTCCGCCGACAACCGTTCGTGGGTCTGGGCGAGCATGAATCTCAACCGGATGGGACTGGCTGCGCCGGTGCCGGGAATGATTTCCCATAGCAAAATCACCGATGGTGTGCTATTGTATCGCGTGGCAATTCCCTGGGAGACGCTGAACATCCGGTACCGTCCCGGCCTCGGGCTGCGGCTGAGTATTCTGGTCAACGACCGTGACCGCGCGGGGCGTCACTGGCTGGAGTGGTTCGGCGGAATCGCCGACGGGAAAGATCCCGGCGCCTATGGAGAAGCAAGGATTATGGAGGTGACAAAATGATGCCGATAAACGAACTTTTCTCGGAGCAGGACCGGGATGCAATCTACGCTTTTTTTGAAACGCGTGAGCGCTGGCACGATATCGTGCGCTGGCGGACGCTGGAACACGGTCCGGTCGATACGATCTTCTACGGGGACTCGATTTTTGAGATCTGGCCGACCGCGGAGGCGTTTCCGGAGCTGTCGCACCTCAACCGGGGGATCGGCGGAGACAACATCAACGGGCTCTACTTCCGGCTGGATGAGGATATCTTTCCGAATTCTCCGCGGCGGGTGGTGATCAACATCGGCATCAACGGGATCGAGCGGGAGTTCAACGACTCCGTCAACCGGCTCAAATATGTTGCCGGACTGATGCGGGAGCGCGGCATCGAGGTGTGGCTCAACAGCATCGCGCCGCTGCGCAGTCCGGATGCCTGGAATCGTTTCCAGTATCAGGACAAAATTGTGGAGCTCAACCGGGTCAATCGGGAGATCTTCGAGCGGGAGTTCGCCGGATTCATCGATCTGCATTCGGTGCTTCGCGACTCGACCGGGCAGCTTGCGGCGGAATACGCCCGGCCGGACGGCACTCATTGGACCTTTGAGGCCTACCGGGTTGCGTCAAAGGTGGTGCGTCGCGCCCTGATGCCGGAATGCTGATTTCGGGGATACATATTGATGTTCGCACTGAGAGGTTTCCCGACTTTTTCAATTCTCTGATTGCTCTTGCTTGTTACTCCCGAGGTCGGTGGAGTAGCAAGCAAAGGGGATTCTTCTGACCGTTGGCGGTATAGCTGGATTTTGCATATTCGTAAACTTTTTTGTCATGAAAATGCTTTTCATTGTAGGCGAAGGCGAGCTGAAATAAATTTCGAAATTGCTGTGGCTGGTTATGATGCCGTTACTTTTTTTCTCTCCATCTCCGGATTGCCGTCTGAACATATGGAAGATTCGAGAACGGTTGAATTCATCAATGTGCAAAATGACAAGCTTTTTCCCTTCCATCAAAGCGTTTTGCGTACATGTTTTTCTACCTGGAGAATGACGTCAGTGCTTTCATTTGCAAAGTGGGAGAGAGTCATGTATAGTACATAAGATGAATTTTTATGGAAAAACTCTGGCTGAGATTCAGACGTTGCGCAGGAGAAAAGATGAAGCCAGGTGTGGTTTGGGTGCTGTTGACAGTTTGCATCCCTCAGTTTGCCGCGGAACCTTTCACCACGAAACTGGGGTTCGATCTCATGCAGATTACCCGGCGCAGGGATCACTGCGAAGCCGCGATACCGGAATGTTACGAGCTGGATCAGGAGGAGCTTCTCATCAAAAAGCTCCGGTACGGAATCTCCTGCTGTTTTACTGCTCATGTCAAGCCGTCCACCGGCAATGTGATGACCTTTCAGGCCCGTGCGGAAGGTGCTTCGAAATATACGATCAGTGCGTGTATCTCCATGCGCGTCACACATTGTTCCGGGGCCGACCATTGCAAGGGCATGCGTAATGATAAATTTTTTAAAATCTCCACCACGGTCATCGGAAAACAGGAAACATTCCGACTCCCTCTGGAAATCCGGCCGGAGGATCTCATATGCCCTCAATGCGGGAAGATGGTGAACTGTACCCTCTTCTCTCTCGATTTTTATCTGGAAGGGTGTCCGAAAGACGCTGTGCGTCAGCAGTCGAAACACACGGGCATAAGAATCTCGCCGTTTACATTGAATACGGCATTTCCGGTAAAAACCGATCAGGCAGGCGGCAAAGACTCTTTTTCCGGACTGCTGGTTCGTCTCGATCCCGATTATCAGCCGCCACGGCAGGAATATCCGAGACACTCCAGCCTGAGCAGGGATGTTAAAACCCTCTCTCTGGAAGCGGTGAGAGTCCGGGCGGAACTGGAGAAATTTCTGCCGGTTCTGCGTCTTGCGGATCGCGGCGATTATCCCAATGCCGTGATCGAGGCGGAAAAAATTGTACCGGGAAACCGGTTCGCGGCAATCATGCTCTATCTGATCTACAGCCGGGGATACTGCGGAGTTCCTGTCGATTACCAGACGGCGGCGAAATACTTCGATATGCTGTTTGATTTCCGGTTTCACACTGTAGAATACTACAATCTCTGGAAAAAATACCGTTTCATGCCGACCGTTCCGAATGAAAAGGTGACTCTGCTCGCC
>ENA-UONW01003453-UONW01003453.1-human-gut-metagenome-genome-assembly--contig:-CS52-NODE-3453-length-13054-cov-12.771213_pt1 | contig 13054 bp, 9 predicted proteins | sample MGYA00242463_ERZ724010 | MGnify/ENA metagenome assembly ERZ724010 | reverse complement strand
CCTTCCAGGGGAGGTGGCTCGGCAAAGCCGAGACGGAGAGGTCGCATCAAATCTGCGGCGACCTCTCAGTCAGCCTGCGGCTGACAGCTCCCCTGGGAGGGGAGCCTTTCCGAAGACAGAAAGGAGCACCGATGCGGGTTTTTTATTGTTTGTGCTATGCGGCGGGGCTGGGTGTGGTGAGCTTTGTGCTGGGCAGGCTCGTGCCGAAGGAGTGGTTCGACTATACGCGCTTCCCTTACCGGAGCTTTGCGTTTGAAAAGGGCGGGAAGATCTACGAGGCCATCGGCATTGCAAAGTGGCAGAGCCGCGTACCGGATATGAGCCGGATCTTCCCGAAGCTCATGCCCGCCAAGAAGATCCCGGCCCGGCCGGACGAGCAGACGCTGCTCGTCATGATCCGCGAGACCTGCGCGGCGGAGGCCACGCACGCGCTGCTCATTCTGGCGGGGCTCGGGCTGCTTGCCATCTGGCCGGGCGCGGGCGGCATCCTTTTATATCTGATCTACGCCATTTTCGGCAATCTGGTTTTTCTCATCATTCAGCGCTATAACCGCCCCCGCCTTGTGCGGCTGTATGAGCGGATGTGCGCAAAAAGGAGCAAAGAAGCATGAAAGTCCTGATCCTCAGCTGCAATACCGGCGGCGGGCACAATTCCTGCGCCCGGGCCATCGGCACGGAGCTGCAGCGCCGCGGCCACACCTATGAGACCGACGACGCGCTCTTGTACGTGTCGAAGGGCACGAGCCGCTTTGTGAGCAACTGGCATGTGCGCTTCTACCGCTATTTCCCGAAGCTCTACAACAAGGGCTATCAGTACGCGGAGGAGCATCCGGCGTCGTTTGACGAGTCGTCTGCGGCCTGCCGCATCCTGCGGCGCGGGTGCAAGCGGCTGCGCGCGGCCATCGTGCAGGGCGGATATGACGCGGTGGTGTGCGTGCATCTGTTCCCCGCGCTGATGCTCACGTTCATCCAGCGGCAGCAGCCGCTGCCGGTCAGGACCATGTTCATCGCCACGGACTACACCGCAAGTCCCTCCTGCGACCGGATGCAGCTGGACACCTGCGTCATCCCCGACGCGTCGCTGCGCGCGGAATTCGAAAAAAACGGCGTCCGGCCGGAGACCATCCTCCCCTGCGGCATCCCCGTGCGCGAGGAGCTCTATACCTGCCTGCCGAACCGGGAGGCGAAGCTCGCCGTGGGGCTCGAGCCCTCGCACCGGCATCTGGTGATGATGACCGGCAGCATGGGCTGCGGGCCGATGGAAAGAATCACGGAGCTGCTTGCAAATTCGCTCCCGCCGGAGTATGATGTGACTGTAGCCTGCAGCAGCAACCGGCAGCTTCTGCGGCGCATGGAGCGCAGGTTCGCGGACAAGCCCAACATCCACATCCGCGGCTTTATCAGCAACGTCTCCGTCCTGATGGACAGCGCGGATCTCTTTCTCACCAAGCCCGGCGGCATCAGCACGACCGAGGCCATGGTCAAGGGACTGCCGATGGTGCTGGTCAACGTGGTGGGCGGATGCGAGACGCCGAACCTGAATTTCTTCGTCTCCCACGGCGGCGCGGCCACGGCCGGCACGCCGGAGGACATCGCCGCGCTCTGCAAGGAGCTGCTGGAAAACGACGAAGAACGCCTCATCATGCGCCAGTCGCTGCTGGCCATGAAGCAGATCCCCGCCGCGCAGGCCATCTGCGACAGGCTGGAGGGATAAAGCGCGCAGACTGCGGAAATCTAATGATATAAGGAGGGCACCCAACATGACGAATGTGAATCTGGATAACTTTGACGCGGAGGTCATGCAGGCACAGACGCCTGTCGTGGTCGATTTCTGGGCCAGCTGGTGCGGCCCGTGCATGATGCTCGCGCCTGTGATGGAAGCGCTGGACGGCGAAATGGACGGCGTGAAGTTCTGCAAGGTCAACGTCGACGACGAGCGCGATCTGGCGATGGAATTCGGCATCGAGTCCATCCCGACGCTGCTGTGCATCAAGGGCGGCAAGGTCGTGAAGCGTCTGGTCGGCTACCGGGAGAAGGACGCGCTCAAGAAGGAGCTGGAAGCGCTGTGAAGGTCCGGCTGAACGAGGACAAGGAGGTCGTCGCCCGCGTCAAGGCGGGGCTCAAGCGCACCGGCGGCTACTGCCCGTGCAGGCTCGCGCGGACGGAGGAAAACAAGTGCATGTGCAAGGAATTCCGCGAGCAGATCGCCGACCCCGACTTTGAGGGCTACTGCCACTGTATGCTCTATTATAAGGAAAAATAATTGAAGACCCTTCCTGTTTCGGGAAGGGTCTTCCTGTGTTTCCGGGGGCTTCCTGCGGATGGGGCGGAAAGTTGTGAAGAATTTCTGAATTATTTACAAAAGTATTGCAATTTTTAAATCTTACGGTAAACTGGAGTCACAAAAGAAGCGGCGAAGCCCGCCGCAGAAAGAGGTGTACAGGGATGAAACGTACATTTGCAAAGCTTCTGAGCCTGTTCGTGGTGCTGACGCTCGTCATCGCCATGGTCCCGGCGGTTTTCGCCGTGGATGGAACGGTCTCAGTCACAGCGGGAAATACCACGCTGAAGGTCGGCAACACGACGACGGTCAGCGTCACGGATGCGGACGGAAACGCTGTGACAGGCGTAACGCTCACCAGTGACCATACCGATATCGTCAGCGTTATTGACAGCTCGACGATCAAGGCACTGAAGGTCGGTTCCGCCACCATTACGGCGATGGTGACAGAGGACGGAAAAACGCAGACGCTCGGCAGCGTCCAGATCACTGTGGAGTTGGGCGTGACTGCGATCACGGCCGATCCTTCTTCCATTGAGATCGATGCTGACAACGCGAAGACTGCTTCCCTGTCCGTGACGCTCACGGGCGCGGCGAGCGGCGACGTGCTGGCGGTCCAGTCGTCCGACGAGAGCGTCGTGACGGCGCAGGCTGGCTCCATCACACTTCCGGGCGGCAGCTGCACTGTCACGCTGACGGCGGTGAAGACCGGCACGGCTACGGTCACGCTCAGCTGCGGCCAGGCCACACCGGCGCAGGTCGCTGTGACTGTCAAGGCGACGAAAGACCATACCGTGACCTTTGAAAAGCAGAAGCTGACGGTTGAAAAGGCCAAAACGGCCACGAACACCGCCACAAAGGCCACGGCTGGCGATAAGCTCACCTATGCCAGCAGCAACACGGCGGTCGCGGCGGTCAAGGAAGACGGCACCGTGACCGGCGTCGCCGCCGGCACGGCCACGATCACCGCGACGGTCAAGAACGCCTCCGACGTTATCGTCGAGACGGCGAGCTACACCGTCGAGGTCGCGGACGCGTATAAGATCGAGCTGAGCGCCGCGCCGTCGAGCCTGACGGCTGGCAGCGCCTCCACTGTCTCCGCGACGGTCTATCAGTACAAAACGGAACAGGGCTACGTGCCCTATCAGCAGTCCGTGGAGCTGACGTGGAACGCCTACAAGGAAAACGTCGCCGATCTTGGCGGCAGCAATCCGAGCAAGGCCGTGAAGACCACGACGAACAGCGGCTCTTCGAGCGTCACGCTCTATACCTACGCGACCGGCACATCCAAAACTGCCGTGCAGGTACCGGTGACGGTCTCCGTCACGATCAGCGGCACGCCCTATCAGGCTTCTCCGCTCTCCGTGAGCGTGAGTCCGGCCTCCGCGCCCTCGTTTGCGGTGCATGAGGAGGATTATTTCGATCCCGACGACTTCTCCGAGGCCGTCGACGGCGCGACGGGCCGCTACGCGGGCAAGCTCTCCGCCATCACCATCGAGGGCTCGAACGGCGGTTCGGTCTATGAAAACGGCAGCCGCGTGAGTTCGTCGACAAAATACTATGTCTCCGGTGCGCGCAACAAGCTGATCTCCAGCCTGTATTTCCGGACCTCCTCCACCAGCACGACGAATGCCTACTTCACCTACATCGGCTATGACGCCGACGGCGATGTGATCGCTGCGGGCAAGGTGACGCTCGGCGATGAGAGCGTCGACATGGAATACTCCGCCAGCTTCGGCGGCAGCGTGACCTTCCTGGAATCCGATTTCAGCAAGGCCTTCTCCGGCAAGGCGGGCGAAAAGCTCGACTATGTCACGTTCGCGATGAACCGCGCGACGGTCGTTATGAACAACAAGACCTACAGCCTGAACGACGGCAGCAACGCCGCCATCTTCGGCTGGGCCTACACGACCTCCAAGGCCACGACGAAGCTGAGCTCCACCGACAAGTGCTACTATCAGGCGAGCTACACGCAGCTCGACCTCGACGAGGTCACCTATGTGACCGGCAGCTACCGGACCAAGTACACGGTCTACCTCCCCTACACCGCTGTCGGCACCTCCGGCTCGCGGTATGAGGGCTACACCGCCATCACCGTCTCCGGCGACGACTCCATCACGGCCTCCGGCGCGTCGATGAAGACGCTGGGCGCGGCGGATGCGGTCCTGCGGGCCTACCCGAACGCCGCTTATGTGATGTTCAAGCAGCCCGCGGTGAGTGAAGGCCGTCTGCTCTACAACTTCCGCTCCGTCGCCGCGCAGAATTACACGGCGGTCGACTACAGCAAGGACCAGTTCTATCTCAGCGGCACGAGCGCGAAGAATCTGTATCTCGACAGCGTCTTCTTCCTCCCCGCGGCGGACTGCAGCACGCAGATCCGGCTCGCCTTCACGGTCTACGGCACGTCCGGCACGCAGCTGGGCAGCGGCGAGCTGACCGTGCGCGTGGCCTCGAAGACGGCCTCCTCCGTCTTCTCGGACGTCAACGCGCGGACCTGCTCGTGGGCGGCGAACGCGGTCGACTTCATGAATGAATACGGCCTCGTCAAGGGCACAGGCACCTCCACCTTCGGCTGGAAGGGCAACATGACTCGCGGCGACTTCGTCCTCATCCTCTACCGCAACGCCGGTTCTCCGTCGGTCTACGGTGTGTCGAACCCGTTCACGGATGTGAAGAGCACGGATTACTACTATGAGGCCGTCCTCTGGGCGTACCGCAACAACGTCGTCAACGGCACCAGCACCACGACGTTCGGCCCGAAGGGCAAGATCACGCGCGAGCAGATCGCCTCCATCCTCTGGCGGCTCGCGGGCAAGCCGGTCTACTCGGCCAGCCTGCGCAGCTACACGGACTATGCCTCCGTCAGCGATTACGCCTATGACGCGATGAGCTGGGCGGTCGGCAGCGGCTATGTCAAGGGCAGCGGCGCCAAGCTCAGCCCCAAGAACAACGCCACCCGCGCCGAGGTCGCGGTCATGCTCCACCGGTATCTGACCAAGTAAAAAGCAGAAAAAATGCCCCGCCGACAGGCGGGGCATTTTTCTGTTTATTTCTCGCGGTCTTTCAGGTCCTGCAGGATCTGGTCGTAGAATTCCTTGCTGATCTTATATTTGCGCAGGTAGATGATGTAGCCGGCGGCGATGAGGATGAGGGGGATGGCCAGCATGGCGAGCTTGATGGTGAGCTTGCCGGAGGCGTCGATGGCGGCCGCGGCCGCGTCGCTGCCCCTGGTCTTGATGCCGGCGAGCATGATGCTGATGCTGATGAGACCGGTCGAGAGCGCGCCGCCGATCTTGTTGACGAGCGGCTGGATGGAGAAGGTGATGGACTCGGAGCGGCGGCCCAGCTTCCACTGGCCGTATTCGATCGTATCAGCGAGGAACATGAGCATCAGCAGCTGGATGAAGGCCTGGCCGACGAACATGAGGATGGCGGCCAGCGCGATGAGGACGATGGAATGCTCGGCAAAGAAGAACACGGCGTAGCCCGCAGCGACGAGGATGGTCGCGCCGGTATAGAGCTGGCGGCGGTCATGCTTTTTCGAGAACAGCGGGAAGATCATGAGCGCGGCCAGCTGCGCCACGCCGCAGACAGCCGCCAGCACGGCGTACATGTTGATATCGCCGTAGAGGTACTGCATGTAATAGGTGGCAAAGCCCGTCGTGGTGCAGTAGCCGACCATGAACAGGGCCATGGAGAGCGTGGTCCACATGAGCTGGTCGTTTTTCGTCAGCGCGTTCCACATGTCGCGGATGGTGAACTTCTCCTCGTCCTCCTTGATCTCGCGGTTCTCCTTCACGCCGAACAGCGGGAAGCACAGACCGGCGAGGTAGATGACGCTCACGGCCACGGCGACCGTCATCCACGCCTTCGGCGTGTTGCCGAGGGCGGCGGTGATGGGCTGCCAGCCGACCATGATGATGTACATGCCGATGTTCGCGCAGATGCGGGCGAAAGCGCCGTAATTCTCGCGCTGCTTCTGGTCCTGCGTGAGGGCGGGCAGAAGCGTCCAGTAGGCGATGTCATTGATGCCGTAGCTGATATCCCAGAGGACGTAGGCGACGGCGAAGAAAATGACGTAGGCCGTGCCGGTGCCGACGTTGCCGAAGAGGATCAGGTAGAAGATCACGGACACGACGCCGCCGACAAGGATCGCGGGCTTGAACTTGCCCCACTTCGTGTGGATGTTGTCGATGACGAGGCCGGTGATGGGGTCGTTCAGCGCGTCGGCAATACGCAGGACGGAGAGCACGAGGCTGACCGCCGCGAACACATGCAGCGGCAGCGAGAGGATGTTGGACAGGAAATACAGAAGCGCGTTTGCCTCAAACGCATAGAACATGTCGCGGCCGATGGTGCCGAGGCCGAAGAAATATTTGTTGCGGCGGTCAAGGTTTTTCATGACTGCACACCTCCTGAATGAAATAGACATTGGAGCCGAAATCGCCCTGCATCCGGCCGTCTGGGTCGTAGCCCGTGCCGGCAAAGCGCGGCGCCAGGCAGATCCCGGCGGCGAAGGCCGCGCCGGAGGCCGTCAGGCTCTGGCTGCCGTCGGACATCCGGTACAGGCTGTCCGCAGTCTGGACGGCAAGGCCGTTGGGATTGAGCTTCACGGGCAGCACATGGCGCAGGAGCGTCCCGAAATCGCCCACGCGCAGAAGCTGGGGGCGGGAGGTCAGGCGATACTGCTTCTCCCCGTCCAGCCCCGTCACGCACAGGTGCTCGTAGCCGGGAGCGGCGGGCTGCAGGCCGTGGAAGACGGCCGCGACGGTCTCCTGCTTCGTCTGCATCTGCCAGACGGTCCCGCCGCCGTCGGTGCGGCCTCTTGTGAAGCGGCCGTACTGGAGCGTGCGGCGGTGGGCGCGGTAGAACTCCGTCTGCGCCCGGATCTCCGCCTGCTCGACCGGCAGGAGCTCCGTAAGGTCGAGCTCGTAGCCGAGGCAGCCGAACAGGCTCACGTTGCCGCGCGTAGAGAGCGGTGTGTGCCGCAGCGTCTGCGCGTGCGGGCTGGCCGAGACGTGCGTGCCGAAGCACGAGGGCGGATAGAGGAAGCTGAGGCTCTGCTGGATGCGCAGGCGCTCAACGGGGTCGGTATCGTCGGAGCACCAGATCTGCGGAGAGAACCAGAGCATGCCGCAGTCAAAGCGGTTGCCGCCGGACGAGCAGCTCTCAAGCAGGATCTGCGGCCGGGGCAGGAAGATACGGCGCAGCACGTCGTAGAGGCCGAGGACGAAGGCGTGCTGCTGCGCGCCGAGCGCGCAGGAATGGCGGTTCATGTCCCACTTGACGTAGCAGATCGGCGCGGAATCGAGGATGCCGCCGACGCTCTCGACGAGATAGTCCCGCACCTCCGGCTTTGTGAGGTCGAGCAGCAGCTGGTGGCGGCCGAGCAGATCCTCCCGGCCGAGGACGTCGTGCAGGGCCCAGTCGGGGTGCTGCCGGTAGAGCTCAGAGTCAGGGCTGACGGATTCCGGCTCGAACCAGAGGCCGAACTGCAATCCCATGGCGTTCAGCTTTTCGCCGAGGCCGCGCAGGCCGCCCGGCAGCTTCTTTTCATTCACGGTATAGTCGCCAAGGCTGGTGGTATCGCTGTTTCGCTTGCCGAACCAGCCGTCGTCGAGGACGAACAGCTCGCAGCCGAGCTGCTTTGCCGCCCGGCCGAGGCGCAGGAGCTTCGATTCCGTAAAATCGAACATGCAGCCCTCCCAGCTGTTGTAGACGATGGGGCGGGGCAGGCCCTGCCAGTCAGGCGGGATGAGGTGCCCGTTCACATACCGGTGGAAGCAGGCGGATACGCCGCCGAAGCCCGCGCCGGAATATGCCATGACGGCCTCCGGCGTCTCAAAGCGCGCGCCGGGCGCAAGTTCCCAGTCGAAATTCGCGGGCGAGATGCCCTGCAGCACGCGGGTGAGGCCCTGCAGGCTCTTCTGCGCGCTGAGATAGTGGCTGCCGGAGTAGAGCAGGTTGAAGCCGTAGACCGCGCCCGCCTGCTCCCCCGCGTCCGGCGCGGCGAGCAGGAAGCCGGGGTTGGCGCGGCTGGAGGAGGCGCCGGTCGTGCTCTCGAGGCAGGTCCTTGCCAGGGTGACGGGCGTGCGGGTGTGCTGCATCTCGGCGATCCAGCCGCCGGAGAAGGTATGCAGCTCCCAGTCACCGGGAAGCTCCGTGCAGGCGCTCATGCATTTGCGGATGTGCACGGCGGAGCTGCCGCAGTTTTCGAGGATCGCCCGCCGGGTAAAGACCGTCGGCAGGACGCCGTAGAGGAGCGTCAGGCGGAGCTTCGCCGCCGCGTCTTCCAGGTACACGGCGAGGATGGTCTGGCCGCGGGAGACGGGCAGCGCCGAGGGCGGCGGCTCCTTCAGCACCTCGCAGCCGAGATAGCGGAAGTCGGTGGAGACGGCTCTGCCGCCGATCGACAGCTCCAGCGGGCTTTCGCGGTAGTCGCCGCGGCCGCAGCCGCTCCACTCGAGCGGCAGGATATCGAGGCAGTCGGCGTTGGAGCCCTCGCGGTAGAGCGTGCTGTCGCCCCAGCCGCAGCCGGGACGGGCGGCGAAGGCCAGCGCGTCGGCAGTATCGGCGCGCGCGCCGAAGTGCAGGTGCTCCAGAAACCCGTCCTTCACGCGGAAGAGATAGGACGCTTCTTCATTTCGCAGGTGGAACACGCCTTGTCTGACGTTGATCATTCGATGCGGTAGACCTCCCCTCTGACGTAGGCGTTGAACGCCTCGTCCGTCACGCCGCCGTGCTGGATCATATCGGCGTAGAACGCGCCGGAGCGCTTGATGGTGCGCGTCTGGGTGGCATAGTCGACGTTCACGAGGCCGAAGCGGGCGCTCTCGCCCTCCAGCCATTCGAAGTTGTCGCAGAAGCACCAGTGGTAATAGCGCTCAAAGGGCAGGCCGGACTGGACGATGGCCTCCAGATGCTCGTAGAGATAGCGGGCACGGAAAGCGTCCTGGTTGTCGCAGGTGCCGTTCTCCGTCACCCAGATGGGGCGGCGGAGAAGCTTTTCAAGCTTTTGGGCGCAGCGCACGATGCCCTCAGGGTAGATCTCCCAGCCGAGGTCGTTGCGGGGGCTGTTTTTGCGCACGCCGTCGGCAAAGCCGGTGACGGTCGAGCGCGTATAGTAGTTGACACCGTGGAAGTCACAGTATTCGCCCTTCGGCAGCTTCCAGTGATTGCGCAGCGGCCAGCGGAACGTGCCGGTGGTCATGGCCTCGGTGATCGCGCCCTGGAACAGCCACTCGACGGCCTTCGCCGTCGCGGCCTGGGCCGGATTGCGGGGGTTTTCCGGCTCGAAGACGCGCAGGTGGTTGGCGAAGCCGACCATGGTGTCGGAATAGCCCATGGCCTCGCGCGTCTCATGGAGCATCCGGTAGCAGCGGATGTGGCAGTAGGCCATGTTTTCGAGCACGGTGAAGGTCTCGGCGAATTTCTTGTGTCCCGGGGGCCAGTCGCCGAAGAAATAGCCGTTGGTCGCATAGACGTTCGGCTCGTTGATGGTGATCCAGTCGCTGACGAGATCGCCGAAGCGGTCGGCGCAGAGCTTGGCAAAGGAGAGGAAATCGTCGAGATTTTCGCGTTTGGAGAACGCGCCCATGCGCTCGAACCACATGGGGTTGGAGAAATGGTGGATCGTCAGCAGCGGGCGGATGCCGAGCTGGCGCAGGTATTCCAGCTCCGCGCGGTAATGCGCGACGGCGGACTCGTCGACCTGCCCGCGCTCGGGCATGATCCGGGCCCACTCGACGCCGAGACGGGCGATGGGCAGGTGCAGGCCGGCCATGAGCGCGCAGTCCTCGCGCCAGCGGTTCCAGTGGTCGTCGGCGACGGCGGGGTCGGAGCCGTCTTTGATCCGGCCCTGGTGATACCAGTCGTTCCAATTGCTGCCGACCTCGCCGCCCTCGATCTGCGCCGAGGCGGAGCTGACGCCAAGCAGAAAGCCCTCAGGGAACTGTAAACGCATCGGATGTCCTCCTTCATAATCGTTGATTTTTGATGGTATGCAAGACCAAAGGCTCCCCTGGAAGGGGAGCTGTCAGCCGTAAGGCTGACTGAGAGGTCGTAACAGATTTGCACGAAAACCCAAACCGCAAATTCAGTTTGCGGTTTGGAAAGGAAGAAACGAGCACAGAGGATAAGAAGCCTTGCTTGCAAGGATTCGTTCCGTCGTGGTCATTTCTGACGCGCCTCCGGCGGCCATATCTTTTCCGTCTTGCCGGAAAAGATATGGAAGAAAAGGGGCGCTTGGTTACGTTTGGTGCTTCCTGCCTCTGATTTTAGACAGGCCCCAATGTTTCTGTCTAGCGTTCCACTCGGTGGTCACCTTACGAGTTTTTACTACGCGCCGCCTGATACGGGGGTGTCGGGTTTGTAACTGGTTGCCGTAGAATGGTTGCTGTCAATAGAAGGTGCGGGGGAAGTTTTGATGGTTTTTTCCTTCTTGCGGGCTATAACCTCTCCGCCTCACTTCGTTCGGCACCTCCCCTTGACAAGGGGAGGCGTTTGGGGTGCGCATTTCCAGGCTCCCCTTGTCAAGGGGAGCTGGCGCAGAGCGCCTGAGGGGTTAGCCCCGCCGCAGCGGAAAGGCTCCCCTTTCAGGGGAGCTGTCTGCGAAGCAGACTGAGAGGTTGCTGCAAATCTGATACGACCTCTCCGTCTCGGCTTCGCCGAGCCACCTCCCCTGCAAGGGGAGGCGTTGGCTTTCCGCTCCCCCAGGCTTCCCCTGCCGGGGCAGATCTTCGTCCTGCGGATATACGTGATTTTATTGTATGGTTTTTCCCGCGTTCCCGCAAGTGTCAATTTTGGACGAAAGGACCGGGCAAAATCTGTTCAGGTTTCCAACTGGCGAAATCCGGATGGTATGTTACAATAATATTGTTGTTATGGAAACCAATGATGGATGGGGAGAAATGGAATATGGAGCACACAAGGTGGTTTAAGGACAAGGTATTTTATCAGATCTGGCCGAGGAGCTTCCGCGACGGCAACGGCGACGGGATCGGCGATCTGTGGGGCGTATTGGAGAAGCTGGACTATCTGCAGGAGCTGGGCATCGACGGCGTGTGGTTCTCGCCGCTGTATCCCTCGCCCGGGGCGGACTGCGGGTACGATATCTCCGACTACATGGACATCGCGCCGGAATACGGCGGCATGAAGGCCTTCCGGGCCGTGCTGGACGGGCTGCACCAGCGCGGGATGAAGCTGATCATGGATCTGGTCGTGAACCATACGAGCGACGAGCACGAATGGTTCCAGAAATCCCGGCGGCGCATCGAGCCGTACACCGACTATTATATCTGGCGGCCCGCGAAAAAGAACGGAAAGCTGCCCAACAACTGGGACAGCCATTTTGAGGGCAAAGCCTGGCAGTGGGACGATCTGCGGCAGGAGTATTATCTGCACCTGTTCGCCGTCAAGCAGCCGGATCTCAACATGGACAACCCGCTCGTGCGGACCGAGGTCAAGAAGATCCTGAAATTCTGGCTCGACCTGGGCGTCGACGGCTTCCGGGAGGACGTCATCACGTTCATCTCCAAAAAAGAGGGACTGCCGGACGATCATCTGTTCCCGGTGTTCAAGGGCATCCGGTTTTACAACCACGGCCCGCACATCCACGAGTATCTGCAGGAGTTCCGCCGCGACGTGCTGGCCAATTACGACTGCATGACCATCGCCGAGGCCCCGCTCGTCACGCCGCAGCGCGCGCTCGACTATATCGCGGAGTCCGACACGAACGAGATCGACATGATGATCCAGTTCCAGTGCATGTGCGCCGACTGCTTCTTTACGGACTACATGCCCCGCAAATTCTCGCTGAACCGGCTGCGCCGGGCCTTCTCGAGCTGGCAGACGGAGCTCGACGGGCGCGGGTGGAACGCGCTGTATCTGGAAAACCACGACCATCCCCGCGTCATCTCGCGCTACGGCAGCGAACAGTACCGCGTGGAGAGCGGCAAGATGCTGGCGGTCAGCTATCTGTTTTTAAAGGGCACGCCGTTCGTCTATCAGGGGCAGGAGATCGGCATGACGAACTGGTATCCGGACAAAACGAGCCTCTATGAGGACGTGCAGACCCGCAACCAGCACCCGGACTGGCCGGAGGAAAAGCGGCTGGCGCTCTATCACCGTGCCTCGCGCGACTCGGCCCGCACGCCGGTGCAGTGGACCGGCGGAGAAAACGCCGGGTTCACAACGGGGACGCCGTGGTTCTATGTCAATGAGAATTATCCGGAGATCAACGTCGAGCAGGCGCTGGCCGACCCGGATTCGATCCTGAACTTCTACAAAAAGGCCATCGCCCTGCGCAAGCGGCTGCCCGTCGTGCGCGACGGCAGCTATCAGGTCTACGAGCGGAATTCGGACGCGCTTTACGTTTACGCGCGGGAGACAAAGGAGCAGAAGCTGCTGGTCGTCTGCTCGTTTACGGACCGGCCGGTGCGCTTCTGCCCGCCCTACCCGTTCTCGCTGGACGATATGAAGCTGCTGCTGTGCAACTATCCGGACGCCGGGAGCGGCGCGAGCTTCGTCACGCGGCCGTATGAGGCGCGGGTCTATCTCTACGAGTAAGGCGGGACAGCGATCCGATAAAAGCTGGCAGATTGAATAAAAACGCGTGAAAATTTCATTCAACATCTACAATTTGTTCTTGCATTTGGTCTAAGTTTGCGTATAATGAGGTGTGCAAAATCATGTAGAAGAAATGAAGGAACATTTTATGCGTACGTTGTTATCCCTGTCTGTCGCCATTCTCGCGGGTCTGCTGATGACCCGTGT
>ENA-UONW01003432-UONW01003432.1-human-gut-metagenome-genome-assembly--contig:-CS52-NODE-3432-length-13122-cov-9.159027_pt1 | contig 13122 bp, 9 predicted proteins | sample MGYA00242463_ERZ724010 | MGnify/ENA metagenome assembly ERZ724010 | reverse complement strand
TGATACGCAAATCTATGCGGAACGGCGCAAAATAGGTCATGCCAAAAGAAAATGCAGTATAAACGGGTTGCTCTTTCAGGTAAAAGGAGATAAAAAAGCCCGAAGTCGTGGAATATGCACGTCTTCGGGGATTGGTTGTTGCAGATAATTACAGATTGACTGACGCACTGATTTACGGATTTAATGACTTCATGTCGTCACTACGTCAGATTAAACCGTTAATCATCAAATGGCTGGACATTAAAAGTTCATGCTAACATTCATACGGCATCCTGTTATTCACTGACACCAGCAGGACTTGTTCCTTTTTTCGCCGGCACAATCTTTCCAGCAGGACATTGCGAATCATTGCGGCACCTGACGTGTCAATGCGGAAAGCGAGTGCCACCACCATCGGCAGGGCATACATGTCCGCATAATAGCCGTTGGGCAGCCTGATACGTTTTTCTGCTTCAAGTGGATTCAAAACTCCACACTTGTACACGGCACGGATGGCGGCACGGAGCGTCGGGGCGATTACCCCGAACAGTTCCACCAGCTCCATTTCATTCATCCATATATTACCTGTATCGGATGGTATGGTAATTCTACCATAGCTGTCCGTTGTGATTATTTCCCGTTTCATATCCCTGCCATTTTCACGTTTCCGAATGATTTGCTCAGTTTGTCGCTCAGCATCGTGAGGTCATTATCCAATTTCTGCACGGTTATCTTCGCATAGATTTGCGTGGTCTCAATGTTCGTATGCCCCAAAATACGGCTGACGCTCTCGATTGGCATCCCTTTGCTGAGAGCCAGGGTCGCAAACCCATGCCTTGAGCAGTGAAAGCTGATTTTCTTGGTGATGCCGCATTCCTTTATCATCTTTCCCATACGCTTGCATATTGACCAATAGTTGAGATTGGGAAATACAAGATTGTTTTCCTGAAAAGCCTTGTAACGCTCGATTATCTGCAAGGGAATATCCAGCAGCTTCACCTGAAACGGTACACCCGTCTTGTGTCGTTTGGAAATAATCCATTTCTCACCGTTCACTTCCACAATCTGGTTGTTGCTTAATTCCTTTATATCCACGAATGAGAGGGCAGTAAAACTGGCGAAAACAAAAATATCACGGAGATAGGAGTTCTTGGGGTCTTTGAACTGAAATTCCATCAATGTTTTCAGCTCATTCTCCGTCAGATATTCACGCTCTTTCGTGTTCGGGCTTATATGGAACTGGGCAAACGGATTTCTCGGTATATGTCCGTTGAAATGTGCCCGCATCACCACACCTTTCAGCCACATGCAGTTTTCCCATATCGAACCGTTGTGTAGTCCGGCTTCGTTGGAAAGGAACACGGCGAACTCCTTGATGAAGTCGGGCGTAAGTTCAGGCATGGAGATGTCGTTCCGCTTGTAATGTGACCTGATGAATGCCGCCACATGGTTTCTTGCCCGTACCCTTGCCATATAGGTAGCCCTGACCCTGTCTTTTCCGACACGCTTCTTGAACACTTCATTTTCCTTATCGAAAGCACCGAGCAATGTTTCATACTCACCGCCCAATCCCTGATAGGCATTGCGTACCATTTCTGCCGTTACATACGCTTCACGGTCGGATATACGCTGGTAATGCTTGATGATTTGAGCCTTGATGTTGTCAAGCACAAGATTGGTTTCCCTCGCTTCCATACTCTTGCCCTTTGCCTTGTTCCCTTTGGCATCCCAAAGCTCTTTCGGGATAGTCCGTTTGCAGCTGAACTGTGCTACCGTTCCGTTGATTGTAACTCGTCCCATGATGGGGACAATTCCGTTCTTTTCCTTACTGCCGTTCACGTAGAACAGCACCTTGAATGTGCTTCTTGCCATACTCGTTTCTTTTGGGTTGCAAAACTATAAATCAACGAGTTACCTATTGATAAGCAAAGCTGCGCAGAACGCCGCAAAATGAAACAGGGACTGTTAAATCTGCACTTTCATCGGGTAATGATTAGGAAACCGTTCTTTTGCTTTAATCTGCTTTAAGACGGTTTTCAACTGTCTGCCCAACTTCTGCGTTTTTCTTCTAACTCCCTAATTATCAAATCCTGTTGCGTTAATCTGCTGCAATTCGGCGGATATTCCAGAGATTTTCCGTAAGTTTGCTTATCTAAAAGTTCAAACGATATGGAAATACAAGCCAACTACATCCGACGCATCGAGATAAGCGGCCTGTGGAACCGCTACGACGTGGCCTGGGACCTGCGACCTGACGTCAACATACTGGCCGGTATCAACGGTGTGGGCAAAACGACCATCCTGAACCGCTCTGTGGGCTATCTGGAACGCCACACGAGCGGCGAGATGAAGAACGGCGAACAGGCGGGTGTACGCATTTTCTTCGACAATCCGGAAGCGACATACATCCCCTACGACGTAATCCGCAGTTACGACCGCCCGCTCATCATGGGGGATTTCACCGCACACATGGCCGACCCCAATGTGCACTCCGAACTGGACTGGCAGCTCTACCTGCTGCAACGCCGCTACCTGGACTATCAGGTGAACGTGGGCAACCGGATGATTGAACTGCTGGGCAGTGACGACCCGGAGGTACGCGCCCGTGCCCCACAGCTCTCCCTGCCCAAACGCCGCTTTCAGGACATGGTGGACGAGCTGTTCGGATATACACGCAAGAGCATCGACCGCAAGAGCAACGACATCGCCTTCTACCAGGACGGCGAACGGTTGCTGCCCTACAAGCTGTCGTCGGGCGAAAAGCAGATGCTCATCATCCTGCTCACCGTGCTTGTGCGCGAAGGCACGCACAGTGTACTCTTCATCGACGAGCCCGAAGCCTCGCTCCACATCGACTGGCAACAGAAGCTCATCGGCATGCTCCGACGCCTGAACCCCGACATGCAGCTCATCCTGAGTACACACTCGCCCGCCGTCATCATGGAAGGCTGGCTCGACGCGGTGACGGAGGTGAGCGAAATAACAAAGGAAATGGAGAATGGAAAATGGAGAATGGAAAATTAATTCTCCGTTTCCGATTCTCAATTTTCAATTCTCAATTCTCCATTAAATTATGTCTCTCACCTTACGCCAAAACCTGACATCGGCCTACCTGGATGCCGCCAACCGCCTGTCGCCACGCAAGAAGCGCCGCCGCATCGTGGCCTACGTGGAAAGCTACGACGATGTGGCCTTCTGGCGCACGCTGCTCTCCGAGTTCGAAACGGACGAATACTATTTCCAGGTGATGCTCCCCTCGCAGACTTCGCTGTCGAAGGGAAAGAAAACGGTCTTGCTCAACACGCTGAACGCCGACGAGCTGGGACGCAGCCTCATTGCCTGCGTGGACAGTGACTACGACTTCCTGATGCAGGGCAACACTGTTCTGTCGCGCCGCATCAACCAGAACCCATACGTGCTGCAAACCTATGCCTATGCCATCGAGAATTACCTGTGCTATGCCGAAAGCCTGCACGAGGTGTGCGTACAGGCCACGCTGAACGACCGCCATCTGCTGGACTTTCCCGAATTCATGCGCCGCTACTCGCGCATCGCCTATCCGCTCTTCTTGTGGAACATCTGGTTCTACCGCCAGCACGACAACAATACTTTCCCCATGTATGAGTTCAACACCTGCGTCCGCCTTCAGGACGTCAGCCTGAACCATCCTTACCGATGCCTGGACGATATGCAGCGGCGGGTGGAAAAGAAGCTGTCTGAACTGCGCACTCGTTTCCCGCAGACCATCGAACACATCGATGCCCTGGGCGAGGAACTGACGCAGCTGGGACTGACGCCCGACACAACGTACCTTTACATACAGGGGCACCACCTGATGGACAGTGTGGTGATGAAGCTACTCAACCCCGTCTGCACCCAGCTACGCCGCGAACGCGAGAAGGAAATTCGTCGCCTGGCCGTGCACGACGAACAGTTTCACAACGAACTGACCAGCTACGAGAATAGTCTGGCGGCCGTCCAGCTGATGCTGAAGAAGAACGACGGCTACAAGGGGCTCTACCTCTACCAATGGATGCGCGAAGCGGTAAAACATATTTTGGATATGAAATAAAGAACTTGATTTATGGAACTGCTGAAACAAATTAACACAATACTGACAGATTGGGGCATGAGTCCCACTACAGCCGACTGGTTCGACCAGCTCATCGCTTTTATATTGGTACTGATCGTAGCCTTTGCCGGCGACTTCATCTGCCGCAGGGTGCTGCTGCGGGCTATTGCCCGCCTGGTACAGAAGACCAAGGCTTCATGGGACGACATCCTGTTCGACCGCAGCGTGATGGTTTACCTCAGCCACATGGTGGCACCGGTCATCATCTACCTGTTCATACCGATAGTCTTTGCCGACACCGACTCGGCGACACTGGGGTTCATCCGACGGCTGTGTTACATCATTATCATCTTCTCGTTCCTGTTTTTCATCAACGCCTTCCTGAAAGCGGCCTATGCGGTCTATAGTGAGAAGGAGTCCATGCGCGACCGCCCGCTGAAAGGCCTGCTCCAAACGTTGCAGGTATCGCTATGGACCATCGGTATTATCGTAGTGGTGGCTGAGCTGCTGGGCAAGTCGCCGCTGTCGTTGCTGGCCGGACTGGGTGCTTCGGCCGCTATCCTGATGCTGGTGTTCAAGGACAGCATCATGGGGTTCGTCAGCGGTGTACAACTCTCGGCCAACGACATGCTGAAGGTGGGCGACTGGATTACGATGCCCAAGTATGGTGCCGACGGTACGGTTATCGAAGTGACGCTGAACACGGTAAAGGTACGCAACTTCGACAACACCATCACCACCATCCCGCCCTACCTGCTGGTAAGTGATTCTTTCCAGAACTGGCGCGGCATGCGCGAGAGTGGCGGCCGGCGCGTGAAGCGCAGCATCAACATCGACATGACCAGCGTACGCTTCTGTACGCCCGAGATGCTGGAGAAGTATCGCAAGATTCAATTGCTGAAAGACTATATCGACGAGACGGAAGCCGTGGTACATGCGTACAACAAGGAAAACGGCATCGACAACGAGATATTGGTAAACGGCCGCCGGCAGACCAATCTGGGTGTATTCCGTGCCTATCTCACCGCCTACCTCAAAAGCCTGCCTGTGGTGAACAAGGACCTGAACTGCATGGTGCGCCATCTGCAACCCACCGACCACGGCCTGCCTGTGGAGCTTTATTTCTTTTCGACCATCAAAGACTGGATACCTTATGAGGGCGTGCAGGCCGATGTATTCGACCATGTGCTGGCCATTATACCCGAGTTCGACCTCCGCGTCTTCCAGTCGCCGACGGGAGCCGATTTCCAGAAATTGGCAGAGAAGTGACAGAAGGAGTTAAAGAAGTTAGAAGAAGTTATCACCCGCAAAGAGGGCTAAGGAGTTAAAGCCAATAGCACAAGTGTATGACCCGCTTCCCTTTATGGGACTATCGACTTAACTTCTTAACTTCCAGATAAATATTAAATCCGGAACTTAATTGCAGAAGTCTTATAATGCAATGTCATCCTGAACGAAGTGAAGGATCTCAATACACCAATAGCTGTTTCCGAGATTCTTCGCTTTGCTCAGAATGACAAAGCTTGAGTACGGTCTCTTTTAGAGACGCCTCTTCAGGAAAAAAGTGTGTGTTATTTCAAAGAGTAAGAATCATTATTTTACCCAGTTGCCCTGCATCCAGTCGCAAGCGGCCTTGATTTCGTCCAGTGAGGCGTAGCTCAGGTTGGCATCCACTTCGTTGCCTTCGCCTGCGGCAAAGACATCGTTGGTGTAGATACCCTTTTCGCTGTCCACATTGTTGGCAATGGTCGTATTGATGATGCTGGAAGTTCCGTCGGTCAAGGCAGTTTCTGTTTCCGTGCTTTCTACAGTCAGCGCCTTGCCTTTGCCGCAGATTTGAGCATTGTCCATCGTTACCTGTGTGCCGCGGCGCAGACGTACACCCTGTTTGGAACCGCCGTTACCCACCAGGATAAGGTTCTTCAACGTAGGATGAGCGATGGGAGCTGCGCTGTAGTTGTTTTCGTTGTTGTCGGCCTCAATCAGGCAGTCGCAGTCATAACCCAGTGTAGCTTCTGCTTCCTGATAGGCCACGAGGTCGGTAGCTGTTCCGTTCCATCCTTCCGTCCAGTCGAACGAGTCGTCGCTGCAGCTGATGACAACCATATTGCTGACATTGACCGAACCGCCGAAGAATTCGAAACCGTCGTCCGAACCTTTGTAGGCTACACAGTGATCGACCGTCGTACCGTTGCCCACGCCATAAAAGCTGATGCCGTTGGCTTCGTGTTCTTCATCGAAAGCATAGCCGGTATATTCCAGGCGTACGTATTGCAGGGTACCCGAGTTGTCCTTGTCGTCGTTGCCACCATATTCGGCACCGCCGATTTCAGAGCTTCCCTTACCGCCTTCGGCATTGGTATGGGCGCGGCCACAGATGTGGATGCCACCCCAGGTACCGGCTTCTTCTTTTTCGGATGTCATCACGATGGGAGCGTTTGCCGTACCTTTGGCATTGATTTTACCTCCCTGCTTGATGAGGATGTAGTCCACATTGTCGTCGTAAACCGAAACAATCTTTACGCCTTGTTCGATGTTCAGTGTTGCGCCTTCTTCTACGGTATAGGCGCCGCTCAGCTTATATGTATTGCCGGCTTTCAAGGTAACATCTTCCGTAATGGTACCGCTCAAGGTTGTACCGTCGGCAATACCGTTGTCACCGTTGTTGTTTGTCTCGTCGTCGCTGCAGGCAGCAAAAAGGGTCATCCCGGCCAAAAGGGCCATTGAAAACAATTTTCTGTTCATAATTGAAAGTTTTAAATGGTTAAGTTTTTAAGTTTTATGTTTACTGATCGTATTATATTCAAGTAACTGAAGGACAGCAGTATACCAGTTTATTTTTAGTTTACCGAGAATAAACTCTCAGTTTATCGGCATTAAACTGCCAGTTTACCCGTATTAAACTACCAGTTTATCCGTAGTAAACTGCCGGTTTATCCGTAGTAAACTGCTGTTACAGTCGTTGTTTCATTAAAAATTGTAGCTGACGCCTACTTCGAAGGCCGTACCTTCCTTGAAACGTTCCACTTCGACGTATTCGCCAGTCTTGGGTACTTCCTGCTTGAAGACCACTGCCCGGTTCAGCAGATCGCTGACCTGGAGGCGGGCAGTGAAGTGACGGTTGAATCTGTAGCTGGCATTGAAGTTCAGCGTATGGACAGCCATCTGGTCGATATCGCCCAGCTGTGACACGCCGACCGCATGGATGCGCTTGCCCTGCAGATTGTAGAGGAGCGACAGGTTGAGCTGACGTTCTTCATCGAAGCGGGGTGAGTAGGTCAGGTCGGCATTCAGCAGGATGGGCGAGGCGCCTTGCAGCGAGCGGTCCTTGTTGGTGTAGGCACCGCCTTCGGGCAGTTTCACGTTAGTGTACATATAGGAGACGTTGGCACCCAGGCGCAGGTCGCGTACCAGCTGTTTGCGGAATTCGAGCTCCACACCCGTCGCCATACCCTGGTCGGCATTCTGGAAAGAGTGCATGGTGGCTCCGCCCTGCAGCTTCTGGATACGTTCGATGGGGTTGTCGAGGAATTTGTAGTAAACCGTGGCCGAAAGCATGTCGCCATTCTGGCCGAAGCGTTCGTAGCGCAGGTCGAAGTTGTAGTTGTAGCCGTTCTGCAGCTCCTCGTTACCGCGGATCTGTGCCGAACCGTAGGATTCCTGATAGAGGAAGGGAGCCATCTCGATGAACGAAGGGCGGGTCACGGTGCGCGAGAGCGACATACGCAGGTTGTTCCGCTCGTTCATGGTGTATTTCAGATTGACGGTGGGGAAGAAGTCGTTCTTGTTCAGGTCGCGGCGGCGCTGGTACTTCTGGTCACCTTCGATGGCGTATTCCACCCATTGCTTGGTCAGCTCATAGCGCAGGCCCACGTTGACGAGCAGGGAGCTGAGCGGATAGAAGTCCGTCTGGATGTAGCCCGCATAGATGTCCATACCGGCGCGGTAGGTGTCGTGGGGCTGCATCTTGCGTTCGATGACGATGCTGCCGTTCTCCACATTCTCCTGATTGAGGAAGCCGTCGGTGTCGTAGATGTTGTCGATGGTGGGGTTCAGCTTGTTCACGTTGTAGTAGAAACGGGTACCCATGTAGTCGCGGTCCTTGTTCTTGTAGGCCATACCCATCTTGACAAAGTTCTGTTCCGTCCAGTTGTACTTCAGGTCGAGGTTACCCACCCATTCCTCTTCGTTCAGTTCGCCGAAGTAGCGCATGGTTTCCTGGCGGTTCAGCTTGAAGAGCTGCAGGTTGCCGTCATCGTCCTTGGTGAACATCACCTGTCGGCGGTCGGGTTCTTCACTGCCCGTCTTGCCATAGGAGCCTGCCCAGTTCAGTTCCCATTGGCTGCCCAGTTCATGATAACCGTTCAGCTGATGGTTTTGCAGGGTATAGATGTGGGTGATATCGTTGCTGCCCCACAGATTATGCCCTTCGGCGTCCACACCCTCGCGGTTCTGATAGGAGTCGCTGGCATTGCGGGCATAGAAGAAGGTATAGCCGATGCGGTCGTGCTGGCGCAGGGTATAGCCCACGGATGCCAGAGCTGCCATTTTCAGTGTAGAGGTATATTCGTCGTAGGTGAAGTCGTTCTGTACGTTGCCTGTGGCTTCGAGTGTCTTGTAGAAGGCATCGTCCATCCGTTGGGTTTCGTTACTGAGGCTGAAAGACCCCAGCACACTCAAGGTCTGTTCGCCCACAGCGAAGTTACGTCCGAAGCCCAGGTTACCTCCGAATTCGGGCAGAGCTGTACGCTTGTCCACATCGAAAGTGGTATGGAAGATGTTGTGTTGTGTTACATATTCGTCGAAGTCCAGCAGCGGCATGTCGTATATCTTTTCGTCGAGCGAGGGCGTCTTGAAGAGCGTACCGTCGCGATCCATCTGATAGAAGTCGCGTCCCAAAGTATTGAAACGTCCTCCAACGTTGAAGCTGGCAGTCAGGAATTCGTCCGTTACGTTCTCCTTCGTACTGATATCAATGTGTGCACCGCTATAGTCGGCAAAAGCACTGGCATCATAGACTTTGCTGACGGTGATATTCTGTACCGTACTCGAGGGGAAGAGATCGAGCGGAATAAGCTTGTTGTCGGGATTGGGTGAGGCGATGGGAAGTCCGTTCAGTGTGGTGGAGCTGTAGCGGTCGCCCAATCCGCGGACGATGAGCTGTCCTGATTCGGCGATGGAGATACCTGTAATCTGCTTCACACCCTCCTGTACGTTTCCGATGCCCTTCAGACTCATCTCTTTGGCACCCAAGTTCTCGATGGCCAGTGTAGCTTTCTGTCGCTCGACCTGCAGGGCACGTTCGCCTTCCAGATTCTTTTTGGCCACGACAGACACCTCACTCAAGGTCTGGGCATCCGTATCCATCTCGAAGTTCAGAACCGTTTCGCCCTTTACCTTCACCTGGCTGGCGTTGATATCCACATAGCCCACGTAGCGCACCACGAGATCGTACACGCCGTCGGGCACGTTGAGTGTATAGTTGCCGTCAATATCGGCCACAGCGCCTTGGGTGCTTCCGGCTATCTGCACGGTAGCTCCGGTCAGCGGTTCTTTTGTCTGTTTGTCGATAATGGTTCCTTTGATGTTACCTGCCAAGGCAGTCATGGCAGAAAGGGTAAGGAACAAAATAAGGAAGAGAATTTTTCCCAAATCTGTTTTCATACTCATCTTTTAAACGTTTCTTTTTTCCGCTGCAAAGATGAGGAGATGGGGTTACATGCGTGTTGCGCTGTGGGTACAAGTCTGTGTCAGTTGTATTACGAAAACATTTCCATAATGGATCAATGACAATGTGTGCAATAAAATTAAAACAATGTAAATACAAGGATTAGTGCAATCTGCTAAAAAAGGACTTAGCAATAAAAGTATTTAATTCGTCGCATGAGTCCGATTTATTCTGTTAATGGGCTTTACATTTGACTCACATTAACTTAATAATACTCTATACTTCCGGGGGTGCTTTAAATTCCACAGCACCAATGCCTGGCACTTCTTTAACATGATCCATATAAAGGCTGTCTATCTGTAATACCTTCTGATATTGCTCCGCCCACCGAGTTTGATATTCCTTCAGCAATCCTTTAAGTTTATCTAACATTTCTCGCGACATTCTGGCATGACCATATTTAGCCAACGTATCCGTCACTCCCCGATCTAACTGTTCCAACTCACAGACTCCGTCCGTTTTGGAAAGCTGACGGATAGAATGCGACAAAGTCTGTTTACAGCTTTCATAAGCAGTATCATCATGACCACACCCGACAAACATTGAACAGCTCACAACACACAAACAAAAAAAAACAGATTTCATCTTTTATCCTAATTATAAAAAAGTCGGAAAGTAAAGTGCTTTCCGACTTCTCTATTAGACTATTAGTTTAATATTACCAATTAATATCACTTGTATTACCATTCCAAGAAATCTTATACGCCGTATAAGAAACTTCGTTAAATTTCAAGTTGGCAGTACCCTTGGCCTGAGCATCCTTCGTTACAAAAATCTTATCGGTATATCCCAAACCAGTTATACCTTCAGCAACAGTGATAGCTGTTGTCTCACTTACAGCTACATTAGTATATGCCAAATCGTTCATCAGTTCCAGAGCACCAGTTACCAAACAATTTCCGTTAATTGCCGCAATAGCACTAATCTTACCATTCTTCAATGTATATACCTTTTCATTACTTTGTTTGTTTTTACCAGCAAATGAAGCTGTACCATATACATAGAATTCTTTAGGAGCTTCAGCTTTGGTCCCAACATTAACAGTTGCACCGCCTGCAACTTCCAATAATCCCAATTTCAGATTGTCAACAGTTGTCGTTCCGGCCTTGATTACAATTTCAGTATTCGTCATATCTTTAGCTGTAGAACCTGATACACCCAGTGTTGCAGTTTCCGACTCGACAATAATCTTACCAACTGTAGCATTTTTCAAATCAGGGTAGCTTGTGCCATTTGTCAGGATAACAACATCAGCTTTAACAGAAGCAATGTTTTGGTCCAAGTTACCACAATTGTCAAATGTTACAGTAACATCAGCGCCTTGAGTCTTTGCTTTTGCTGAAGAAGCATCCACATTTCCACCAAAGAATCCACTCGTAATATCCTTCAGGTTTACATAGTTTACACCAGCAGCCAATGCAGCATTCAAACTACTTTGTGAATTTGCTGTATAATCAATCACGCCATAAGTTGCACCGTTCAAAGCATTTACATCAATCTGAGCACCAGCAGTATAGTGCACAGTACCTTTCGTATTATCCGTCAATAGAATTGAAGCTTTGGCAGGAACAGTAATAACACTTTGGTTAATAATAGGATTAGCCATTGCATAAACTGTTGTAGAACCATTCTTAACCTTATTAATCTTCGAAGTAGCCGGAATCGTTAATGTAACTGATGCATCCAGACCTTCAATATTTTGGAGTTCAACAACTTCAGTTGTATTGACAATAACATTATCTACATTGTTAGTCGTTACATCTAAATTCAGAGCACCAACACCAAACTTCTGAACGAAACCGTTCAGACCTTCATAATCAGTCAATTCAAAATCATTATTCTTGTCACCCTTCAAAACCACAGTCAGTTGAGCTGTTGATGTATAAATCTTGCTAGATTTAACAGCAGCATTCAAAATAGCGTTCAATTCTTCAGTGTTACTTACAATCTGATTTTGGATATCAGCCTTCTGCATGTCCACATTGATAACACGGGTCATAGAAACGCCACTATTAAATTTATAAGTTGCTTTTGCATTATTCTTTGAAGGAACTTCCGTTGTAACTTCATAATTTGCTGTATTCTTCACAATCTCCCGTAAGGCCTCGTCATCGGAAGCAGCAGCATAATCCACACCATTCGCCTTATAAATACAATTAGACTGAGTAGACGTAGAAGCATTATCACCGCCAATCTGAACCATACCATAATTAGTGTAAACTCTCAACACAGGCTGATCATCATCTTCAAGTGTCGAAGCCATATCAGCAGGTAACAGCAACATGGTAACCTTCGTACCAGCCATATCCGTCTCAATATTCTCGCAATTCAAAGTTACACTTGACACCCAACCGGCAGCAGTTCCCTTATACCACGGATTACGATATTGTGTTTTGTCACTCAGATTAGCATTCGTTGATAATATACCAGTCGTATTTCCCGGAAGCAAATTTCCTTCAACAGAATAAATGGCATGTGTTTCATTTTTCGTAGCCAAAACTACTTTTTCAATCTTAACATCTTTTGCGCTGGTATTGATGATACGAAACTCCATGTTCAGTAATGAGCTCAGCAATTTCACACCCGTCTTGATACCATGAGCATAACCAGAAGTATTCGGATCGTCCGAAGTAGCTACAGCCCCATACAGATTGTAATACTTCTTTGTCGTTGCATTAAAAGCCGGCTGATGAATATGAAGAATAGAGTCACCAACATAAATTACGTTCTTGGTAAAATCTTCTTCTGCCTTTTGTTCCCTAGGTAAGCCCACTACAACAGCTTTCGGATCAACATGACTTGTATTACCGGGATACACCAACAAGTTATAACCCTCATAAACCACAGCCTCAGCAGCGAAATTCGACCCATCTTCGGTGCGGAAAATAGCGTTACTATGACCCGTCACTCCATCAGCAACTGAAAGAGGAGACGCTGCCCCATCAAAATAACCCGTTGTATTATTTTGGGTATATCCATCATTACCCAACCAAAACAAACTAATCAAGTCACCTTTCTCGAAAGAAAGTTTGTTGTCTACCCATGCGGCACGAGTTCCGGCCTCAGAACCGTTTTTAGCGATTGTGAAAGTCACCCCGCTGATAGCCTTACCTTCAGGAGTATTAGAGATGCCTTCACTCAGCAGGTCATCTTGGTTACAACTTGCCAATGCAGCAGGCACAACCAATGTCCACAATAATTTTTTATTCATGTCTTTTAGTTATTAATTAATTAATAAAAGTTTGACTTAAGCTTCTGGAGTTGGATTCACTTCAATATCACTGCCTGCAAATCCTTTTTCCACTTCCACTTCCAAGATTTCCACCTCGGGAGCTACATAAAA
>ENA-UONW01003426-UONW01003426.1-human-gut-metagenome-genome-assembly--contig:-CS52-NODE-3426-length-13144-cov-5.163649_pt1 | contig 13144 bp, 8 predicted proteins | sample MGYA00242463_ERZ724010 | MGnify/ENA metagenome assembly ERZ724010 | reverse complement strand
GCTAATCGATTATTTCCAAAAGCGTTAAAAAAACATATATATTTTTTCTAAGAATTAAAACGTGTTCATAAAGATTATTTTCGCCCCGCTTGAATATTTTTTGGATGTGTGCTATAATAAATCATATATAAGGGGTGGTAAATATGCTAAAAGCAATTCATCAAAACATCGTTTTGCAAAAAGTAGAAAAAACTAATAGTAGAGGAATATTTATGCCAGGACTAAGTAATGATATATACTTAGTTTTAAATATAGGCGAAGATGTTAAATCAGTAAAGGTAAACAATAAAGTTGTTCTTGAAAAAGATCCTAAAAAAATTCAACTAGATTTAACTGACTACTATTTAACTAATGAAGAAAACGTAATGGCAATAGTGGAGGAAGATCATGAGTAATCAACTATTATTCTCTAAAGATGCTAGAGCCAAGATGGCAGAAGGAGCAAGTATCCTTGCAAAAGCGGTAAAAGTTACACTTGGACCACGTGGCAGAAATGTTGTAATTGAACAAGATTTTGGTGCACCACTAATTGTGAATGATGGTGTTACTATTGCAAAATCAATAAATTTGCCAGATAAGTTTCAAAACCTAGGTGCTAGTATTTTAATTGAAGCTGCTACTAAAACGAATGATTTAGTAGGCGATGGTACTACTACCGCAATTTTACTTACATCTAAGTTAATTGCAGAAGGACTTAAAAAATTAGAAGAGGGTGTAAATCCCGTTATTTTAAGAAATGGTCTTAATTATTATCTTCCCTTTATCCAGAAAAGAATTGATGAATTATCTACACCCATTAAAGAAGCAACCGATCTAGCAAAAATTGCCACAATCTCATCAGGCGCCGAAGAAGTAGGAATTCTAATTAGCAACGCTTATCAAGAAGTAGGACAAAAAGGAATTGTTACAATTGAAGAATCACAAGGTTTAGAAGATTATCTTGATGTTGTTAAAGGCTATTCATATGATAGAGGTTATTTATCAAGTTATATGATAAATGACAAAGAAAAAAATCAAGCTGTGTTAGACAACCCATTAGTGCTTATAACTGATAAAAAAATAAATGCTATGAAAGAGATTGTTCCATTTTTAGAAGAAGCAATGAAGCAGGGTAAACCGCTTTTAATCATATGTGATGATATGGAACAAGAAGTGTTAGGTGCTATCGTTGTAAATAAACTACGTGGTGTGTTTAATGTTGTTGTTACTAAAGCTCCTTCTTTTGGAGAACGTAAAACTAAACAATTACAAGATATTGCTTTTTTAACTAACGCAATCTTAATTGATGAAAGTCTAGGTATGTCATTAAATGAAACAATGCCTAGTAGTACACTTGGAAGAGCCGAAAAAATCATTGTTAATAAAGATCAAACAATAATTGTAAATGGTATGGCAACAAGTGAAGAAATAGTAAATTACGCTAAAGGTATTGAAAATAGTATCAAAGACATTACTAGTGAATATGACAAAGAAAAAGCTGAAGAACGGGTTGCAAAATTACTTGGTGGTATTGCCGTAATAAAAATAGGAGCTGAAACTGAACCGGTTTTAAAAGAAAAAAAATTACGAATTGAAGATGCTTTAAATGCAACTAAAGCAGCCATGACTTCAGGAATTATTGAAGGTGGCGGTAAAGTATTTTATCAAATGGTTGATACCATCAAAAATATTGAAGCACCAACTGAATATCTTCCCGCCCTTCAAGTATTAGAACAAGCATTAAAGGCCCCATTTAAACAAATAGTTGAAAATGCAGGTGGCGATTTTGCCAAGATAAGTAAAGAAGTAACCAATGATTTATGGTATGATGCCTTAAGTCAAAAAATGGTAAATTTAAAAGATGCTGGAATAATTGATCCCGCAAGTGTAGAAAAAAGCGCAATTATGAGTGCTATTAGTATATCAGGAATATTTTTGACTACTGAATGCGCAATAATAAACGAAGAAGAAAAAAAACCAGTAAATGAGGAGAATCTACTATAATGAATAATAGTTCAATTACCGAAATTAAAGATGAAGTAAAAAAGGCTAATGAAGAACTAAAAGAAACAATGAATCCACTTCATTCCCCTTTAATTGAATATTATTTATCAAGATATTTAGAAATACATGAATATACTCTAAATAATCGACTTGCAAAACTTGATGATGAAATCTCTAAATGCCAAAAAGAGTATGAAGAACTAATGTCAAGAGAAGATCATCTAGAAGAAATTGCATCAAAAAATAAAAATATTCAAGAAAGAATCAATGTGATTGATGCTAAAATAAAAGCTAATAATGAATTTTTAGAAGAAAAAAATCAAGCATTTAAAGAAAAGGCTGATAAAGTTACTAACCAAGAAAACAACTTATATAATGCATGTCTTGATTATTACCAAAATATTTTATCAAAGCTTAGTATGGGTAATATTGATGATATCTTAGAATATATAAACTTCTTTATGGATGTTTTAAAATACACCATTTATGATGAAGTTGTAAATTACAAAGAAAATGCTTTGAATGCCCTAAATGATTTAGATGATTTAAATTTATTAGAAGCACAAACTAAGAACACTAATGTCACATTAAATCAAGAAAAGCAATCACTTAATAGTGAAATAGAATCAATTTCATTTGAAGAAACTGAACAGCGTTTAGATGCTATTGCTTATGAAATAAACGATAAAAAAGAAGCAAAAGAAGAACTTATCAAGTTATTTGAACAATTGAAAAAGAAAAATGTTAAGCATGTTGTAGATGAAATTAGACATTTTGAAATACTTGAATACTCAAATCAACAAATTGCTTTACAATTAGATGATATCATTCTTGATTATCGTAGCACTCTTGCAACAGTAGATACGGATGCTAATATTCTAGCAAGTAAACGTGCTAAACTAAAGAAATTAACTGACCAGCGTCTTTTGATGATGCCACTTAAGAATGCTTTTGATAATGCACAAGAAGAGTACAACCAGTTAGTTGGAATGTATCAGACAATTTCAAAAAATATTGATGAAATTGAAAACTTTGTTGCACAGGCAAAAAAATTAATTGATGTTAATCAAGATTTTAAACAAGTTGTTAAAAATTATAGTGAATTACTAGTAAAACAAGTAACTCTTGAACAAAACAAAGAAACTTATCGTATTCGTAATATTAATTTAGTTGAAACTAGAAAATCTAAATTAAATGACCCATATGGCAAAGAAGAACTACAAAGAATTGATGAAGAGTTAAAAAATGTTCAAGATGGTTTAAATACTTTTGAAAATGACTTGCTTGCTATTAATCAAGAAATGTGTAGATTAAAAGCTACCGAACAAGACTATAAAGTTATAACTATTTATGAAGAATGTAATGAATGTGAAGAACAACTTCCGAGTCTATATGATAAACAGCGTTTATTTAGTTCATTAGTAAATGATAAATATATATATATAACAAACTTGAAACCTAAAGTTGCTAATTTTGATGAATTAACACTTGAAATTGATCAGTTAAATGATGAAATTGAAAATAACTAATGAATTAAAAAAAATTGTTCCAAGTTTTAAAGTGTCTTGTTACACTTTTACAACCCTTGAAAAAAACGATAAAGAAAATTTATCAAATGATTTAACAAAGGCTTTTAATAATATCGCTAAAGAATATCAAGAAAAATATATTCTTTCCGAGGTTACTAAGATTCCTAAACTCAAAAGTACAAGGGATGGCTATAAAATGCTTGGAAAAGATCCATCACATACTAGACCTGCATGTGAGGCTCTAGTTAGAAGAATTATTAGAGATGGTTCGATATATAGACTAGGCAATCTGATTGACTTTGGTAATTACCTTTCAATAAAATTAATGAAGTCTGTTTGTATGGTTGATTTAGATAAAATACAAGGGGATGTCACGATTAGAATTGGTAGCGATAGTGATTACTACGAAGGGATTAATCGTGGTATGATAAATGTTACTAATTTACCCCTTTATACTGATGAAATTGGTCCATTTGGTAATCCTACTAGTGATACCATTCGTACAGCTATAACAAATGATACGACCAATGTTCTAATAATGTTAATACATTTTGATGATAACATTGAAGATGAAGATGAAATGTTATTGTTATTAAACAAATACTTAAAAATAACTAATTTAACAAAGATTTATGAGGAGAACAATATATATGATGAACGACAATTCTAATTTTATTAAGACTATAATGAAAGAAGAATTAGATAATGGTGTAGTGGATCACATCCTAACAAGATTTCCACCAGAACCCAATGCATACTTACACATTGGACATGCAAGAGCCATTATTATGAATTTTGAACTTGCTAAATGCTTTGACGGAGCTACTAACCTTCGCTTTGATGACACTAATCCCTCAAAAGAAGATACTGAATATATCGAAGCAATCAAAAAAGATATTGCTTGGTTAGGCTATACTCCTAAATCAATTCATTATGGTTCCGAGTATTTTGAAAGAACTTATGAAAAAGCAAAATTATTAATCAAAAAAGGCTTAGCCTTTGTTGATGACTTAACTCAAGAACAGCTATCAGAATACCGTGGTTCAATAAATGAACCTGGTAAACCATCTCCTTTTAGAAATCGTAGTGTAGAAGAAAACCTTCGTTTATTTGAAGAAATGAAAGAAGGCAAATATGCAAATGGTGAAAAAACTTTACGTGCAAAAATTGATATGGCAAGTCCTAACATCAATATGCGTGATCCTGTAATCTATCGTATTATGCATGTAACTCATCACCAAACTAAAGATAAATGGTGTATTTATCCAATGTATGATTTTGCGCACCCATTACAAGATGCCTTTGAAGGTATAACTCACTCATTATGTAGTATTGAATTTGAAGATCATCGTCCACTTTACGAATGGGTTATCGCAAATTGTGAAGTTGATGCCAAACCACGCCAAATTGAATGGGGTAGACTTGGTATAACTCATATGATAATGAGTAAGAGATATCTTAAAAAACTTGTTGATGAAAAAGTTGTTGAAGGTTATGATGATCCAAGAATGCCTACACTTGTTGGTTTAAGAAGAAGAGGCTTTACACCAAACGCCATCAAAGAATTTATTTTATCAACTGGTTTATCAAAAGTAAACTCAACAGTTGATTATGGTATGTTAGAACACTTCTTAAGAGAAGATTTAAAACTAAAAACAACTAGACCAATGGCTGTTATTAATCCTCTAAAAGTAATAATTACTAATTACCCAGAAGGTCAAATTGAATATGTAGATGCTCCTAACAATATGGAAAATGAAGCTCTAGGTACTCATAAGATGGCTTTTGGTAGAGAATTATATATAGAAAGAGAAGACTTCTGTGAAGTTAAACCTAATAAACACTGGAAACGTCTTTCAAAAGATATTGAAGTAAGATTAATGCATGCATACTTTATTAAATGCAATGAAGTAATCAAAGATGAAAATGGTGAAATTGTTGAAATTCATTGTACTTATGATCCAATGACAAAGTCAGGATCAGGATTTAATGAAAGAAAGCCTAATGGTAATATTCATTATGTTGAAGCAACTACTGCCCTTCCCGCAACTTTCAACTCTTTTGAACCATTATTACTAGATGAAAAAGTATCTACTGAAAACTTTATGGAAAGACTTAATAGAAATTCATGGCATACTAGTGAAGGTTTTGTTGAAGAGTATTTAAAAGATACTTTACCTGAAGACAAATATCAATTTATTCGTAATGGTTACTATACTACTGATAAAAATTCAAAAGGAGATAATTTGATTTTTAACCTAACAGTAGGTTTGAAATCATCTTATAATGCTTAATATGAGTGAAAATCCAATCTTAGCAAACTTAAATAAAGAACAACTTGAAGCAGTAACTACAGTTGATGGTGCTGTAATGGTTTTTGCGGGGGCAGGAACAGGAAAAACTAAAACCCTTATAAGCCGTATAGCTTATATGATTGATGAAAAAAATATTCCGCCATATCATATTCTTGCAATTACCTTTACTAAAAAAGCAACCAATGAAATGCGAGAACGTTTAAATAAATTGATTGGTAGTAAAGCAGCTCAAGTGCACATCTCAACAATTCATTCTTTGTGTGCAATGATTTTAAGAAGAAATTGTGAAGCTCTTGATTTTGCCAGAAATTTTGAAATCATCGATGAAGAAGATCAATTAAAGGTAATGACTGAAATCTTCAAAAAGAATAATATTGAAAAAAGAGTTCTTGCGCCAAGAGTAGCAATTAAGGCAATTGGTGATTATAAAAATAAAACTTGTAATGAATTATTAGGGTTATTAAATACCGTTTATAATGAATACCAAGCATATTTAAAAGAACATAATCTAATGGACTTTGAAGATTTATTAACTTATACCGCAAAATTATTCAACGAAAATCCGGAAATATTAAGCTTTTATCAAAATATCTACCAATATGTATTAGTTGATGAATTACAGGATACTAATGCGGTGCAATATGAAATTATTAACTTACTTTGCGAGAATCATGGTAATTTGTTTGCGGTAGGCGATGATGATCAAAGCATTTACTCATTTAGAGGTGCTAAAATCGAAAACATGGTTAAGTTTAGAGAAGATCATCCTGATGCTAAAGTAATTAAATTAGTTCAAAATTATCGCTCAACTAATAATATCTTAAAATGTTCAAATGCTTTAATTAAAAATAATAAAATAAGAGAACCTAAAGAATTATATAGCAATATTGAAGGAACTAAGAATGATATATCAGTTCAAGAAGCATACTATTATGAAGATGAAATTCGCTTTGTTATAAATGAAATTGCTTCACTTGTTAACCATAATGGTTATGAATATAAAGATATTGCGGTACTATATCGTAATAGTGCTTTATCAAGAAACTTTGAACTTGCCTTTATTCAAGAACATATACCATATAACATTTACGGTAGTTTTGCTTTCTTAAAACGTAAAGAAGTAAAAGATATAATTAGTTATCTACGTTTCATTGCATCACCTACCAAAATGCTTCACTTCAAACGTATTATTAACGTTCCTGCACGTGGAGTTGGTGATAAAACTATTGAAAAGCTTCAAGAATATATGCACGAGACTAATTGTGATATATTAGGTTCAATAGATATATTTAAAGAACGTAATTCTACTTCAAAAGCAGATGCTTTATTAGAATTTAAAAAGATAATGGTAGAATTAATGGATGACTTAAATAAAATGAGTCTACCTGATTTCTTTGATACAATGCTTGAAAAAACGGGTTATTTAGACTGGCTAAAAGCGAATGAAGAAAACGATGAAGTACATCGTGTTGAAAATGTCAAAGAATTTAAGTCAATCTTATATCAACTAGATAATGATAATCTAAATGAAGGTCTAACTAATGTAGAAAAAATAGAAATTGGGTTAGATGAATTATTATTAGATACTACTATGGTTGATGATCATCAACAAAATGGAGTTGTTCTTTCAACTGTACATTCTGTTAAGGGCTTAGAGTTTAGAGCTGTATTTGTTGTAGGACTTGAAGAAGGAATATTCCCTGCCATTCGTGATGAAGCAGACATTGAAGAAGAACGTCGTGTTGCTTATGTTGCATTTACGCGCGCCAAAGAAAAACTATATATAACTTGTTCAACTAGTAGATTAATTTATGGACGAGTTGTTAGAAATCCTAAGTCAAGATTTTTGATGGAACTACTTAGTGCTAGCGATAAAAAAGAACAAGCAACCAAACAAAATGAAAACAAACCTATAGGTGAAATCGAACTAGGTTCACGTGTAAATCACAAATACTTTGGTAATGGCTTAGTCATTGCTAAAGACGATCGCTTTATCCAAATTCTTTTTGATAAAGATCAATCAATTAAAAAGATTGCAAAAGATCATCCAACAATTACTAAACTAGATAGTTAATCTATCTAGTTTTAAAAACACAAGAATAGGTGGAAACTATGATTAACCAAACAATTAAAGATCGAATGGATCAATTGTATGAACAATTAAATTTGTATAACTATCAATATTATGTTCTAGATAGTCCGACTATAGAAGATACCGAATATGATAGTTTAATTAGAGAATTAGAAGAATTAGAAAAAGCATATCCTGAATTTGCAAGAGAGGTTTCTCCAACTAAACAAGTTGGTAGCTATATTAATACTTCTTTAGAATCTATTACTCATGAAGTACCTATGATGTCATTAGGTGACGTATTTAATTTTGATGAACTACGCGAATTTGATGAAAAAATTAAAAAAGTAGTTGATCAATATAGTTACGTGGTTGAATTAAAAATTGATGGAATTGCTAGTACAGCTCATTATAAATCAGGTATGTTCAATCTTGGAGCCACTAGAGGAAATGGCCAAGTGGGTGAAAATGTTACAACCAACATGTTAACAATTAATTCCCTTCCTAAAATACTAACATCACCTATTGATGTTGAAGTACGTGGTGAAGTGTATATGAAAAAATCAGTTTTAGATAAACTGAATGAAGAGCGTAAAAATGATGGACTTCCCCTTTTGGCTAATCCGCGAAATGCGGCAGGAGGTAGTCTTCGCCAACTAGACCCTAATATTACAAAACAAAGAAAATTAGATCAATTTGCTTATACTTTGGTTAATCCTGAAAAATATAATGTAAAAAACCAAATGGATGCTTTAGATTACTTAAAGACCTTAGGCTTTAATGTTAACCCTAACCATGTTCATTGTAAAGACATAGAAGAAGTTATAGAAACAATTGAAAAGTATGATTCACTTCGTAAAACCCTTGATTATGCAACTGATGGTATAGTTATTAAAGTAAATGAATTTGATTTATACGATACAATTGGTTATACAGTTAAGGTTCCTAAATGGGCTATTGCTTATAAGTTTCCAGCTGAAGTTGTAACAACTAGATTAAATGATATTATTTTTACAATAGGAAGAACTGGTAAAATTATTCCTAATGCGGTACTTGATCCTGTTTATATTGCGGGGACAAAAGTTGCTAGAGCTACTTTAAATAATGAAGATTTTATCGTATCAAGAGATATTAGAGTTGGTGATTATGTTAAAGTAAGAAAAGCCGGCGAAATTATCCCAGAAGTAATAGAGGTTGATTTTTCCCGTAGACCAGAAGGTTTAAAACCTTTTGAAATGTTGAAGTACTGCCCAATGTGTGGATCACTAATTGTAAAGTCTAAATCTGATTCATTACATTTTTGTCCTAACAAAGAATGTGGAGGTAGACGTTTAGAAGAAATAATTCACTATGCTTCACGTGTTGCAATGGATATTGAAGGATTAGGCGAAAAACAAATTGAATTACTTTATTCACTAGGATATTTAAAAGATATATCAGATATATATATTTTAAAAAACTATGAACAAGAATTACTAGCAATTGAGCGTTTTGGTAAAAAGAAAATTGATAACTTATTAAATGCTATTGAAGAGAGCAAAAATAATAATCTAGATCAATTTATTTTTGGCCTTGGTATCCATTATATTGGCGCAAAGGCATCCAAAACACTTGCTAAAGCATTTACAAGTATTGATGCTTTAAAACAAGCTACATATGATGAATTAATAATATTACCAGATTTTGGAGAAGTAATGGTTGATAGTATTATCTCATACTTCAAAGATGAAAAGCACAATGAGTTAATTCAAAAACTAAAAGAGTATGGTGTAGACCCTAAATCAAAGACTATTGAGATTAATGATAAGTTTAGTGGTTTAACTTTTGTATTAACGGGAACACTACCCAATATGACAAGAGATGAAGCTAGTAAAATAATTGAATCACTTGGTGGTAAAACTTCAAATAGCGTTAGTAAAAAAACATCTTACGTGCTTGCGGGGGAGAATGCCGGAAGTAAACTTGAAAAGGCTCAAGCACTAAATGTAAAAATAATTGATGAAGAAGAATTTAAATCAATGATAAAATAGCATCTTAGGAGGTGCACTATGAATGACAAAATAATAATCAAAGGGGCAAGAGAAAATAATCTAAAGAATATAGATTTAGAAATTCCCCGTGACAAACTCGTAGTAATGACTGGTGTATCTGGTTCAGGAAAAAGTTCATTAGCCTTTGATACAATATATGCGGAAGGACAGAGAAGATATGTTGAAAGTCTTTCAGCCTACGCAAGACAATTCCTTGACAATGTTGATAAACCCGATGTAGATTCCATTGAAGGTTTATCGCCTGCTATTTCAATAGATCAAAAAACAACTAGTAGAAATCCTCGTTCTACGGTAGGTACAGTAACTGAAATATATGATTATTTACGTTTATTATACGCAAGAATAGGACATCCAACTTGTCCTACTCATGGCATTGAAATTACTTCTCAAACTATTGAACAAATGTGCGATAAAATATTGTCATATGATGAAGAAAGTAAGGTAGTTATTTTATCACCGATTGCGGAAAACCGTAAAGGCACTTTCGAAAAAACACTTGAATTATTACGAAAAGATGGTTATACAAAAGTAATAATTGATGACGAAACTTTCGATTTAGATGAAGAAATAGAATTAGACAAAAACAAAAAACATAACATTTTTGTTGTAGTTGATAGACTAAAACTTCGTAGTGAAATTCGTTCAAGATTATATGAATCACTTGAAGCCGCATGTAAATTGTCTGATGGAAAAATATTTGTTGATATCAATGATGAAAGACTATTATTTTCTGAACATTATGCTTGTCCATATTGTGAATTTACCGTAGGAAAATTAGAACCAACGCTCTTTTCTTTCAATTCACCACTTGGGGCTTGTCCTACATGCCATGGGTTAGGGTTTATTTCAACGATTGATGAAAATTCACTAATAACTGATGAAAATCTGTCTATAGCAGACGGAGCAATTAGATATTTAAAGAATATTGTATTCACGGAAAATATTGAATGGCAAATGTATAAAGCCTTATTTGAATTTTACAAAATAGATTTATTTAAACCATTCAAAGATTTAACTCCACTTCAAAAAGATGTAATATTTAATGGTTCAAAAGAACCAATTGCCTATGAAATTCATTCAGTTGGTGGAATATCAATGCGAAAGAATAAAGTTATTGAAGGATTGGCCAGTTTAATTACTAGAAGATATCAAGAAACTTCTTCAAATATGCAAAGAGATTATTATGGATCATATATGCGTGAAGTGATGTGTCCAACTTGTCATGGTATGCGTTTATCAGAAAGTGCATTGTCAGTTAAAGTTGGTGGTAAAAATATATATGAATTCACTGAAATGTCAATTAGTGATGCTTTAACTTTTGTTGATAGTTTACAACTAACAACGCTCGAAGCAAAAATTGGTAATCTAATAATAAAAGAGATTCATAATCGATTAGCTTTCTTAAAAGAAGTAGGTTTAGAATATCTAACACTATCAAGAAAAGCGGGAAGCCTTTCAGGTGGTGAAGCTCAACGTATCAGACTTGCTACGCAAATAGGATCTAAGTTAACCGGTGTTTTATATGTCTTAGATGAACCATCAATTGGTCTTCACCAACGAGATAATCATAAATTAATAGATGCTTTAAAAGAAATGCGAGATTTAGGTAATACTTTAATTGTTGTTGAACATGATGAAGAAATCATGCATGAATGTGATTACATAGTAGATATTGGACCTTATGCGGGAATCCACGGTGGTGAGGTTGTAGGATATGGTACACCTGAAGAATTTAAAAAACTAAAAGGTTCAATCACGGCGGATTATCTTTCAGGAAGAAGAAAAATTGATGTGCCAACTTCTAGAAGACCTGGTAATGGTAAACACTTACTAATAAAAGGTTGTAGAGAAAATAACCTAAAGAACATTGATGTAGATATCCCATTAAATAAATTAGTATTAGTAACTGGTGTATCTGGCTCTGGGAAATCAACTTTAGTAAATGATATTTTATATAATGCACTAGCTTCAAGACTATATCGTAGTAAAGTAGAAGTAGGTAAACATGATTCAATTGAAGGTGTCGAAGAAATTGACCGAGTTATTAATATTGATCAAGCACCAATTGGTAGAACTCCTAGAAGTAATCCAGCTACATATGTTGGCGTATTTGATGCAATCCGTGATTTGTACGCAACAACTATTGAAGCAAAAGTAAGAGGATACACTAAGAGTAGATTCTCATTTAACGTAAAAGGTGGTCGTTGTGAATCTTGTCAAGGTGATGGTGTAATAAGAATAGCAATGAACTTCTTACCAGATGTGTATGTACCATGTGAGGCATGTCATGGTTCTAGATATAATCGTGAAACACTAGAATGTAAATATAAAGATAAATCAATTGCGGATGTATTAAAAATGACAATTGATGAAGCAGTAGAATTTTTTAAGAATATCCCTACCATCTATCCTAAATTAAAAACAATGCAAGATGTTGGTTTAGGATATGTAAAACTAGGACAAAGTGCAACTACTTTATCTGGTGGTGAAGCACAAAGAGTTAAGCTTGCCAGTGAATTGCACAAAAAAATTACTGATAAAACAATGTTTATCTTTGATGAACCAACAACAGGTTTACATACATATGACGTTGATAAACTAATGAAAATGATTGAAAAAATTGTTGATATTGGTGCAACAGCCGTAATCATTGAACATAATCTTGATGTAATCAAAATGGCTGATTATATCATCGATTTAGGTCCTAATGGTGGTGATGGTGGTGGCCAAATTGTCGCAACAGGAACTCCAGAAGAAGTAATGTTAAATGAAAATTCCGCAACCGCTCCATATTTAAAAAAAGTATTGGTTGGTAGTTGGAGTAAAAAGAATATAGAATAACAAAAAACTTAGATTTTATTCTAAGTTTTTTTTAAATTCAATAAACTTTTTAGGCTTTTTCTAATAGAGCATTCAAAATTAGCATAAACTAAAATAATAAAAGTAAGCAAATTGAAAAACACACGGGGATGTGGTATAATGAGAAATGAAATAGTTGTCTATATATTAGCAATTGTTTTGTGTTTTTTTCTAATAGATAATATTTTTAAAATAACCAAAAAACCAATATATCTAATACTTTACTTAATTATCTATTTAATATTTTTATATTTTTGTCTCTTTGATCGTAAAATTAGTGATGATAATAATTTCAGTGATGGAGCCTACATTCATAACTGGTTTAAGATATTATTT
>ENA-UONW01003421-UONW01003421.1-human-gut-metagenome-genome-assembly--contig:-CS52-NODE-3421-length-13178-cov-16.291473_pt1 | contig 13178 bp, 8 predicted proteins | sample MGYA00242463_ERZ724010 | MGnify/ENA metagenome assembly ERZ724010 | reverse complement strand
GGTGCCGCCGTCCGCGCCGTGCTGGACGAAAGCCCGAATCTGGCCCCCGGCTATGAGGCCGTCCGCCGCGCCGCCGACACCGCCGGTGCGGAGCAGCGCGTCGAGGACACCGCTGCGCTGGAAGCCCTGCTCGGCCCGGGGCTGCACATCAGCCCGACCCGGTTCGAAAAATACCAATACTGCCCGTTCGGCTACTTTTTGCAATACATTTTAAAGGCCGCGCCGCGCCAGAAGGCCGAGCTGGCCCCCAACATCAGCGGCACGCTGACCCACTGGGTACTGGAAAACGCCCTGCGCCGCCAGGGTGAGGCGTTTAAGGACCTGACACCGGAGGAATTGGAGACGCTCGTCAACGATCTGGTGGACGAGTACACCGCAGCCAACCTGCCCGGCATGACACTGCGGATGGAGTACCTTGTCGGGCGCATCCGCCGCAATCTGGTGGGGCTGCTGGGGTTCATCCAGCGCGATTTGCGGCAGTCGGGCTTTCAGCCCGTCGCGTTTGAGCTGCGCATTGATGACCGTCCCGACGCCGACGACCCCGACGCGCCCCGCGTTGACCCGGTGGAGCTGGACGACGGCGCGGGCCATACCGTGCGCATCGTCGGCACGGTGGACCGCGTCGATGCCATGCCGCTGGAAAAGCTGGGCCGCACCTACCTGCGCGTCGTCGATTACAAGACCGGCGGCAAGGAGTTTAAGCTGAAGGAGGTCTACTGCGGCCTCGACTGCCAGATGCTTTTGTATCTTTTCACGCTGGAGCGCAACGCCAAGCGGCAGTTCCCGGGCGCGACGGCGGCGGGCGTCGAATACCTGCTGGCCGACCCCGCGCCCAAGAGCGTGGACCGCAGCGAGCTGGGCGACGATGCCGACCCCGCCCCGACCTACCCGATGAACGGCCTGCTGCTGGACGAGGAGAGCATCTACCGCGCCATGGACACGAAGGGCACCGGCGAGTTTGTGCCGCTGTCCTTCAGCGCCAAGACCGGCAAGCCGCTGAACGCCAAAAGCACGCTGGCCGACACGGCCAAGCTGGGCCGCATCCGCGACCATCTGGACGGACTTCTTATCGATATGGCGAAGAATCTGTACAGCGGCCGCATTGACGCCGAGCCGCTCTGCACCGGCGGCAGATCTCCCTGCACCTACTGTGAGTTCCGCTGCGCCTGCACCCACCGCGACGGTGAGCACGAGAGAACGATCAACATCAAGGATGACCCGTTTGCGGAATGAGAACGCCTTCCCCCTTGGGGGAAGGTGTCTGCGGCGACAGCTTCCCCCGCAGGGGAAGCCTTTTCATATAAAGGAGATACCCCCATGCCCGAACAACCCAAAATTCAATTTACCCCGGCGCAGGCGGCGGCCATCTCCGCGCGGGGCGGCAGTCTGCTGGTCTCGGCGGCTGCCGGCTCCGGCAAGACCCGCGTACTGGTCGAGCGCGTCGTCGGGCTTATCACCGACCCGGTCCACCCGGTGGACGCGAACCAGCTGCTCATTATGACCTTCACGAATGCCGCCGCGGCCAAGCTGCGCGCCGACATCACGACCCGCCTGGCGCAGGAGGTCCGCGCCCACCCCGGCGATCTGCATCTGCGCAGCCAGCAGCTGCTGTTGCAGCGTGCGTCCATCGGCACGGTGGATGCGTTCTGCCTGCATTTTGTGCAGCAGCACTTTGCGATGCTCGATGTACCGCCGGATTTTGAGACGGCGGACGAGGCCGATCTGGCCCGTATTGAGCAGGAGACGCTGGCCGCGACGCAGGAGACTGCCTATCAGGACCCTGACTTTCGCGCCTTTGCCGACCTGTATGACCGGGGCCGCACCGACAGTACGACGGGGGACGCGATCCTCGACCTCTACCACTTTACCCGCGCGCTGCCCCACCCGGCGGCATCGCTGGCGGCCTTTGCCGCAATGTGGCAGCAGGACGCCCCGCCGAAGGATACGCTCTGGGGCAAAGAACTGCTGGGCATTGCGCTGGCCCGTGCACAGGGTGCCAAAACGCTGCTGGAAAGCGGCGCAGCCATTGCGGCCCGCGACGAGGCTGCAGACCGGGCCTACACCGCCGTCATGCAGGACGACGCCGCGCGGGTGAAAAACCTCTGCTACTATCTAAAGGAAGGCGACTGGGACAAGAGCCTGGCCGCGCTGGACGCCGTTCTGACCGGCTGGCGGCGCGCGGGCAGCGTCAAGGGCGGCAAGGATGCCAACCAGTGTGCGTCCGCCGCGTCCCAGCTGCGGGACCGTGCCAAGGACCAGATGACGAGCCTGCAAAAGGACGTGCTGCTCTGCACGGCGGAGGAGTTCGCCGCAGACCGCCGCCGCGCCGCGCCGCTGGTGGCCGCGCTGGTGCGGGCGACCCAGGCGTTTGCCGACAGCTGCTTTGCGGCCAAGTGCGCCGAAAAGGTGCTGGACTACGCGGATTATGAGCACCTGACGCTGGACCTGCTGCTGACCGAGACCAACGAGCGCACACCGCTCTGCGCCACGGTCAGCGCACGGTACGCCGCCGTGCTGGTGGACGAGTATCAGGACACAAATGCACTGCAGGACGCGATTTATTTTGCACTGGCACGGCCCGAGGCCGACAATCTGTTCTTTGTCGGCGACATCAAGCAGAGCATCTACCGCTTCCGACTGGCCGACCCCGGTATCTTTGTGGACAAGCAGCAGCGCTGGCAGCCCTACCCGCAGCCCGCGCCGCTGCCGTCCACGCTGGCGCTGGACGCGAACTTCCGCAGTGCGCCCGGCGTCATTGCGGGCATCAACTATCTGTTTGAGACCTTCTTCTCCCGGGGGCTGGGCGGCGTCGATTACGGCGACGGCCAGCGGCTTGTGGTGGGCGGCGATAAGGACGCGGCCTATCAGGGCATGTGCGAGATCGACGTCATCGACGGCGCAGGCGTGGACGGCGACGCCGCCGTCATTGCCCGCCGCATTGCCGAGATGGTCGGGCAGGGTTTCCCTGTGCGCGGCAAGGACGGCCCGCGGCCCTGCCGGTACGATGACTTCTGCATTCTGCTGCGCGGGCGCAAGGGCTTTGCGGCCTACGAGGGTGCGCTGCGCACTGCGGGCATCCCGGTGTTTGCGGACTCCGCCACTGACCTGCTGGACGAGCCGCACATCCGCCCGTTTGCGGCGCTGCTGCGCGTCATCGACAACCCTGCGCAGGACATCCCGCTGGCGGCGGTGCTGTTAAGCCCGATGTTCCCCTACACGGCGGACGACCTTGTGGCGCTGCGCCGCGCCCGGCCCACAGGCAGTTTGTACGGCGCGGTGCTCTACAGCGAGCCGCAGCGGTTTGCGCTGTTCACCGACGCCCTGACCGAATACCGCCGCCTGGCCCGCACGCTGCCGGTGGACGAGCTGATCGAGGAGCTGCTGGCCCGCACCGGCTATCTGGCCGCGGTGGGCGCACTGCCCGACGGCCCGCGCTGCCGCGAGGACCTGTTGAGCTTTACGGCCTGGGCTGCCGGTGCAGGCCGGGCGGGCCTGCCGTCGCTCATCCGCGCCATGGATGCCGCTGCGGCCAATGGCGGTTTGAGCCAGAGCTCAGGCGGCCAGACCCGGCCCGGGTGCGTCTCGATCATGACGGTGCACCGCTCCAAGGGGTTGGAATTTCCCGTGGTGTTCGTGGCTGACACCGACCACAAATTCAACCAAAGCGACGCCATCCGCCCGGTGCTGACCCACAGCCGGCTGGGCGTCGGCGTCATGCTGCGCGCGCCCCGTGCGGCCAAACGGTTCAAAACGCTGCCTTACGCGGCGCTGGCACAGGCCATCCGCACCGAGACATTGAGCGAGGAAATGCGCGTTTTGTATGTGGCGCTGACCCGCGCACAGGACGCTTTACTTATCACGGTGCCGCTGAAAAAGACGGCGTCCTCCCTCAAGCTCCCGGCGCTCTGCGCTGCCGCCGAGGCCACCGGCCCCGAGGCCATGCGCAGCATGACGAGCTGGGCGGGCTGGATCTTGACCGCGGCGCTGCTCCACCCGGACAGCAGCGCACTGTGGGAGTACACAAGCTTTCTGCCGCATTACGGGCTGCACCGCGCACCGCTGGCCATCCGCGTGCTGCCCCTGCCGGAGGAGACCGAACAGCCGCCCGCACCGCCCGCCCCCGCGGCAGACCCGGCAGTGGTGGAAATGCTGAAGGCCAGCTTTGCCTGGCGCAGTCCGCGCGAGGCGCTGGAAAAGGTGCCCGCTAAGGTCAGCGTCAGCGCCGTGGCCCACGCGGCGCGGCCCGTAGCGCTGGAGCGCCCCGCGTTCTTGCAGAAAACCGGCATGACCGGGGCCGAGCGCGGCACAGCCATCCACGCCTTTATGCAGAGCGTGCCGTTTGACGGCCCCGCGCCCGATCTGGACGCCGAGGTCAGGCGGCAGACCGACTTGCAGCTGCTTGACCCTGCGCTGGCGGACAAGCTCGATTTGGACGCCGTGCGGCCCTTCTTTGCAAGTGCGGTCTGGCGGCGCATCCGGCTGGCAAAGCAGATTTTGCGGGAGGAGCCGTTCATCACCGCCCTGCCCGCCGCCGAGGTCACGCCCGCCGCAGGGCAGGGGAGTGCCGCCGCGGAGGAGGTGCTGGTGCAGGGCATTGCCGATCTGGTGCTGGTCTTTGACGAGCACGCGGAGATCCTTGACTACAAGACGGACCGCAGCCGCGACGCCCAATATTACATTGACGAGTACGCCGCGCAGTTAAGGCTCTACCGCCGCGCATTTGCCCAGCGGCTGGCCGTACCGGTGACAAAGCTGACGATCTACAGCTTTGCCATCGAGGATGAGATCGACGTGCCGCTGGCGTAAAAACACGCCGCAGGGGCCGGGCATGCCCGGCCCGCGGGGCGTCGGGGACGCCGCCCCCTACAGCGGCAATACGGAAACTTTTCCACAACCTCAAACGGGCGCGGCGGCCTGAGGGCAGGCCGCCCTACGTCCTCCCGCTTACGGAATTTGCAGGGAAAAATTCCTCCCTCCCGGGCCGTATCCCAATATCACAAACAAAAAAGGTCGTGCCGACGATCCATCGTCAGCACGACCTTTCGTATTTATACCAATTTACGCCTGCCGGAACCGGCTCAGGAACTCCACAGTCTTTGCATTCTGTGGGTGCTCAAAAATGTCGGCGGGGGTGCCTTCCTCGCAGATGACGCCGTCGGCCATGTAGACGACGTGGCTCGAAACGTCGCGGGCAAAGGCCATCTCGTGGGTGACGACGATCATCGTCAGGCCCTCTTTGGCCAGCTGGCGCATGACGGCCAACACTTCACCGACCATCTGCGGGTCAAGGGCGGACGTCGGCTCGTCGAAAAGCAGCACCTCGGGCTGCATCGCCAGGGCGCGGGCAATCGCAACGCGCTGCTTCTGGCCGCCGGAAAGCTGGCGCGGCTTGGCGTGGATGTAGGGGGCCATGCCGACCTTCTCCAGATTCTCGAGTGCGGTCTTTTTGGCGGTCTCTTTGTCCTGGTGCAGCACGTAGCGCAAGCCCGCGGTGCAGTTGTCCAGCACGGTCATGTTATTGAAAAGGTTGAAGCTCTGGAACACCATGCCCACCTTGGCGCGGTAGGCGCAGGGGTCGCTCCCCTTGGCCGTGATGTCACTGCCGTGGAACAGCACCTTGCCGTTTGTGGGCGTCTCCAACAGATTGATGCAGCGCAGCAGCGTGGATTTGCCGCTGCCGGACGCGCCGATGATGCAGGTCACGTCGCCCGCGTTGACGGTAAAGTCCACGTCACGCAAAACAACATGGGTGCCGAAGCTCTTGGAGAGGTGGCGCACCTCGATAACAGGCTCAGACATGGGCTGCGCCTCCCTTCATATCCAGATTCTGGGACTCATGGTTCGGGTCCGGGGCATTGTACATGCCGCTGGTGTAGGCCAGCGAGTCAGTCGTGTTCAGGTCGTAGTTCTGCGGGCCGTCCAGCGCTTTTTCCCACAGGCGCAGCAGGTAGCTGGCGAACAGCGTCATCGTCAGGTAGATGACCATGACGATGGCCGCACTCTCAAAGTAGGTGTACAGCGCACCGACAACGCTCTTGTGTACAAAGAACAGGTCGGTGATCGAGATAACGCTCAAAACAGACGTGTCCTTGATGTTGATGATGAAGTTGTTGCCGATCTGCGGGATGATGTTGCGCAGCGCCTGCGGAAGGATGACGTGCAGCATCGTCTGCCAGTGGTTCATGCCGATGGCCTTCGCGCCCTCGGTCTGGCCCGGGTCGATGGAGACAATGCCGCCGCGGACTGTTTCGGCCATGTACGCGCCGGTGTTGATGGACACGATGAAGAAGCCGGCCTGCCACATGCCCATCTTGATGTCGAACACCTGCAAAAGGCCGTAGTAGATGAACACGGCCTGCACGATCATGGGTGTACCGCGGAACAGCTCCACATAGCAGCGCAGGAAGATGTGCAGGATCTTCAGCAGCACGCGCTTCCACACGGGGTCACGCTGCTTGTCAACGGGGATGGTCTGCAAAGCGCCCACCGCAAAGCCGATCAGGCAGCCGAAAAACGTGCCGACCAGCGCCAGCAGCAGGGTCGTGCCCGCGCCGCGCAGGTACGAGAAGCCGTACTTTTGCAGCACTGTGGCACAGTTTGCGAAAAAGTCTTGCATGAGATTCTCCTTTATGATTCCTCAGCTTCACCAACACCAAGGCCCCTGCCGCGCAAAACGGCAGGGGCAGGCGGGCAAAATTACTCGCTCAGGGGCTGTACGCTGATGGCTTCGTCCATCATGGTGTTGTAGTCGTCGGTGGTCATGGTGGCCAGCACCTCATTGATGGCGTCCTTCAGGGCGGTGTTGCCCTTCTTCATCGAGATGCCGATGTTGATGTCCTCGTCGCTGACCTGGAAGTCACCGTCGCCGCCGCCGAAGTCCAGCATGACCAGGTCGGGATAGGCGGTCAGAGCAGCCTGGCCGGTGGGGTGGTCGGTGACGACGATGTCGCACGCACCGCTGTTCAGAGCTACCAGCATGGCGGGGGCCGTCTCCTGCGCGGGCAGGATGTTGGCGTTCTCGATCTGCGGCAGGCAGGTGTCATACCAGATGGTGCCCAGCTGGCTCGTGGCGGTGGCACCGGCCAGGTCAGCCACGCTTGCAGCATTGGCATAAGCGCTGTCCTTCTTCGTCAGGGTGACGATGGAGGCATAGTAGTACGGGTCACTGAAATCGACCTGCGCGGCGCGCTCCGCCGTGATGGACTGACCGGCAATGACGCAGTCCACGTCGCCGCTCATGACGGCGGGGATCAGGCTGTCCCAGTCCAGCTTGACGATCTGGACCTTCTGGCCCAGCGCCTCGCCGATCTTCTTGGCCATCATGACGTCGTAGCCGTAGGCGTAGTCGCAGGAGCCGCGGATCTCCACAGCACCGTTGGCATCATCGTTCTGGGTCCAGTTGTAGGGGGCGTAGGCGCACTCCATGGCAACGGTCAGCGTGGCGGGGTCACCGTCGCCGTCCGGGGCAGCGGTGGTGTCAGCGGCGGCCTCGGTGGAATCCGCAGCAGGGGAGGCGGCGGAGGCGGTGTCGGCGCCGGAGCCGCAGGCGGTCAGACCGGTAGCCATCACAGCGGCAAGGCTCAGGGCCAGCGTGTTTTTAAGCTTCATGGTTTGTGTTCTCCTTTATAAATTTCCCTCATATTCATGCAAAAAGCCCCGGTGTTCCACTGTGCGGATCACCGGGGCCAAATGCCTTATGACTGCCGAATGGTGCAGTGTAATGCCGCGCCATTGCGGCCGTATAAATATTACCTCAATACGGTATATTTGTCAAGTGCTGTTTGGATTAAACAGCAGCCTTTTCGCTGTTCTTTTCGCTGGACTTGTAGCTCTTGACACTGTGGAACACAATGTTCAGGCCCAGGACGATCAGCAGGATCGCAAGGATCAGCTGCAGACCGTTGGCGATAAAGACAGCGCCCCAGGTGGTCTCACCGGCGGGGATGGCAGTGGCGGCAGCGGCAGAGATGGCCTTGACCATTGCAATCAGGCGCTGCACCAGAGCGGTGAAGGTGACACAGAGCATGATGACCAGCGGCGGGAACAGCATCTTGTTGTTGCGGCCCGTGACCTTGAGGAAGACGCACAGGGTAGCCAGGACCAGAGCGCTGAGCAGCTGGTTGGCGGAACCGAACAGAGGCCAGATATTGGCATAGCCGATCTGGGTCAGCAGGAAGCCGAACGCCAGCGTGACAAAGGTGGAGAAGTAGACGTTGCAGAACAGCTTGCGCCAGCCCTCGGCGTGCTCCATGTCATCCACGCTGAACAGCTCCTGGAAGCTCATGCGGCCGATACGGGCCACGGCGTCCAGACTGGTCAGGGCCAGAGCGGAAACGCACATCGTCATAAAGACGGTAGCGATGGAAACGGGCACGCCGAACATCTCAAAGAAGCCTGCGACGCCGCGGCTGAAGATCTGGAACGGGGTACCGGCGGCGGGGGTGCCGTCCGCAGCAGCGGCAGCACCGGCAACGCAGAGGGCCAGGACAGCCAGCAGGCTCTCGAGCACCATGGCACCGTAGCCGACCTTCAGCATGTCCTTCTCGTTCTCAACGGTCTTGGAAGAAGTACCGGAGGAAACCAGGCTGTGGAAGCCGGAGACCGCACCGCAGGCAACCGTGACGAACAGGATGGGGAACATGGTGCCGAGCTTCTCATTGTTGAAGCCGGTGAAAACGGGCAGGTTCATGGTGGGGTGGGCGACCAGCAGGCCGACAATCGCACCGGCGATCATAGCGCCGAACATGAAGGTGGTCATGTAGTCACGGGGCTGTTTCAGCAGCCACATGGGCAGAACCGCCGCAAAGAAGATGTAAACGAAGGTGATGTAGCTCCAGGCAGCCTTGCCCAGGATGATGGGGCAGTTCATGCCGACCACGAAGGAGAGCACAATAAAGGCGATGCCGGCGACGGCCTCTTTCCAGCCGGAGAAGTTGAACTTCTTCTGGATCAGGCCGAAGATGACGGCGAACACCATGAACATGATGGAGACCATGCCCGCAGAGCCGTTGGTGAAGGCGGCCTCGACCTGTGCGCCGTCGGCGTCAAAGGCGTTGAAGGTGCCGGCAACCATGTCTGCAAAAGCAGCAATGACGATGCCGCAGAACAGCCAGCAGAACAGCAGGAACAGCTTACGGCCCGTCTTGCCGATGTACTTCTCGATCAGCAGGCCCATGGACTTGCCGTCATTCTTGACGGAGGCGTACAGCGCACCGAAGTCGGTGACAGCGCCGAAGAAAACGCCGCCGATCAGGACCCACAGCAGGACAGGCAGCCAGCCGAACGCGGCAGCCTGGATGGCACCGGTGACAGGGCCTGCACCTGCGATGGAGGAGAACTGGTGGGCGAACACCGTCCAGCCGTTGGTGGGAACGTAGTCTTTGCCATCCTCCAGCCGCACAGCAGGAGTTTTGGCGTTGGGGTCGACACCCCAGGTCTTGGCGAGCCAGCGGCCATATCCGGCGTACGCACATACCAGGACAACCGCGGCAATCAGAACGATTACAAGCGTATTCATTACATGAATCCCTCTTTCCTATTAAATTTTACAATCGCTTGTGCCTACTACTTTACCGCGATGTTCGTAATTTGTCAATGAAATGTTCACAATTTAGCAATATGTCGGTTTTTGGTGCAAAATGTAGAAAATTTGTGGTTTATTTTGTCTGTTTTGCTGCGTTGACAAAGGGAGAAGAAGGGGATAGTATAGGGGTAGAAACGGATGAAACGTTTCCATACTCATGAAGCGGCAAACTGACGGGGAGCGCCGTAGGGGCGGATTCTATATCCGCCCGTGGCCGTGCGCGGCGGGGAAAACCTCCCGAGCGCACAGGAAATGCGCCCCTGCGGGCTGCCGTGGATATTCTATCTGTCTATTATAGTAAAGGAGACATCTCATGAAACAGTGGCTGAAAGACGCAGTGTTCTATGAAATCTACCCCCAGAGCTTCTATGATACCAACGGCGACGGCATCGGTGATTTGCAGGGCATTATTGCCAAGCTCGACTATATCAGGGACCTGGGCTGCAATGCCCTGTGGATCAATCCCTGCTTTGATTCGCCGTTCAAGGATGCGGGCTATGATGTGCGCGACTACAAAAAGATCGCCCCGCGCTACGGCACGAACGAGGACGCCGCCGCGCTGTTCAGGGCCGCGCATGAGAAGGGCATCCGTGTGCTGTTCGACCTGGTGCCCGGCCACACGAGCGAGGAGCACCCGTGGTTCAAGGCCAGCTGCAAGCCCGGGCACAACGAATACTCGGACCGCTTTATCTGGACGGATTCCTGCTTTGCCTCCGGCGACGGTATGCCGTTCATCGGCGGCGAGACCGAGCGCAACGGCACGTATATCCTGAACTTCTTCAAGTGCCAGCCCGCGCTGAACTACGGCTATGGAAAGATCAACGAGAAGTGGCAGAAGCCCACCGACGATCCCGCCTGCGTGGCGACGGTGGAGGCCATGAAGGACGTCATGCGGTTCTGGCTGGACATGGGCTGCGACGGCTTCCGCGTCGATATGGCGTCGAGCCTTGTAAAGAATGACACTAAGAACAAAAAGTACACCTGCAAAATCTGGCGCAATATCCGGGATATGCTGGACGTCGAGTACCCCGAGGCCGCGCTCATCGCCGAGTGGAACGGCCCGCGCATGTCGCTGAAAAACGGCTTTGACATGGACTTTTATCTCAATTGGCAGGGCAACGGCTACAACTGGCTCATGCGCAACTATGACGGTGCGATGGACTCGAACCCGCACAACATCGGCAAGGCGTACTTCTGCAAGAACTCCGGCACCGGCATTGACAAATTCCTGGACGATTACCTGCCGGCCTACAAGGCCACCCACAAGGACGGTCTGTGGTGCTTCATCACCTGCAACCATGACACGATCCGCCCCTCCGCGGGCCTGACGACTGACGAGCTGCGGCTGGCCTACGCGACAATTTTCACGCTGCCCGGTGCACCCTTCGTCTACTACGGTGACGAGATCGGTATGCGCTATCTGCCGCTGCCCACCAAGGAGGGCGGCTACTTCCGCACGGGCTCCCGCACGCCGATGCAGTGGGATGACACGGCCAACCACGGCTTCTCCACCGCCGACGCGCAGGATATCTATCTGCCTGTGGACACTGCCGCCGATGCGCCCACTGTGGCCGCTCAGGCGGACGACCCCGACAGCCTGCTGAACAACGTGAAGTCGCTGCTGGCTTTCCGTCATGCACACGCTGACCTGAACGCAGACGCGCCGTTCAAGGTGCTGTACGCACCCAAGGCGAAGGACGACTACCGCCCGTTCGTCTGGCAGCGCGGCGATCTGATCTGTGCCGTCAACCCGGCGGGTGTCTCCATCGAGCTGCCGCTGGAGCTGGCCGAGGATCTGAAAATTCAGTACACGATCGGCAAGGCGGAGATCGTCAACGACACGCTGTCCTTAGGCGCACAGAGCTTTGCTATTTTGGGATAAGGCTGAAAGACGCCGCTTCTGACGGATACAAAAAATCGCAGCCCCGATTTCATCATCGGGACTGCGATTTTTACTTTTACAGCGTTTTCAGCAGCACCTCGTCCATGCTGCGCTTCGGCACGCAGTAGCCGCGGTTTTCATCGAGATAATACTTGACGCTGCCGTCCTGCATTTCGACCAGCTTGCTCGCGTGCGTCGGGTAGCCCAGTGCGACCATGTAGCACAGGCGCACGCCATCGGGCAGGGCCAGCAGCCTGGTCAGGGCCGGGCGGTCAATCGCGCCCATGATGCAGCTGCCCACGCCGTGTGCCCAGGCTGCGGCGGTCAGGCTGCCAAGTGCCAGGCCGACGTCCACATCGGACGCGCCGGGCAGGTTGTCGTCCTGCAAAACCGCAATGAACGCGGTGGGCAGCTCGTCGGGTTTCGGCTGGCCCTGCTCGGGCGGGAGGTAGGCGGCCCAGTGTACCAGCGGCTGCACGGCGGCCACGGCGTCGGCACTCTGCACAACGATGTACCGCACGGTCTGGCGGTTGGCACCGCAGCTGGCTATCCGTGCCGCATCGACGGCCTCGGTCAGGATCTCCGGCGCAACAGGGCGCTGTTCAAAGCGGCGGTAGGTGCGGCGGGTGCGCAAAAACTCCAGCATATCCATGTGGGAACACTTCCTTATATAATATAGTGCAGCTCCTTGGCTCCCTCCCAGAGGGAGGCAAGTTTATTATACCAGCAGATACATCAAGAATCAATAACCGTCGCCGTTTTGCCGATCCCCACCGTCGCCTCGGCGATCTTTTTCCAGCTGGCGCAGCCGCATACGCCGTCGGCAGTCAGGCCGAACCGCCGCTGGCACGCCTTGAGCGCGTTTTCCGTCGCATGGCCGAAGATGCCGTCCAGCGTGTTCGTCGAATAACCCAGCGCGTTCAGCGCGTCCTGCAAAATCAGCACGTAGGTGCTGCGGCTGCCGCGCCGCACGGTGGGGTAGCCTGCCGTCGTGCTGCGGCACGCGGGCTTGCCGTACCGCCGGTCAAAGTGTACCCAGGTGGGTGTCATCGACAGCGGCTCCACGTAACCCCACGCTCCGGTCCGCACAGCGGCGTTGTAAATTTTGCGGCGATTTGCGGCAGTGCTGCGCTGCCCCACGTCGAACGCCACGCCCGCATAGTGCTGGCTCGTCGTGCCGTGGCCGCCCTCCCAGATGCGCTTGAAGGCGTACCCCACCGGGATACCGCTGCCGTAGGTGCGGCGGGTCAGGTTCCACGCCTCCATGGCAGCGGTGGTCGTCCAGAGCACGTTGCTCTTGCTGGACCCGCGGAATTCCCGCACCCGCAGCGTTGTATCGGTGCTGTAGGGCATCGGGTCGTCCTCACGCAAAGTATAGCGGAAAAACTTGTTGTCATAGGAGTCGTACACGTAGACCTTTGGCATAACTTATCCCTCCTGACATTCGCGGCAGAGCCCCTGCGCGGCCAGACGCAGGCTCTCCCATGTGTCGGCGTCCACGACGCCCAGCGTTTCCAGCCCGGCGGTCAGCTGGTAGCTTTCCAGCGCGGCCTGGGTCTCGGTGTCGAACAGGCCGGTCTCGGGCACAAAATCGGCGGTCTGGTCCGCAGCGGCGATAATGTTCAGCCACTTCTGCACCTGCAGGACCGCGGGCCCGGCGCTGCCCGGTGCCAGCGCACTGGCGGGCCAGACGCCGCCCGGTTTGGGGCTGGG
>ENA-UONW01003420-UONW01003420.1-human-gut-metagenome-genome-assembly--contig:-CS52-NODE-3420-length-13185-cov-8.148819_pt1 | contig 13185 bp, 12 predicted proteins | sample MGYA00242463_ERZ724010 | MGnify/ENA metagenome assembly ERZ724010 | reverse complement strand
TGTCGCCATGCAGCTTCAGGGGGGTGCTGTTACCGGATTTCTGGAAATTCACGTCTCGCTGAGTTCCAACAGGCCATTTTTGAGGCTGAGGTTCTCAATTTCCATTTGAGACTGGCCTTCCAACCGAAGGCGGCCTTGCTCAGATATCTCCGCATGGGTCGCGAAGCTGTATGCCCATACACCCAGCGTCAGCGCGCCTCCCTGAAGAGCGAGCTCGTCGAAGGTTCCTGCATTCGCCTCAATCCTGAGGCTTCCGCTCGGAGCGATCTCGAGCCGACTGATGAATGAAAGATCCTCTTCCGGCCCCCAGATCTCCTCTCCGGCAACAACCCGTTCGGAAGCCCATTCATCCTCCAACGTGTCTGCCTCGGCAGCTGAAAGAGGAAGCATCGCAATGCTCACGCACGCCGCCGCGATGGGCGGCAGCCGGGATCGAAAAGCGCGGAAGATGGAGGGGCGCCTCTCTCTCAGGTCCCTCGTACTTCGGGGTTCAGGGAGAGAAAACAATTTTGTGGCCGCGGTGGCTTGCGAGGAGTCGCTCATTGCCATCCGGGCGAGCGTTCGTATTTGAGCGTTCGTCATGGATCTTAGTCATCGTGGTCAGTTGGCGCTTCGCTCTAGGCAAAGCAGACGAACGTCGCATTCTGCTGATCCGTAAACACTTTCATGCGTAGTATTAACCCTGAATAGCCCTCCCGTATTTTCGCCTGTTGAATATGCAATACATTTGTTTTAGGCAAATTAAAGCCCCGGCACGCCGAAACGCCCGGGGCTTTGGAAATCAAGGCCAGAAGAAGAAACTTAATTCCTCAGGCTATGAATCGGAGCGGGGATGCGGCCTCCGAGCTTCACGAAGCCGGAAGCGTCGCCGCCCGGAACGCGGATGATGCTCGCTTCGCCAAGCAGGCCGCCGAAGACCGCAACATCGCCCACGGTCTTTCCCGGAACCGGGATCACGCGGACCGCGGTGGTCTTCCCGTTGATCATGCCGATCGCCGCTTCGTCGGCGATCATGCCCGAGATGGTGGATGCAGGCGTATCGCCCGGAATCGCGATCATGTCGAGACCCACGGAGCAGACGGAGGTCATGGCTTCGAGCTTTTCGAGCGTGAGAGCGCCCGAGCGCGCCGCCGCCTCAATGGCACTGTCTTCCGACACCGGGATGAAGGCGCCCGAGAGCCCGCCCACGTGCGAGGACGCGAAAACGCCGCCCTTCTTCACCTGGTCGTTCAGCATCGCGAGAATCGCGGTCGTGCCGGGCGCGCCGATGGAGGAGAGGCCGAGCGACTGGAAGATTTCGCCCACGCTGTCGCCCACGGCCGGCGTGGGAGCGAGCGAGAGGTCCGCAACGCCGAAGGGGAGATTGAGGCGCTTGGCGACCTCGTTTCCGATAATTTCGCCCACGCGCGTCACCTTGTAGGCGGTGTGCTTGATGACTTCGGCAGCATCCGTGATCGTGAGGTATTCGCCCTTCGCCTTCACGGCGCGGTCAAGCGCCTTCTTGACGACGCCCGGGCCCGAAACGCCCACGTCGATCACGACGTCGGGTTCGCCGACGCCGAGGTAGGCGCCCGCCATGAAGGGCACGTCCTGCGGGATGTTGCAGAAGACGACGAGCTTCGCGCAGCCGATCGCGTCGCGATCCTTCGTTGCCTCTGCAACGTCGAGAATGCGTTCGCCCATGAGGCGCACGGCATCCATGTTGATGCCGGCCTTCGTCGACCCCACATTGATCGAGGAGCAGATGCGGTCCGTGGTGGCGAGCGCCTCGGGGAGCGCATCGATCAGGTTCTTTTCGCCCGGGGTCATGCCCTTTTCAACGAGGGCGCCGAAGCCGCCGATAAAGTCGACCCCTACTTCCTTCGCGGCCTCATCGAGCACGCGGCAGGCGGCCACCATTTCGTCGCGCGAGAAGGCGGCACCCACGGTGCCGATGGGCGAGACGGAAATGCGCTTGTTGACGACGGGAATCCCGTAGCGGTCGCCCACGAGATCGCAGGTTTCAACGAGCTTCGAGGCATAGCGCGAAATCTTGGCGCGGACCTTGTAGGCGAAGCTGTCGAAGTCGGATGAAACGCAGTCGAAGAGGTTGATGCCCATCGTGACGGTGCGGACATCCAGGTGCTCCGAGCGGAGCATGTTGATGGTGGAAAGTACCTCGCGGTCTGTCAGCATTTTTTGGTTTCCTAAGAATTCAGGTATGTCGGATCGAGAGGCAGATCAGTCCACCTTCACGCGGTGAATGGCTTCGAAAATATCGCGGTGCTGGAGATTGCAGCGCAGCCCCATCGCGCCCGCTCGGTCAATCAGCGTGCGGTGGAGCGCCCGGCGGTCGACCTCGAGCGGAATCTGGGCTTCAAAGACCTGAAGCGACATGCCGTCCTCGATCGGGAAGGCGCGCAGGCTCTCAATGTTGATCTTCTGTTCGGCGAGGATGCGGGAGAACGTCGTGATGATGTCGTTCCGGTCCGGCCCCCAGATGCTGATCACATAGGGTTCGCCTTCAAGGTTTTCCGTGGGCTCAACAAAGTCGAGGACAAGAACGGCCTGCTTCAATTTGCGCCGGCGGATCTCTTCGTTCAAGTCGTCCTCAATCACGGACTTCTCGAGGTCGACAGGCTTCTGCACCACGCACATCAGGGCGAACTGCCCGTGAAGGGTTACCTGACTCACCTGCTCGAGGTTTGCGCCGTGGCGCGTAATCACGGAGGACACTGCGGATACGATGCCGGGACGGTCAAGGCCGAAAACGCCGACGAGAACGCGGTCCATATTTGCTTCTGTCACGGGAAATCTCCTCATGGGGCCCAAAAATGAATCCTGGCCGGGGATTGGAGGCGCGTCATCGAACCGACGTGCTCCTCAGGGGTATGTGCGGATTGTTTAGTTTACGTCGAGAGCCCTCGGGACAGGGCAGAACGCCCTCAAGAATCGTCTTAGATTGCTTGAGAGGAGCCTCATCGCTTCGCAAACGCATCAGGCAATGCGAGGAGCCCCGAGAGCCTCGGGAAGGCGGCGATGGCGGCATCTCGCGAAACCTTTGCCGCCTCTTCGACCGTGATGCCCCGGAGTTCTGCGGCCGCCCTTGCGGCCTCAAGAATGTCCGCGGGTTCAGTGAGAAGAGACTTTCCCTCTCGCTCATGGGCGTCCCGCCGCTTTGATCCCGGCATGTCGGGCGCATCGGTCTCAAGGAGCCAGGCGCCGTCAGGGAGTTCCGCAAGGTGACGGCGGATCCGCTTGCTGCCCGCGTAGGTGCAGGCTCCCCCGAACCCCAGCCGGAGGCCAAATTGAAGAAACGCATCGCGCTCAACGTCGGAGCCGTTGAAGGCATGAACCGCGCCGCCAGGGGGCGGGAGGCGCCTCAGCGCGCCCATCGTCTGCGATCCGCTTTTCCTCACGTGAATCGAGAGCGGAAGCGAAAATTCCCGGGCGATCCGAAGTTCCGCCAGAAACACTTCCCTGGCAAGCACCTGATCAATGCCGGGCACAAAGCCGTCCAAGCCCACTTCGCCGATGCCGATGAAGTGGGGGTCTTCCATGCGGCGTTGAACCTCATCGCGAAGCTTCTCAATCGTTCCGTCGCCCACTTCATCGAGGGCGAGCGGGTGGATGCCGAGGAGATACCCCAGCCCCGCTTTGCAGGCGACCTCGCGGGTGAGATCCCAGTTCGAAGGGCCCCCGGCGCAGAGGAGCATGTTTTCGACGCCCGAGCGGCGGGCGTCGGCGAGAAGTTCCGGGAGGCGCTCCTCAAGCCTCGGGACCCAGAGGTGCGAGTGCGTATCGATGAAGCCCATGGCGCCACTTGCTCAAAAATCCTTTTGAACGGATTCAATCGCCCCGTCGGCCAACTTCACGACGCGGTCGCAGAGACGCGCGAGGTCGCGGTCGTGCGTGACGATGACGATGGCTGCGCCCTTCTCGTGCGCGAGTTTAAGAAGCGACTGAAAGACCTGCTCGGCCGTTTCCTCATCGAGATTCCCTGTCGGTTCGTCGGCAAGGATGCAGGCGGGTTCCGTAATGAGCGCGCGGGCAATCGCCACTCGCTGGCGTTCGCCCCCGGAGAGCTGCGACGGCAGGTGGTCGAGCCGGTGGCCGAGGCCCACGGCTTCGAGCGCTGTCCTCGCCTTCTGACGCGCTTCCGTCCGGTTCATGCGGCGGATGAAGAGCGGCATCGCCGCGTTGTCGAGCGCCGTGAATTCGGGAAGCAGATGATGAAACTGGTATACGAAGCCGAGGCGCCGGTTTCTCAAGCGTCCGCGCTCTGACTCCGAGAGCCCGGAAAGCTTTTCGCCCGCAATGGAAACTTCGCCTGCGTCCAGAGCGTCCAAACCTCCCAGGATATGAAGGAGCGTCGACTTTCCTGACCCGGAAGCACCGAGAATCGCAACGGTTTCGCCCGGCATCACAGTGAGCGTCACGTCCTTCAGTACCGGCACGGCCGAGGCGCCATCGCGGTAGGCCTTGGCAACATGCGCCGCCGAGAGAACGGGTTCATTCGCGTTATTCATAACGGAGCGCCTCCGCAGGATGAAGCCTTGCCGCGCGCCAGCTCGGGTAGAGAGTGGCGACAAGGGACAATAGGAAGGAGAAGACCGAAATCGGAATGATGTCGGAGAGCCGCGGATCGGAAGGCATGGAGCTGATGAAGTAGATCTCTCTCGGGAGGAATTCGACCCCCATGAGGCCTTCAATGAAGCTCACTATGGAACCCACGTTATAGGCCACAAGGAGTCCCGCGGCGACGCCCGCCGCCACGCCCACGATTCCGACGATCGTTCCCTGAATCATGAAGATTGCGAGGATGGAGGAGCGCGAGGCGCCGAGCGTTCTCAGAATTGCAATGTCGGCCTGCTTTTCCTTCACCGTCATGACGAGGGTCGACACGAGGCCGAAGGCGCCCACAAGCACGATCAGGAAAAGAATGATCCCCATCATGCGCTTTTCAACCTGGACGGCTGCAAACCACGTGCGGTTCTGACGCGACCAGTCGGATGCGTAGACGCCCGCGGGGAGCATCTCAGCCACCGAGCGCGCGATCGCGGGCGCCTGATTCATGTCGGCCGTGCGGAGTCTCAGCCCCTGGGGACCCCCGGTGCGGAAAATCGCCGCAGCGTCCTCAATATTGAGAAGCGCCATGGTGCTGTCGTATTCATAGTGGCCGGAAGAAAGGTACCCGAGGACCGTCAGCTGCCGCATCCTCGGCATGAGTCCGGCCGGGGTCATGTTGCCTTCGGGGACGATGAGGGCCACCTTGTCGCCCGTACGGACGCCCAATGCTCGCGCCAGATCGCGCCCGAGGATGACGCCGAAGCTCTTAGGCGTCAGGTCCTTCAATTCTGCGCCCCCGGAGATGTTCTCCGACATTTCGCTCACGCCCGGTTCCTTTGCGGGATCCACGCCCTTCACGAGTGCGCCGCGAACGACGGAGCCGGAATTAAAGAGCCCCTGCCCCTGCACGTAAGGCGCTGCGGCAAGGATGTCGCCCCGGGCTTCAAGCTCCTTTGCGAGTCCCTCAGCGTCCTTCAGCGGGCCCGGCACGGCCGTCACTTCGATATGAGGAATCACGGAAAGCATCCGGTCGCGGACTTCTTTCTGAAAGCCGTTCATCACCGAGAGGACGATGATGAGGGCGGCCACGCCCAGCGCAATCGACGCGACGGAAATGCCGGAAATAAAGGACATGAAGCCGTCCCGGCGACGGCCTTTTCTGCCCTGCCTCGTATAAGTGAGGCCGATCATGAATTCAAATGGCGTCTGCACAAAAAATCCCTTTTCCGGATCGTTTCCGAAAGCGGAAGGTCTTTTGGAAGTATTTTCTTTAAGGCGCTCATTCTAGCGGCCGCGTCAAGGGAAAAGCGCCGGCGTGACGGGAAAAGATTTGCGCAACAAATTGTTTTTCCTCGAGTTCACGGGAAAGATGTGCGATCCGGCGGCGGCAGCCTCTCCGGGAAGGCGCAGAAGGGATTAAAGAAGACCCGGGCGCCATCGCACCGGGATCCGTCCAGCGAGAAGAGAACGTCCCGGATGCTGAGAGCGTCCCGCGTGCGGGCGGCTACAATGCCTTCCATTATGACAACTGCCTTTTATCTCATTCCCGGCGCGCGTCTGCCTCAAGGATGCGCCCGTGAGGTTCTTGCGTCCCTAACGGACGCGGACCGCACGCGGCTCACGGCGCTCGGGACCGGGCGCGAGCCGCCCGGCATTCAGCGGCTCTCCGAGCCCCTTCACGAATATTCGCCCCACCGCGCGTGGCTCTGGAAAGTGCTCACGCATCGGACGGGCGCGCCCGTCATCGCCCCTTATGCCTGGATGTCGGAGCATGGTCCCCGGCTTGATCAGGAATTCTGGTCGATCAACTTCTGGACCGTGGATCCGTCGGGGCGCCTCGCGCGCTTTGATTTTGCCGAAGCCCTTCTTCCCCGCGCCGCCTGCGCGGCGGACACGGTGTTGGCTGAAGCCGGCATGCGCCTCATGATTTCCGGGAAGTCGTTTTATGCCGCCACGCGCGACGGACTCGACTTTTCGGCACGCCCGTTCGAAGACCTCTGCGGCATGGAGCAGGACCATATCGGACACATCACGCATCTTGCGCTCGGAGCCGACAAGAAGCGCGTGGATGAACTCCTTCACAAGGTCGAAGAGGCGCTCCGCGAAGCGCTTCCCGACGAAACCCAGGCGATCCGCGGCCTCTGGCTCTCCGGGGGCGGGCGCTCCGCACCCGTCTTTCCGCCCTCGACCTTCCGCTCCGTCATCACGAATGACCGCACGGCTCTTGCCTGGGCCGAGGACGCCGGAATCCCGAAGGCATACCTCGGGACGCTGAAGCACGCGAAGTGGCCCGAAGCCCCTGAAGGCGACCGCATTCTCGTTGTCGACGACCTCTACGATGCGTGGCTGAAGCACGACTGGGACGCGTGGGCGAAGCGCGTGCCCGGGCTCCTTGAAAAGCTCGACCACTGGATCGGCGAGGAAAAAGCGGCACATCTGACCGGCAACGTCATCGTCGCATTCGGTCACGGGACCTCCGCGACGCTCGTCCCCGAAAAGCGGGGCGCGCTCGGGTTCCTGAAGCGTAAAAACGTCGTTTCGCCGGAAGACTGGCTTTTGGACTCTGAACCCAAATCTTTCGAAACCAACGGGGAGGAAGCAGCATGACGCGCATTCTTTCCCGCACCTACGATCCCCATGCAGCCGAAAGGCTCGCACGTGCCGGGTTCCTTCCGCCCATTGCCCGTGCGCTTGCCGCCCGAGGCATCAGTGAAGCCTCGGACCTTGAGCAGGAGTGGCAGGGGATGATTCCGCCCGCCATGCTCGAAGGCACGAGGGAAGCTGCTGAAAGGCTTGCCGTCGCACGCGACAAGGGCGAACACGTCACCATTGTTGCCGACTACGACTGCGACGGTGCGACCGCCTGCACGGTGGGGCTCCGGGGCTTTCAGATGCTCGGCATCAGCGCTTCCTACTTTGTCCCCGACCGCGTGGTGCACGGCTACGGCCTCACCCCGAACGTGGTCGACATTGTGGCCGCGCGCGATCCCAAACCCTCCCTCATCGTTACGGTCGACAACGGCATTTCGTCCGTTCCGGCCGTCGACCGCGCCCGCGAGCTCGGGATCGACGTGATCGTGACCGACCACCATCTGCCCGGCCCCGAACTCCCGCGCGCCGTTGCAATCGTCAATCCCAACCGCGCGGATTCCGTATTCCCGTCGAAGAACCTCGCGGGCGTGGGCGTCATCTACTACGTCCTGCTTGCCCTCCGGGCGCTTCTGCGCGAGCGGGGCGTCTATGACGCCAAAACCCAGCCGAGGCTCGACCAGCTCGTCGACTTTGTGGCCTTAGGCACCGTCGCCGACGTGGTGAAGCTCGATAAAAACAACCGGATTCTCGTTTCCCAGGGACTGAGAAGAATCCGGTCGGGGCGCACCCACGCGGGACTCGAAGCTCTTTTTGCCATTGCGGGCAAAGACATCCATACGGCGGGCGTGCGGGACTTTGGTTTCGCCGTCGCCCCGAGGATCAATGCAGCGGGGCGCTTGGGCACCATGGAAAGCGGCATCGAGTGTCTGCTCTCCGACGACCCCTCGCGGGCGCTCGCCTTTGCGGACAACCTCAATTCCATCAACGCCGAACGGCGCGAACTCGAGGGCGAGATGCAGCAGGCCGCGGAAGCCGCGCTCGAAGCGGTAGACCTCGATCACCGGGCGACTTTTTCGCTCTACAACCCCGACTTCAACGAGGGCGTTGTGGGGCTCGTCGCCGCGCGCCTCAAGGAACGGATCCACCGTCCCGTGATCGCTTTTGCGCCCACGGAAAATCATGAGTTGAAGGGCTCCGGAAGATCCATTCCGGGGATACACCTGCGCGACATGATCGACCTTGTCTCAAAGGCGCTTCCCGGCGTCGTCATCCGCTTCGGCGGCCACGCCATGGCGGCGGGCCTTTCCATCCGTCCGGAGAGCCTGAAGGAGTTTCAGGAAGCCTTTGAAGAGGTCGTGCGCACGCACTGCGACGCCTCCGTCTTCGAGCGGATCGTGCTCACCGACGGGGGGCTTGCGCCCGACGAAATCACGGAAGGCCTCTGCACGGAAATCGACCGCCAGATCTGGGGGCAGGGCTTTGAATCCCCGCTCTTTGCGAATGAATTCACGGTCCTCAACCAGACGCTTCTCAAGGATGCGCATTTGAAGCTTCAGCTCGGACTTGGCGGACAGCGCTTTGAAGGCATCTTCTTCCGACACCGGGAGCCCCTTCCCATGCAGGCGAAGATTGCCTACCGGCCCGCCATCAACGAGTATCGGGGACGCCGCACAGTGCAGCTTGTGGCGGAAGCGGCGGAATAGTCCGTTGCGGTCTCCCGAAACCTTCCGGCTTCTTCTTTTTCCTGCGATTTTCTTGGGGGAGAGCGCTTCAGGCGCTCTCCCCATTCCGCTTATAATTCCGGGTTTCATGATTTCACTTCGGGCTGCCTCGGAGGCTTCTGCCTTCATCAGCGCGGCCCGTCAGCTCCCCCGCAGGATTCTTCCGGATGTTTTGGTTCCGGAGGCCTCTGATTTCTTCAGGCGGCCCCAAGGGAGCGCATCAACAGGACTCAAAATGGAAGCTGAACGCATCAATCAGATTGAATCCCTCATCGAAGATCTGGGCCGCAGGCTCGCTGAACTTCGGAGGTATCTTTGACGTCGACCGCAAGGCACGACGACTCGAAGAAGTCAATCGCGAGATTGAGAATCCCGACCTCTGGAACGATCCCAAGCACGCCCAGGAAGTGAGCAAGGAAAAGAAGATGCTCGACGACATCGTCGGCAGCTTCGAGAGGCTCACCGCGGGACTTGCGGACGCAAAGGAACTCTTTGAACTCTCGATGGCCGACGAAGACTGGGACGCCGTCGAAGCGATCGGCGCCGATGTTGACGGCTACGCCGAAGAGGTCGGTCAGCTTGAATTCAAGCGCATGTTCAACCAGCCGATGGACTCGGCCAACTGCTACCTCGAAATTCAGGCCGGTGCGGGCGGCACGGAAGCTCAGGACTGGGCGAGCATGATCGAGCGCATGTACATGCGCTATGCCGAAAGAAAGGGCTTCAAGGTAACGCTCGAGGAAGAGTCCGCGGGCGAAGTCGCGGGCATCAAGTCGGCGACGCTCTTCATCGAAGGCGAATGGGCCTACGGGACGCTCCGCACGGAAACGGGCATTCACCGTCTGGTGCGCAAGAGCCCCTTTGACGCCAACGCCCGCCGCCATACCTCCTTCTGCTCGGTCTACGTCTATCCGGAAGTCGACGACTCGATCGATATCGAGATCAACCCGGCCGACCTCTCAATCGATGTCTTCCGCGCTTCGGGCGCGGGCGGCCAGCACATCCAGAAGACGGAATCTGCGGTCCGAATCCACCACATCCCGACCGGCATCATCACGATCTGCCAGGACGACCGCTCGCAGCACCGCAATCGCGAGAAGGCGATGCAGCAGTTGAAAGCCAAGCTCTACGAACTCGAGATGAGAAAGCGCATGGAAGCGCAGACGAAGCTCGAGGAGCAGAAGTCCGACATCGGCTGGGGCCACCAGATCCGCAGCTACGTGCTCGACCAGTCCCGCGTGAAGGATCTGCGCACGGGCGTGGAAACGGGCAACACCGGCGCCGTACTTGACGGCGACCTTGACCAGTTCATCGAAGCGAGCCTCAAGAACGGCGTGGGCGGTCTCCCCGCTGCTGAGTAATCGCTTTAAACCTGAAAGCCTAAGAAAGGAAGGCGCGAGGGAGAACCGCGCCTCTTGACGAGGCACATCAAGCCTTTCAGAAGGAAATTCAAATGGCTGAAAATGAAATCCAGACGGCGCAGGAAGCCGCAGCCGAAGAGAACCACATCATCGCCGAACGCCGCGCGAAGCTCGCGCACCTGCGCGAAACGGGCGTGGCCTATCCCAACGACTTCGTGCGCACCGACCTTTTCGGCGACCTGCGCGAGAAGTACGGCGAAATGAGCGCCGAGGAGCTCGAGAAGCTCGCTCCTCAGGTTGCCTGCTCGGGCCGCGTGATGCTGAAGCGCATCATGGGCAAGGCCTCCTTCTGCACCGTCCGCGACTTTACGGGCGACATGCAGTATTTCGTGCAGATGAACGAAGTGGGCGAAGACGCCTACGCCGCCTTCAAGACCTTTGACCTCGGGGACATCGTCGCCTGCCGCGGCACGCTCTTCAGAACGCGCGCGGGCGACCTTGCCATCCGAGCGAAGGAAGTCCGTCTCATGACGAAGAGCATCCGTCCGCTTCCCGACAAGCACAAGGGCCTCCAGGACACCGAGCTCTGCTACCGCCAGCGCTACGTCGACCTCATCATGAATGAGGATTCGAGAAAGCGCTTCCTCACGCGCTCGAAGGCGATTGCCGCGATCCGCCAGTACATGCTCGACCACCGGTTCCTTGAAGTCGAAACGCCGATGCTCCACCCGATCCCGGGCGGCGCCAATGCAAAGCCCTTCATCACGCACCACAATGCGCTCGACATGGACATGTACCTGCGCATTGCGCCGGAGCTTTACCTGAAGCGCCTCGTCGTGGGCGGGTTCGAACGCGTCTTCGAAATCAACCGCAATTTCCGCAACGAAGGCGTCTCGGTCCGTCACAACCCCGAATTCACGATGATGGAGTTCTACTGCACGTACTGGACGTACCGTGACCAGATGGACTTCACGGAAAACCTCCTGCGCACGGTTGCGAAGGAAGCCACGGGTTCCGCGGTTCTTCAGTACCAGGGCCACACGATCGACCTCTCGAAGCCCTTCCATCGCCTCACTCCGCTTCAGGCAATCAAGAAGTTTGCTCCGGACTACACCGACGAAGAGCTCAACAACCCCGAATTCATCCGCGGGGAACTGGAGCGCTTGGGCGGCGAAATCCCGGTCGACGCCGGCTTGGGCGCCCTCCAGATGGCGCTCTTTGAAGAAACGGCCGAGTCGAAGCTGATCGAGCCCACCTTCATCATCGACTATCCGGTTGAAATTTCGCCTCTTGCGCGTGCGTCTGACGCGGATCCGGAAATCACCGAGCGCTTTGAGCTCTACATCGCCGGCCGCGAAACCGCCAACGGCTTCTCGGAACTGAATGACCCGGACGATCAGGCCCGGCGCTTCAAGGCCCAGGCCGACAAGAAGAGCCACGGCGACGACGAAGCCATGTACTACGACGCCGACTACATCCGCGCGCTCGAGTATGGTCTCCCCCCGACCGCTGGCTGCGGCATCGGCATCGACCGCTTCATGATGCTCCTGACGGACGCGCCGACCATCCGCGACGTGCTCCTCTTCCCGCATATGCGCCCGGAAAACTTCAAGGGTTAATCGCTTGAAATGAAGACATCTGATGCCGGGGACGCATTCACGCGCCCCCAGGCATCCGACTTCAGAGCCCGCCTCGAAGCGCTCTACCAGGCGCTTAAGGCGGGCTTTTCCATGTCGGATGCCGGACTGGTTCCCGTGTTCTGGGAGGGATTTCTCATCGGACGCACGCGCCCGGAGTTTGCCGAAAAAATCGGAAAGCTTGATGGTGCTCTCCTCTCGCAGGACGGTCTCATTCTCCCTTCCGGAGACCTCACGAACTTCGGCTTTGCGATGAGGGATAAGGGGCTGAGTCAGGGCTGGCGCGGCGAAAAGCTCGACCTTGTGCCTTTGGATCAGCCTGAGGCGGCTCCCGTCGGCACGCTCGAGCGCGCGCTCTATCGGCCGCTCGGTGCTCAGACCTCGGCCGTGCACCTCGCAGGCCGCATCCGGAATCCAAGGGATGAAGGTGATCCCGTTTTTCTTCTCGGGAAACGGAGTTCCAGAAAACTCGTCGGCCCCGGACTCTGGGACGGGCTCGCCGCCGGAATGATTCAGGCGGGAGAGACTCCACTTGAAGCGCTCGCGCGCGAGTCTCAGGAAGAAGCCGGCCTCACGGCGTTCGACCCGGTGAAGGCGGAGTTTCTAGCCTGCGACCGCATCTCCCGGCCTGTTCGCGGCGGCTGGATGCATGAAGTGAGCTGCGCCTACGCGGCGCTTCTTCCCGAAGGCTTTATGCCGGAGCCCGTTGACGGCGAGGTGGATCACTTTGAGTGCGTGAGCGCGGAAGAGGCTCTCAACCGCATTGAAGAGAACCTCATGATGAAGGAAGCGGCGATGACGCTTCTCCTTTCCATCCGGAAGCTTCTTTGAGAAGGCGTGGATTGGCCGCCTGATGATGGGCGGTCAAATTGGTGCAAAAACTGCTGAAACACTGCTCCCTTGAGGTTGTTTCATGGCTATTCAGGCGCCAAAACGCCATGAAAAGACGTTTTTTCAGATTCGCGGTCGCCAATGATCAGTTGGCGCGAGAAAAAGTGCACCACCGTCATCCCGGAGACCGTTTTCTGCTTTGCAGACACCGGACCGACCGCACCCCTTCACGGCATTTTTGTGTTGCAGCAGGTCAAAACCGGTACTTTGATGTCGTTTTTCTCCGGCAAACCCGTCAAAACCGAGCAGATTCGCGATTCTCCAAAATTTGCGGTCGCCGATGGCAGGATAACGCGGAGACAAATGCACCACGTTCATGCAGAGGAAGCCTTCCGAACCGGTCTGCAACCGAGAAAAGAAAAAAGCTGCCCGATCCCGAAAAGGGAATGGACAGCTTGAAACAAGTGTCTGAGAACATCTGAGGCTCACAGGCGG
>ENA-UONW01003405-UONW01003405.1-human-gut-metagenome-genome-assembly--contig:-CS52-NODE-3405-length-13243-cov-21.917956_pt1 | contig 13243 bp, 9 predicted proteins | sample MGYA00242463_ERZ724010 | MGnify/ENA metagenome assembly ERZ724010 | reverse complement strand
GAATCAGCCCTAATTTTTATGCTGCTCTATAAAGTTTAGCGGACAGTAATAATTCCATAGGACGATTCCGAAGGAATCATATATCCGAATAGCCGTGGGTTGGCGCGAGGTAAGGCCGATAGGCCGTAACCGAACCGGTAACCCACGGTAACGGCATTAAACGAAGGATTCCGGAGGAATCTTTTTTGATATTCGACGAAAACGGTGATATCAAAAAAGATTCCTCCGGAATCCATTTGAGGGTGCAACACAACCGTGGGTTACCGCTCGGGGTCGCCCTCAAGGGGCTTCCCACTCGCGCCAACCCACGGCTATTCAGATATATGATTCCTTCGGAATCGTTAATGGAACCGACCACAACTCCGTCAGGAACTCATTTTGGACGGTATATATGGTGGGATTGTTGAGTATCAGAAGAACGTTGAGTATCAGAAGAAATAGGTGGCTGAAACAGCCCAATAACGGTTACGAGCTGAATAATTCTCAAGCTTGACGGCTTTGGTTGTGTAGGTCATACCCCAGGTGTATGAACCGGCAACCTGCCACCGCTTGAAAATCTCGACACCGACACCGGCCCGGAGTCCTATCGAACCGAATGGATACTCCATTGCCTTGCAGGAGGAATGGGCGATGTTGAAGCTGAATACTGGTCCTCCGAAGACAAACGGTGCGAGGTAATCCTCGAATCCGTTCATACGGGTCCATTTGAATTCCAGATTGAGGGGTATCTCAAGGGTATGGAGATAGAGGTGTTCCTTGCCATATCCGTCGACAGCCCATATTTTACGGCTACCGAGGTCAAGGGTCGCTCCTTTCATAGCGTACAGCGCGCCGACACGCAAGCCGATGCCTATGCCGGGGAACATCAGTTCACCCTGGACTCCCACACGGGGACCGACGGCACCATCGACTGTCACCAGATCCTGCTTGAAATCAAGTGTGGTGATACCGGCACCCAGCTGCGCACCATACCGGAACTCAGCTTTTGACTGGCACACAGAGCCAAGCAGGGCCACGCATACGAGAATATATTTCAGGAATTTCATTATTTGGGGAGGATTACATTGATGATTGATGTTGCGTCGGCGTTGACAGAGGACTGTTCTCCGGTTGACATGTTCTTCAATGTCACTTTCCCTTCGGCCAGCTCGCTTTCGCCGATGATGGCCACAAACGGGATTGCGGATGTGTCGGCGTAGCCCATCTGTTTCTTCATCTTCACGGAGTCGGGATAGACCTCGGCAGCCACACCGGCGGCGCGGAGTTCCTTGGCCAGGCGCAATGACATCGCGGCCTCAGCCTCGCCGAAGTTGGCGAACAAGACGGTCGTGGCCGTGGCCTTGGCCTCGGCAGGGAAAAGGTCGAGAGTCAGCAACACATCATAGATACGGTCAGCCCCGAAAGACACTCCTACTCCGGAAAGTCCGGGCATACCGAACACACCGGTCAGGTTGTCGTAACGGCCGCCTCCGGAAATCGAGCCAATCTGGGCATCAGCCGCCTTCACCTCGATGATGGTGCCGGTATAGTAGTTGAGACCTCGGGCAAGCGACACATCAAGGTCAAGCTCGGCGGTAAGTCCCAACGCGGTAACACCATTGATCACAGTCTTAAGCTCCTTCACGCCAAGGCTACCAGTCTCGGAGGACGCAAGCAAGGTCTCAAGCTGTGAAAGACGCTGGTCAAGAGTGCCGGAGATGGCGAGTATCGGCTGCAGACGGTCTACCGCTTCCTGCGAAAGGCCGCGTTCGAGCAGCTCCTCGTTGACCTTCTCAAGGCCGATTTTGTCGAGCTTGTCGATGGCGGTGGTGATGTCGATGATTTTGTCGGGATGGCCGATAAGCTCGGCGATACCGGCAAGCACCTTGCGGTTGTTGAGTTTCAGAATCACCCTGATGTTGAGACGGCGGAACACCTCGTCCACCATCTGCAGAAGCTCGATTTCATTAATCAGGGAATCAGAACCGACCACATCCGCGTCACACTGGTAGAACTCGCGGTAGCGTCCTTTCTGGGGACGGTCGGCACGCCATACCGGCTGAATCTGGTAGCGCTTGAAAGGCATCTGCAGCTCGTTGCGGTGCTGGACGACATAACGGGCGAAAGGCACCGTCAGGTCATATCGCAACCCCTTCTCGCTGATTTTCGAGGTCAGCTTGGGATAATTGACATCTGTCAGTTCCGGGCTGTCGACATTCTTGAGATATTCGCCGGAGTTGAGAATCTTGAAGAGAAGCTTGTCACCCTCCTCGCCATATTTTCCCATAAGCGTGGAGAGGTTCTCCATCGCGGGGGTCTCGACGGGATTGTAGCCGTAGAGACGGAAGACGGTGCGGATGGTGTCGAAAATATAATTGCGGCGAGCCATTTCCACCGGGGAAAAGTCGCGTGTTCCTTTGGGAATGGAGGGTTTCATATCTTTATCAATCAGTTCTTGTTGGCGCGTTTGCGTTCGAGTTCGTCGAGGATAATCTTACGCAGGCGGAGATGGTTGGGAGTGACCTCGACATACTCATCCTCCTTTATGTATTCAAGCGCTTCCTCAAGGCTGAACACCACAGGGGGGACAATCTTGGCCTTGTCATCCGCGCCTGACGCGCGCATATTGGTGAGTTTCTTTGATTTGGTGACGTTGATGACGATATCCTTGTCCTTGGCGCTCTCCCCTACCACCTGGCCGGCATATACCTCCTCCTGGGGGAAGATGAAGAATCGTCCGCGATCCTGCAGCTTGTCTATGGCGTAAGCATAGGCGGTGCCTGCCTCCATTGCGATAAGCGAACCATTGGTGCGGCGCTCGATATCACCCTTCCAGGGCTGGTATTCCATGAAGCGGTGGGCCATGATAGCCTCTCCGGCCGAACCGGTAAGGACATTGTTGCGCAGGCCGATGATACCACGCGAGGGAATCTGGAACTCCATATGTACGCGGTCGTTCTGGGTGGTCATCGACACCAGGTCACCTTTGCGGCGGGTGACCATATCAATCATCTTGGAGGCGTATTCCTCGGTGACGTTGATGGTCAGCAGCTCGACAGGCTCGCATTTCACCCCGTCGATTTCCTTGATGATGACCTGGGGCTGCCCTACCTGAAGCTCATACCCCTCGCGGCGCATTGTCTCGATAAGCACAGAGAGATGCAGCACACCGCGCCCGTAGACATTCCACTTATCCTCGTTGTCATTCTTGGTGACGCGCAGGGCGAGATTCTTGTCAAGCTCGCGGGTAAGACGTTCCTGGATATGGCGGGAGGTGACAAACTTTCCGTCCTTGCCGAAGAACGGGGAATCATTGATGGTGAAGGTCATCGACATGGTAGGCTCGTCGATGGCGATTCGAGGCAACGGCTCGGGATTGTCAGGGAGAGTCACTGTGTCACCAATCTCGAAGTTCTCCAGACCTACGAGAGCGCAGATGTCGCCCGAGGAAACCTCGGCCACGCGTTTGCGGCCCATCCCCTCAAAGGTGTGGAGTTCCTTGATTTTCTGCTTGGAAACCGAACCGTCACGACGGCTCAGGCCGATTTCCATACCCTCGCGGAGAGTTCCGCGATGGACGCGCCCCACTGCGATACGGCCCACATAGCTCGAATAGTCGAGGGAGGTAATCAGCATCTGGGGGTCACCCTCAAGGGTCTTGGGAGCCGGGATATGCTCGATGATGGCGTCAAGCAGGGGAATGATATTGTCGGTCGGTTTCTGCCAGTCAAGGCTCATCCAGCCGTTTTTGGCGGAACCGTAGATTGTCGGGAAGTCAAGCTGTTCCTCCGTGGCGTCGAGATTGAACATCAAATCAAAGACCATCTCCTGAACCTCCTCGGGGCGGCAGTTGGGCTTGTCTACCTTGTTGATCACCACCACCGGTTTCAGCCCCATCTGGATAGCCTTCTGAAGCACGAAACGGGTCTGGGGCATCGGGCCTTCAAAGGCATCGACCAGCAGCAGGCAGCCGTCAGCCATATTAAGCACGCGCTCCACCTCGCCGCCGAAGTCGGCGTGTCCCGGAGTGTCGATGATGTTTATCTTGGTGTCCTTGTAGTTGATGGAGACATTCTTGGAAAGGATTGTTATACCTCTCTCCCTCTCCAGGTCGTTGTTGTCGAGGATAAGTTCACCGGCATTCTGATTCTCGCGAAAGAGATGCCCGGCCAAAAGCATTTTGTCGACCAGCGTCGTCTTACCATGGTCGACGTGGGCGATGATTGCGATGTTGCGGATGTTCTGCATTACGGATGTAAACAGCTTTGAAATTATTTTCAGTTCATTTTCAAGCTGCAAAGTTACGAAATTTTCCCGTAATCCATCCCACCCGCAACCTCTTTTTTATTCAACAGCCTGACAACCCCTCACAGGGAAGAATTGTCTTTGGACGCGACTCTTCCCTTTGGGAGATTGTCAGGCTGAGGTCAAACGTATGATTAAAACTCGACGGTTAATTCGCCCTGATAGGAATTTCCATAGGCTGTGGTCACATCGAGACGGGCTTTGGCAAGATTCCCGACATAAATCTCGGCAGATTCTGTCGAATCAAAACCGTACGACGAAGACAAACCATTGGAAAGGTTGGTGACCGTCAGCACGCAATCCCCCTCGGGATATGCGAAATCGACATAGAGCATTCCATCCATATATGTGCAACTTATATATTGCATCGACGGAGCTTTGGGACGTTGGCCGGTGGGGTTGGTTGGTTTCAGACCTGCTGAGCCTGAACCTCCATCGCCGTCGGCCAAGCACAAACAAGGAGATAAAAGCGCACATAATATGCACATTTTCCTGGCAGCAGAAGAAAAGAGATGTTTCATAAGTCCAAAGTTTTCCTAAAATATATTGTTTATTAGAAGCCTTTCACACCCAACATAGCGACAAAATATTCTTTGTCTTTAGCCTGGGAGGTCAAAATCCGGTTAGCAATCCGACGTCTTTTGACGTAGAAATTCGGGAGTTTCAAGTCACAGAACAGGCATACCGCTCTGGGAGCCAACCCCGCGTAGACCAATAACACGAATTGCAAATCAGACTGCGACAGCCATCCGCATTGTTCTCGAAGCCGTTCCATGATATTATCCGAATATTGGTTCACCACATTCTCGATTTTCCGGAGATTATCGGGAAGCGTAATCTTGTTCAGCTCCTCTTCTATCTTCTTGATGATTGTCGGCCGTAACCTGTCGGAGGCTGATTTTTCCATAAACTCCTCACACAACATGTTGACCGTCTCCCACCTTGCCTTGAAAAGAGAATGTATCGATTTACATAATGCTTCTGATGATTGGCGCTCTTTAACGTTCTCATCGACCAGAGTCGCTATCTTGGAGCGTTGTGATTCAACCTCTTTCGACAAGGCATCAATGTTTTCATCCCGTCTCTTCATCTTGGACTGCAGGTTCTCGCATTCGGTGACGGTTGTCGCAAGACTTCGTGTCAACCTCTCTATGTCATTGATTTTCTCATTCAAAATCAAATTTTTCATCTTAATCCGAGACCTGTAAACATAGAAGCCAAGCAACGACAACACCAACGCGACTATGATGATAATCCCGAGCACATTTCGAGTCTCACGGTACCTCATGGTCTCCCTGTCGGCAAGTGAATCATAATAATCCCGTTCTGCCGACAAGGCGGAATTATTCATTATCTGCGAAAAGCCCTTCTTTTGACCTCTCAAAATACTGTCGGCATACAGACACGCATTTTTATATTCCCCACGGGATTTGTAGAAATCCATATAATTATGCCATACGGTAGTAGAGTCCCACAACCTTTTTGTCTGCTTTCTAAGCATGTCCAAATGTCCAAGGATGTCATCGCCGCTTCGACTGGATATCTGGAACGCAATCAACATATTTTCATCCTCGAAGTCGGACGAATCCGCTACTGTCGTTTCATTCAGTTTGTTCAAATAATATTCCGCTTGCGCCCATCTTCCCCATCTCACACATCCGTAAAAAGCACGTTGATGGATAACATAAATCAGCACACTGTCGACCGGCGAAATCAAAGCCAGGTTCTCCACACTGTCAAAAAGCTCTATGGCCGGTGTCACCTCACCTTCCCAAGCCAATTCGGCGGCATATTCTGCCAAAGCGAAATTATGGTTGCGTATTTTCCCGGCGCGTCTGTAATAATCAATGGCCTCTTTTCTATACACGGCCCTTTTGTCAATACAGAAAGTCTGCCCGTAAATGTCGGCAATCAATTCCGCGGACTTGGCACGCCAGTAGTCATCATCGAACTCTATCGCCATCTGGCGCGACATCTGGACCGGGACAATCGCCTCAGGAAACAACTGACAATCATGCCGCGCCTGCGCCTGATAGAAATAAGCCCTCATCATACGGCGCGAATCAGCATCATTCAATTGATAATAATTGACGGCAGTGGTTATCAGGGAGTCTGATTTCAGGGGGATATAATTCTTGACATACGCCTGGGTAATCAGCAGCGCATAGAAAGCACGGTCTTCCGGGGAGGAAAGACGGGCAGTGTCGACGCTGGCGAGAATCATCAGAGCGGAATCGGGATGTTCCTCGATAACCGAGTCAGCCCGGTCAAGCATACGGCGTTCCGTGGATGGGGAACACCCTGAAAACATCCCACCAACCATAACCACAATCAAAGCCACCAACGGCAGCACCGACAGGCTTGAGACTTTTGACTTTTGCTTTCTATAAATATTCATCGGCAATCACTCTCGGAGAAAAAGTAATCAAACATTCCTCAGCAAATTTAGCACTTAAAATTCATTTCCACAAATGAATCAACCCTTTTATTTAAAATTACCAAAGAATTGCGACCAACTTCTGTCAAGCCCGAGAATTGCCAGCACAAAGATTAGAACAGCGACACAAAACAGAATCGCGGCATATCCCCACATATACAGGGTCGATGGATGATGGCCGAGAAGACGTCTCACCTTTGGAGAGTGTTCTGTCAGCTTGGAGGAAGAGGAATTAGAATAGTCGGTCTGTCGGGACATTTCGATATGGCATATATTTTTAAATCCACAAAGGAGCATAGCAACAAGGTCAGCAGCCAAGCTCCAACTGGTTCTTTATCAAGTTGTAGTACATACCTCTAAGGGCAAGAAGTGAGCTATGCGTGCCTTTCTCGACAATGCATCCGTGATCGAGCACCACAATGTGGTCGGCATTACAGACGGTTGACAGCCTGTGAGCCACTACAACCACCGTCCGGCCATAGTAAAATTGCTCCAGGTTGCCGACTATCTCGCGTTCGTTACGGGCATCCAGGGCATTGGTGGCCTCATCGAGAAAAATGAAAGGAGGGTTTTTATAAACCGCGCGAGCGATAAGTATCCGTTGTTTCTGTCCCTGACTCAAGCCAACTCCGTCGGGGCCAATGACCGTGTCATATCCAAGAGGGAGGGCGAGGATGAAGTCGTGGATATTAGCCATTCGGGCTGCATCCACAAGCCTGTCGCAATCTATTTCCCCGTCATCGACCGCAATGTTGCGGGCTATTGACTCGGAGAATATCACACCATCCTGCATAACGGCACCACATCTGCTGCGCCAGTTTTTCAAATCCATAGTTTGCAAATCAACCCCACCGACCGCTATCTCCCCTCCCGCGACGGGATAATAGCCCAGCATCAACTTAACAAGCGTAGTCTTGCCAGAGCCGGACACGCCAACAATGGCTGTCACCTTTCCGGCGGGGACAGTCATATCCACACCCCTGATTGTCTCCTCCGACGCATGCGGGTCATATCCGAATCTCACTCCACGCAGGCAAATGGAGGCCGCATCCACGGCAATATCTCCAGAGGAGTCACTAGACCGCTCTTCACGCTCACGGTGTATATCATTAATACGCTCAAGGGAAATCTTCACATCCTGCATCGAGTAGATGAAAGCCATTAGTTGCTCCACTGGAGAATTGAGCTGCCCGACTATATACTGAATTGCCAGCATAGCTCCAAGCGATAGGGAGCCGTCAATCACACCCTTGGCGGCAAGAACCGTAATCAATATGTTTTTCACCTCATTTATGAAAATATTTCCCGCCTCTTGTGTCTGTTGTAGGCGTAGGCTTTTCATCTGTACAGCAAACAAGTCAGCCTGCACATCCTCCCATTCCCAACGGCGCCGTAGCCCGCAGCCCTGCAACTTAATTTCTTGCATCGATGTAACGAAACGAAACGTCTTGTTCTGGTTTTCAGCCTGTTTTTCGAACAACTCGTAATCAAGAACTTTCCTGCGTTTCAAGAAAGAAGCAATCCATATCGCGTATGCTAAGCTACCGGCAAGGAACACACTGAATACTAGCTTATCGTAGACCAGCAGCACGATACCGAACACCAGGAAACTAAGCATCGTGAACATTATGCCAAGAGTCTGCCCTGTGAGAAATGACTGTACCCGCTGATGGTCAGCCATACGCTGCATCAGGTCGCCTGTCAGCTTAGTGTCGAAAAAAAACATCGGGAGATTCAACAGTTTTACAAAGAAATCGCTCAGCAAGGATATATTGACCCTCAGAGAAATATGGAGAAGAAGCCACCTACGGATGAAATCCGTAGCTGTGCGACCGACAACTGTCATCAGCTCACCCAACAACACAAGCCATATGAAGCCTATGTCTCTCCTACTGATTCCGACATCGACAATAGCCTGGGTAAGCATTGGCATCACCAATTGCAACAGGCATCCTGCCAATAACCCGAGGAAAATCTGAAGAAAAAATTTCCGGTATTCCCTGAGGTATCGACCAAGCACTCTAAGAGGATTACTGCGACGGTTTTCCTCCTCTTGAAGCTGACCGAAACGCTCAGTGATGGTGAACCACATCCCTATCCCCTCTTGTCTTGCCTGCTGCGCACCATTACCTCGCGGGAGCCAGTGGGCAGCAAATTCCTCGCGTGTATAGGTTATTTTCCCTTTGGAGGGATCGGCAATCCTGAACCGGCGCCCGCTGCGAGAAATCCCGTAAAGCACCACGAAATGGTTCTGGTTCCAATGGAGGATGCAAGGCATTGGTAACCGGACAAGATTGTCTACCACGGTTTTACCACCTTTGGATTCAAGGCCCAACGTTCGGGCGGCATCGGCGATTCCTTTCATCGAAACCCCTTCTTTAGTCGGAAAGCACAGCTTCTCAAGCTGTCCCAAAGAACACCGAAGCCCCAAATGGCGACAAACCATCCAAAGCGCGGCGACTCCGCATTGCATCGAGTCGCGTTGTTTAATGAAAGGGAAACGTCTCAAGGCTTCTCCTTAGAATTTTAAAATTATAGGCAAAGATAATAAAGTTTTTCCGCTACCGACGTTTTCCTGAAACGGTTTGCTCTATAAACGGCTTTTCTCGGCAGACCCTGCGCCCTGTCCCTTGTAACGCGGCCGGGTGGCGTTGAAAGCATAACGGACAAACAGCTGAACTTTGCGTTGACCGAAATCAGAGACTCCGCTGTCGACCACTGCCTGATTGTAAGAAGTGAATCTGTTTATCTGCTGGTTAAGCAAATCTTTACCATACAACTGTACGGTCAGCCTGTTTTTCAGGAATGACTTCGAGATACCGACTGTCAGCAGATGCGCATAACGCATATGCGATAATTGCTGGTCGCCCGATGAACGGAATCTATAGTTACCGTAAACGGCAATGCCCCATGGCAACTCCAAAGTGTTGTCAAATCCAATCATGTAAATCGGTTGAGACATATTCATATTATGATGATTTACCTCAATATGAAGGATTTGTTTCTGAAACCCTACGCTCACGGAAGACCGCCAGTGTCCTATCGCAGTCTGATACCCTACACTTACATAGATAGATTTCAGCTCCGGCAGGTTTTCCCACCGTTGAAGTATTATGTCGGGATCTGGTTCGTAAAACAAAGACGTGTGTATAATCGGCGTCTTCTGATACTGGTATCCGGATTGCAACCAGAAATCCTTATGTTGGGCGTTCAGATATACCTGCTGTTGCCTTATGGATTTCAGCTGAGGGTTACCGGACTGGTAGGTATAACGATTGACATACATTATCTCCCCGGTCATCATGCTGTAATTAGGGGGATATTTGTCGTAACGATAACCGATATTCCATGAGAACGTCCCGAAAACAGCTCCAAATTTCACACTCGGGAAGAGATTATCATATACTTCCTTATAGGCATCATCGCTTCCGTCATATTTCACACGACGATGCTCATAACGTAATCCTACTTCCCAGAAAAACTTAGATATTCGCTGTTTCCAGCTTATGAAGAGGGCAACCGTAGATTCATCGTTTTCCGAATATCCCGACTTCATAACCCCATCCGGACAAAAGAAATTTGATTTATAATTCGTGCCGGTCCATTCCTGTCCGAGGGAGAACTCGGCTTTTTTCACAGGATATGTCAGAATCAAATTTTCAGCCAAAAGACGCGACGATGATGCTCCTTGTGTGGAAAATGACCTTGCCGGTTGCGCCCCGCCAAATTCATCATACCTGGTATCTGTGTTTGAAGAATTTCCCTGATAGTCAAAATTAGAAGAAATAGCCAAATCGCTGATTTTTCCCTCATAATAAAAATTGGCATTATGCAATGGCCAGATTTTGGCATCCTCCTCCTCATCTTGCCTCCAGTCATCAATCATTCCGGCCTCAACCAATCTTGTGTGGCTTGACATATCACGTTTCCGATTGTTCCATAACAAGTAATAGGAACCACCGATGGAGTGATTGTAATTAAAGTCATAGCTGAATCCTATTTTTCCATTAATGTCATTACCCCTGTCAATGAACTTTGTGGAAAATTCCTGCCGACGAGGGTTCTGGGAAAATATATCCGAAACATAATCCACTGTTGACTCTGAATTAGAGTGATTCTGGAATACTCGGGCAAACAGTTCAAGTCCACGCCATCGATATTGAAGATAAGCCCCGGCCATATTGGAGAATTGCCTGTTCAAGGCCATTCCTTCTTGAATCCAGCCACTAAAGCCCTCCCCGACGCGCCTTTTTGTCTTTATAAGTATGACAGCGTTCACATCAGAACCGTATCGGCTACCGGGATTTGTTATAACCCTGATTGACGTGATTTCGGAGGGCTGAAGGGTCTTGAGGTCTGACAGCTCCCTGACTTGACGGCTGTTGATATAGAATACAGGATTTCCTTTGCCGAATACGGTGACATCCTCCCCCTGAACCGATAACATCGGAATGAACGAAAGGGCCTCAAAAACCGTCGGCATATTGGCCAGCGGGGTATTCTCCACCAATGTCACCATATCCCCTTCCACAAGCCGAGTCACCGTGGTTTTAGCAGTCACAGCAACCTCTTTAAGAATTGTCTCTTTCGGTTGCATCCTGACTGTCAGCGCCTCTCCACAATACTCATCTACTTGGATTGTCTGTTCTTCATATCCAATCATTTTGAAATTGAGCAGACCAATTCCGTCTCCTGACAAAACAAATCTGCCGATGGAATCGGTCACCGTCCCCGCGATAAATGTGGAGTCAGCCCCCAAGCCTACGACATTGACAAATTCCAATTTTTCATAATGAACCCCATCAATAACAGCCCCCGAATATTCCGCACAAAAACTATACATAGCACTAAATATTAGTGCTATAAAACTAAAAAAGGTACATTTCACATTACTTACATTCATATACTTATAGTAGTGAAATATCATACTTAGATAACTGTTGAGTCATACTATTAATATGCAACATCAAGGCTTCTTCTAATATATGGCGATTTTTATACACAGGGCATATATCATAGCATGCTCCCTTAGATAAATTGCGACTTAAATAATGCCCACATCCACCTCCGCATACTGGGAACAGAAAACATTCCTTACATTTATCTAATGTAAATGGCGTGACTTCCATTAAATAATGATAAAACAATTTATGATTAGTAAATTGTTTTTCCTGAATATTCCCTATGATTTTATCCGAATGATTTACATCATTCCAACATTTGTACAATTCTCCTTCGGGCCCGACAATAAAGGAGTTTAAATGATTCAACATACATCCTTTAGTTTTGACCCTTCTTGGCATAAAATCCACATTAAGACCATTTTCCATACATTCCTTCAAAAAAAGAAAATAATCTTCTCCACGCAAACATGAATAAGTCATCGTGCAATCATCTGCAGTTTCTTCTCTGATAAAGCCAGGATACACGCTAATATTCACATCTTTCCATGTTTGTTTAATTTCTTTGAAAATCGAAATATAATCTACCCTATTTTGTTTATTAATGTTCACACGAATACTAATGTTACAATCTGGCAGATTTTTCACAGCCATATTAATATTATTCATAATTCTATAATAAGTGGGTTGTTTATCACTTTTAAGAAAACGCGTCTGATTATGATTATCCCTTGTTCCATCCATTGTTATTTGCAAACTTCGAAGCTGTGCAAATTGCATAAAATCAATAACCTCAGGTGTTATAAGGTAACCATTTGTCAACATAGAATGTCCTCCAATATTTATATGGTCTATTGAAGATATTGCTTGATATAACGATTTTATTCTCTTAAATGCTAATAAAGGTTCTCCTCCATACCAAGTAAGATTTATTGTCTTTAAATTAGGTTGGCGCATAATGAATTTAACCAGTTGTAACTGTATCTCATCAGTCATACATATGCCTTTTTTTCTCCTTCGAAGCAATAAGGACAATCAAAATTACATCCGGTTGTTGGAACAATAACCAGTCCAAGAACAGAAGAATTATAAGTCATCGTTCTGAATTTCAATAGGGATTCATAATAATATTGATACTTTTCGTTTTCTTCAATTAAAATTCCCTTTAACTTTAATTTTTCAACAACACTGTGGGGCAAAGATGAATATGTCCTATTAAACAGCTTAACGTATAAATCTTTTGGAATTTCTGCAAAAAATTCAGACAAAGAATTATATATGAAACATCTATTATTTTTTTCGAACAGTATTGTATACAGAGATTGAATCATCTTAAATTATATTTTTAAATTAATATTATTACTAATTTGGATGTATGGGACAATCAATAATCCCACACATCCACACTAAAAGCAGGCACTATGGTTTTTGCATAGAACCACAAGGAACAAGGCCGTTGTCTTGGCAATCAGTATTGCAATCGCACGCAAAATTCAACACACAACAACCATTGATATTGTCAGCACCACCTCTCACATCGTCTAGTGTAACAGGCTTCACCTCATTAAAAGAATTATTACTGTCCGCTAAACTTTATAGAGCAGCATAAAAATTAGGGCTG
>ENA-UONW01003400-UONW01003400.1-human-gut-metagenome-genome-assembly--contig:-CS52-NODE-3400-length-13275-cov-26.823374_pt1 | contig 13275 bp, 8 predicted proteins | sample MGYA00242463_ERZ724010 | MGnify/ENA metagenome assembly ERZ724010 | reverse complement strand
GACTTTTAAATTTTATATCACTTCTATTAACCCCTCTCGTCAAAACACCCCCAACACCGTGGGGGGGGCCAAATTTAGAATGTCGCCACCCCGACTTTTTGTTTGTCATTAGGGGGATTTTTCGTAACTTTGTATTTCATCCGGGAGCAGAACACCGGGGCGCAGGACTCCCTCCCGACCCGTTTTCCGCCCCACAACCAAATAAAACCGACTGAAATGCCAGAAGTATCACAGCGTGGCACAATCATGCCCGCCTCCCCCATACGCCGTCTCGTCCCCCTGGCCAACAAGGCCATAGCCCGGGGCGTGAAGGTCTACCGCCTGAATATCGGACAGCCCGACATCCCGACTCCCCCCGAAGGGCTGGAAGCCCTCAAGCATATAGACCGCAAGGTCTTGGAATACAGTCCGTCTGAAGGGTTGCTGTCGTTGCGCGAGAAGCTGCGCGAGTATTACAAACGTTACAACATCGATGTCGAGACTGACGACATCATCGTGACCACCGGCGGCTCCGAAGCCGTGCTTTTCGCATTCATGGCCTGTCTCGATCCCGGCGACGAGATTATCGTCCCCGAGCCTGCCTATGCCAACTACATGGCGTTCGCCATATCGGCGGGGGCGAAAATCGTGACCCTCCCCTCCTCCATCGACGAAGGTTTCGCCCTCCCCCCGATGGAGAAGTTCGAGGAGCTTATCACCCCCCGCACCAAGGGCATCCTCATCTGCAACCCCAACAACCCGACGGGATACCTCTACACGATGAAGGAGATGGTCCAGCTACGCGACATCGTGAAGAAACATGACCTTTTCCTCTTCTCCGACGAGGTTTACCGCGAGTTCTGCTACACGGGCGCACCATACATCTCGGCATTCCACCTGCCCGGTATCGAGGAGCAGGTGGTGCTTATCGACTCGGTGTCGAAGCGCTACAATGAGTGCGGAATCCGTGTGGGCGCACTGATTACCAAGCACAAGGAACTGAAAAAGAATGTCATGAAATTCTGCCAGGCCCGTCTCAGCCCCCCGTTGCTGGGCCAGATTGTGGCGGAGGCCTCGATTGACACCCCGCAGGAATACATGCTGGCGACATACAACGAATATGTCGAGCGGCGCAAGTTCCTCATCGACGAGCTGAACAAGATTCCCGGGTGCTACTCCCCGATTCCCATGGGGGCGTTCTACACCGTGGCAAGGCTCCCGGTGGATGACGCCGACCGCTTCTGCGCCTGGTGTCTGGAGGAATTCGAATATGAGGGGCAGACCGTCTTCATGGCTCCCGCGTCAGGCTTCTACACAACTCCCGGAATGGGCAAGGATGAGGTACGCATCGCCTATGTCCTCGAAAAGGAGGAGCTGCGCAAGGCCATCGACACCCTGCGCCATGCCCTTGAGGCATATCCGGGACGCACCTTGTGACCCGCCACAGCGACGTGACATGACAGTCGCCGCCGACCCGCGCCATATTCTACACTGACAGTCACGGCTGACATACCCCCTACGGTATGTCAGCCGTAACTGCTTAATCACCCAAGCATTACACAGACCGACTGACACGCGGCTATGACAGCATCCTATTTTTAAACCCGGCGGCAACCTTTTTGGCACAATGTTTGTTTCATTTATGAATCGGAGCAGGAAAAGCCCCTCCGGGGGTATGCCTGATGCTCCCACGTTCAACTCTACCGAAACAAGAAACAAAAACATAAAAACTCTACAACTATGGGAAAAATCATAGGCATCGACTTAGGAACGACCAACTCATGTGTGGCCGTGCTTGAAGGCAAAGACCCCGTCGTAATACCCAACTCTGAAGGCCGCAACACCACCCCCTCCGTGGTAGCTTTCGTTGACGGCGGCGAACGCAAGGTCGGTGACCCCGCGAAACGTCAGGCCATCACCAACCCCGGACGTACAATCTACTCCATCAAACGATTCATGGGCGAGACCTACGACCAGGTACAGAAAGAAATCGAACGTGTGCCTTACAAGGTCGTGAAAGGCTCAAACGGCACTCCCCGCGTCGAAATCGACGGCCGTGAATATACCCCCCAGGAAATCTCCGCGATGATTCTTCAGAAGATGAAGAAGACCGCCGAGGATTACCTCGGACAGGAAGTGACCGAGGCTGTCATCACAGTCCCCGCCTACTTCAACGACTCCCAGCGTCAGGCCACCAAGGAGGCCGGTGAGATCGCAGGCCTTACCGTAAAACGTATCGTCAACGAGCCTACCGCAGCCGCCCTCGCCTATGGTCTCGACAAGAGCGACAAAGACCAGAAAATCGCCGTCTTCGACCTCGGTGGCGGTACATTCGATATCTCCATCCTGGAACTCGGTGACGGGGTGTTCGAGGTTAAATCGACCAACGGAGACACCCACCTCGGTGGCGACGACTTCGACCATGTAATCATCGACTGGCTCGCCGACGAGTTCATCAAGGATGAGGGTGTAGACCTCCGTCAGGACCCTATGGCCCTCCAGCGTCTGAAAGAGGCTGCCGAGAAAGCCAAAATCGAGCTTTCCTCGACCACTTCGACCGAAATCAACCTCCCCTACATCATGCCTGTCAACGGTATTCCAAAGCACCTTGTGAAGACCCTGACACGCGCGAAATTCGAGCAGCTCGCCGATAAGCTCATCAACGCCACAATCGCTCCCTGCGAGCAGGCGCTGAAAGACGCAGGCCTCAAGGCCTCCGACATTGACGAGGTAATCCTCGTCGGTGGTTCGACCCGTATTCCCGCAATCCAGCAGATTGTGGAGAAATTCTTCGGCAAAGCTCCCTCCAAGGGTGTCAACCCCGACGAAGTTGTTGCCGTAGGCGCAGCCATCCAGGGAGGTGTCCTCTCCGGCGATGTCAAGGATGTCCTCCTGCTCGACGTAGTGCCACTGTCGGTCGGCATCGAGACCCTCGGCGGCGTGATGACAAAGCTTATCGAAGCCAACACCACCATCCCGACCCGCAAGAGCGAGACATTCTCCACCGCGGCCGACAACCAGCCTTCGGTTGAAATCCACGTCCTCCAGGGCGAACGTCCCCTTGCCAAGGATGACAAGACCCTCGGCAAGTTCCACCTCGACGGCATCGCACCCGCTCCCCGTGGAATTCCTCAGATTGAGGTCACCTTCGAAATCGACGCGAACGGCATCCTCAACGTGTCAGCCAAGGATAAAGCCACCGGCAAGGAACAGAGCATCCGTATCGAGGCATCATCCGGCCTCACCGACGAGGAAATCAAGCGTATGAAAGCCGAGGCAGAAGCCAACGCCGCAGCCGACGCCAAGGAGAAAGAGCGCATCGACACCCTCAACAAGGCCGACGCGATCGTCTTCCAGACCGAGAAGCAGCTCTCAGAACTCGGCGACAAGATTCCCGCCGACAAGAAAGCAGCCATCGAGGCAGCCGTCAACAAACTGAAAGACGCCCACAAGGCACAGGATGTAGCAGCCTGTGAAGCCGCCATCAAGGAAATCGAAACCACCTTCGGCGCAGCCCAGCAGGACATCCTTAACGCCCAGGCACAGGCACAGGCCAACGCCAACCCCGGCGCTGGAGCCAACCCCGGTGCCCAGCAGGGTCCCGCCGCCGGTCCCGATGACCACGTCACCGACGTCGACTTCGAGGAAGTGAAGTAATCCTCCCCGACCAACGATAACAGAAAAGGGTGTAGCTCGCCGAGCCACACCCTTTTCTTATTTGCGCGTTTATTCACATAAAACCCAACTCATACAGTAAAAATTCCGTAAGAAAATCCTATCAAACAGGATTAAGCTCCGAAAAATTCACTACTTTTGCGGTATGAATTCTGTATTGGCTAAATATGGCAATTTTCCTGTGAGCGCTACCGCTTTAGCGCTGGAATTTCCTGAGATAAGGAAACCGGCGCAGAAGCTTGGGTTGCTTGAGCGGAATGGTGACATTATACGTCTCAAGCGGGGACTGTATGTTTGTTCGAAAAAAGTCAGTGGGAAAACCATTTCTCTTGAACTGGTCGCCAACAGACTGATGACTCCGTCGTATGTGTCTATGTCAACGGCCCTCCGATATTACGGATTTATTCCCGAAGCAGTTTACGTCACACAATCCATGACTACTAAAGAGCCGCGAGAGTATGAAACTCCCATCGGAAGATTTCTTTTTACCCACATAAAAAAGGAGGCTTTCAACATTGGCATACGCAATGTTGAAGAGAACGGATATTCTTTCCTGATTGCATCACCGGAAAAGGCCCTTTGCGATTTGATTGCCCAGACTCCGTCACTCTTTTTGCGCTATCGTAAGGAAGCTCTTGCTTATCTTGAAGAAGATATCCGCTTTGACATGGATGCCTTTTACAGACTCAATCCGGAAATATTCAAGCGATATATCGCCATATGCGGAAAGAAAGCGACATCAGTCAACACCATTTTAACTCTGCTTACTGAACATGGATAACGAGATTTATTATAGTCAGCAACAATATTCCCCTTGATTTCAACCATCTTGCAGAACGCATACGCGAGTTCAACGACGAGGAAATAGACCGGGAATCATTTATGATAAGGCTGAAAGAACGGCTTGCCACTGCCGACTTAAGCCAAGTGAAGAGCGATGTTCTGCCATATATCCGCAATCCGAAGGAACTCGATTTGTGGTCAACCGCCTTCTTCCTGCAAGTTGCTGATATGATAAAATTTTTGTAAATTTGGCGTTGAATAAGAAAAGATTATTGATTATGTCGGAAGCCGAGATGAACAGTTATCGACTCACGTCGATGGAGGAACCGGGCGACGAACGTATGGCACAGATTATGCGTTAGGTTGCCGAAGATGCCCGCGAACTCACCTACTGGGCTTCAACCATTCTTTCGCGACAAGCAAGACAAAAGCAACCAACATCATTCTTATGATTTTAAATTTTCAGCATTTATACCGCAAATACTAACGCATTGACAATCCGATAGTTTTAGAATTGGAAAAGCATCTCTCACATGGTCAGGCATGTATGCGATGGATATTCTTCAAATAAACAATTCAATATTAACGTTAATTTATTGACAACCTCTGAGCTTTTTATTATCTTTGTCTCAAAACCGCGGAAGCAATGAGAATAAAGATAATAATCTCTTTAATGTTTTTAGCTGTGTTATCGTCTTCTGCACAGTCAACCTCTTATAGGCTTGCTGTCACAACCATTGACGGGCAAAAACAGCAGATAGAACTAAACGATTACCCTACAATCACAATGAACGGCGGACGACTTGAGATCAAAAGCAAAACCATTACTCTTGGGTTTGACCTGCAGAAGGTGGCAGACTTCAAGTATGTCAACGGCAGTGCATCTGTGAGTGCTATCACGTCTGAACCCGGTGTGACGCGCCAGGGTGACAGGCTGATATTCAGAGCTGAAAACCGAGACTTGAAAATAAGCGTGTGCGACATGGGAGGTATCGTCGTTTTCAGCAAAGAGATTCACACCGGCGAAGAAAGTGTTTTCAGCTTATCGCAGTTGAGTCCTGGAGTCTATGTCGTGAGTGTCAACAATACTTCGTTTAAAATGACAAGGTAGCGCAAAGATGAGTAGAAAAATCTTCCCGGCATTGATAATGGCAGGGGCAGCAGCTTTGGCGATATGCGCTGAAAACAAGACAATGTTTGTGCACCATCACGGACAGATTGAACCGTTCTTCTTCTCAGAAATCGACAGTATGCGCTACTCGCCGATTGACATAGACAGCATCACGACATTTTCGCCCATTGTCCATGAGATATGGACACCCGACAGCACTTATCGCTACCGCGTGGCCGAAATAGACAGTATAACGTTCCAGTCACCTGCAACTGTGGCACGTCCCGATGCCGTGAATCTATTGACGCTTGCAGATTATGTCATCGGAGAAAATACCGACGACGGCTTGTCACTGTCACTTCTACCGTCAACGTCGGCATCGCTGCTTCCCAAAACGGGAGAATGTGTCTATCTTGAAGAACCAACCGACGCGCTTCCATCTGGCTTTGCCGGAAGAGTGAAAGCGATAAAATCGGGCACCAATGCTATAATTCTGGAGTGTGAACCGGTAGAACTGTATGAAATCTTCACAAGTCTCGCTTGGGTCGGGGAAAACTTTGCGGAAGCTGCCGAGCCGGCAAAAACCAAGGCCAGAAGAATCACAACTCCTTGGCTCACAAGCAACCTGACTTATCCCGACCTCATTGAGGGGGCTTATATCATGACTGACGAGCTACGCGACATTCCCGCCGGCCCTGAGCAGGCTAAAATCACCGGGCGTGTAGCTCTCCATCCAACTGTAAAATGCTCGATGGGTACATATATCGTGAAGCGCCCAAATGGCGAGTCGATGAATATGCGAAGGATGCGCACCGAGGTGCTTGCACGCGTCGAGGCTTCCGCCAAAGGTCGTGCAATCGCCAAAAAGAAAAGCACAGTGGGATTCGATGAAAAAGTCTCGCTTACTCTCCCGATGGGTTATGGCCAGAAAGCGGCTCTTTCATACAAGGCCACGATGACGGTTAACGGCACTCTTGGCATCGATTATGATTTCTCAGGAGCATATCGTTCATCCGCCGTGTCGAAAGTAATTTACAATGACGCGTGGGAGATGGCGATGGAGTCTGAATTCACTCATATAAAGAAAGATGCGCTGACTCATTCGCTCAACGCGTCCTTGGATGGCGAGTTGTCGCTAAACGGTTCTCTTTCGTTGACGATGACGCAGTCGGGCGACTCACTCAAGTCGATAACCCATACATTTGTATACGGCTCTTCGCTCAAAGGACGGGCGCTATACCTTAAATCACATATTCCTGAAGCATACGATAATAATGAATTGTATAGACGACTGACCAAAGAGGGGATTGTGGCCAAACCGATTGAAAGCATAATCGGCACAGCGAAATACTCAATTTATACCATGAAAGACTTGGCGAAACTCGGGAAACCTGACTCAATAAACTTTTTTGCGGTTCCACAGTTGAGAATTTTAGGTCACAATGCTGCCAAGCATACCATAAGTTACACCGTGGACGGTTCCCCTATGGAATTCGCCTCATCACGGCTGGGCGTGGCTGTGGAAAATGCGTCAGGCACCAAGCGCCGTTCGGTTTCAGACATTATTTGGCCGACTAATTGCGGTATGACAGCCGAAATCACGGCTGATTACATTCCGGAAGACGATGCCGCAATCTATCCCACAGTGACGCTCCCGTCAGGTGAGACTATTCTCGCCGCGCCGAAATATCCGAGGAGCGCAAACGAGATATACCCTGTCTCAGCCACTTTTGAGTCCAAGGGTATACGTTTTACTATTGGGACGCCATTTATAGGGTCAGGAGCCGCCAATGGAACATCTGTCCACGTCGGTAATTTCTTGCCTTTTAAAATGTCAAATCAATCTAAAAATAACAACTAATTTATTATGAAACAACATATTCTGGCGGTTATCGCCGCGCTTTCCAGCATTTTGGGGGCTGACGCGCAGATTGGCTATCAGGTCGCTGTGGTCGAACAGACCACCGGCGAACCTAAGGTCAACACCTCTGTCAGTGTGACAGTCACAATCTCTGATAACGCCGGAACAGAGATTACGAAGACCACACAGTCAGCCACAACCAACGATTTCGGCGTTGTTTCGTTACAGATTGGCAATGAATCGACATTCGCTGACATAGACTGGAATAAGTTGCCGTTGTGGATTTCAGCGACAGTCGACGGTGTGTCGCTCGGTAAGACGCAGATACTCAGCGTGCCGGTTGCAGAGTATGCAAAACATACCGGGCAACTTACCAGCAAAATGCTTGTCGGGACATGGAGCAATGTTGATGATTATTCGGTTAGAATCACTTTCTATTCCTCCGGTTCATACACATATGTCTATGAGGAGGGAGGATATTCTAAATCAGAATCCGGGTCTTACGAGATTGACGGAAATTTTGTGATTTTATCCGGTGGGGCTAACGACAGTTTTCATTACTCGTTAAAAACCGGGAAATTGACTTGCTTGGATGGAGGCAGTACGTATAGCAAATAGACAGACCCTCTGAATTCTTCATTGCTGTTTACTACTGCCAGCCAAACGGCAAATCCAAAAGTCTGACCAACATACCCCAAAAAAGTCGCTTCGCGATATCTGAGCCGGAAGAACCCGGCCAGACATCGCGAAGCGATTGTTTTATGGGGGAAGGAAGCCCCCGGGAATCGCTCCCGGGGAACTTCCATAGAGGGATTATCAGCGAACGACAACCTTGGTGGTGGTGCGGTTCACGCGGACGAGATAGATGCCTGAAAGCATGTCCACACTGGCATTGCCTTCGGCTGAATAGAGGGTCTTGCCATCGGTGGCCACGATTGCCACTGCCATGCCCTCAGCACCGGTAACGATGATGCGCTTGCCTTCGACAGAAACCTTGACTCCGGCGGCAACGATGTCGGCGAGACCTGACTTCTTGACAGTCACGGAGGCTGCTTCTGATTCGCCACGGTTGTAGACTGCGGTCACATGGTATACATGGTCGGCTGACATGTCAGCGTCGGCATGGGTGAAGGTGTTGGCGGTCACAGGCTCGGTGTTGAGCTTGACACCGTCGCAATATACGTTGTAGCCGGTCAGCTCAAGGCCGATGGTAGCGTTGGCGGCGATAAATTCAACATCGTCGAGCATGAACATCATACCGTCGTTGGATACCACACGGATTGCGAAACGGAGCGCGCCCTCGGGAAGGTCGAAGGAGAAGTCACCCCAGCCGTCGGTGCGAACCACACGGCAGCTCATACCGGGATTGTTGAACGAATCAAGCTGCACGAAGTCGTCGGGATTGACTGAGTTCTCGGTGCAATACCATACCTGTATCAACTCGCTGTAGTTGATGGAACAGTTCTTACCCTTGAAGGTGACAGTCTGGGCGATACCCTTCAGTTCGGGCGAGATGGCCCAGTCATCGGAGGGAACAATGTCGGTGGGGCCGTCGCCGATAGAGTAAATCGAGCCGATATACTGGTTACCGCTGGCAGCCACATATTCCTTGGCGTAGCTTGAAGTGGAGAAGTTCTCGTGGGTTCCGTCGATTACGATGAATGACTGATGGTCGACACCTCCCTCATGGTTGGGAACCTCGATGTTTCCGAGGTTGCCGGAAGGACGGTCGTCACGGTCGATGAATGTCCAGCCCTCAGCCTCGTTGGAGAAGGGCTCGGCATCCTCGAATGACTCCAGATATGGATCATAGGGGAGCTCGTCATGGAGGATGGCATCCCATGTAAGCACGTTACCCTCCTCACCGGACTCACCTGCGAGATTCTGCACAGAGGGGAGCAGGCTTTCCTCACGGGTCACGGTTGCAGCCTGTGATGTCAGGTTGTTGCTGAGGTCGAGATCGGCGTCATAGACAACGCGGGCGGTGTAAGCGACAACCTTGTCTCCGGCCATCGAGAGAGCCTGCTCGAATGTGAGAGCGGTCTGCTCACCGGCAGCAAGGCCATCCACAGTCTGGGAAGCGACGACTTCGCCATTACCAAGCAGTTCGACGGTGAATGCGCCGGCTGCAAGACGGCCCACATTCTCCACAACTGCCTCAACTTCGAAGGTTTCACCGGCCACAGCCTTTTTGGGAGCGGTCACCGAGACAGCGCCGAGGTCATAGTCAGGCATGTCGACGAACTTCATGTTGTCGAAGAAGCAATATACCAGACCGTCTGAATGGTAGCGGATGATGAGCTGGATTACCTTGCCGGCGTAAGCCTCAAGGTCAACCACCTTCTTGGTCCAGATATTGTCAGTGTCGTTGGTGTAATCGATAGTGGTCACCACGCTCTGCTCACCCTCGCATACCACGATGATGTCGAGCTTGGTCTTGTCGGTATCGGTGATTTTCCAAGTGTAGAGCGAGAATACGGGATGGGCGGCTCCGGCCAGGTCAACCTTGCCGAGGATGAAGTCTCCGCGACCCTTGCCCATACCGAGAGTGGAGCTTGAGCCGGTACGTTCGCCATAGAAGAACTGGCCGTCGCCATCCTGGGATGTCACGGAATTCATATCGCCGTCGGCCTTCATACCGAATTCACAGCCATCCCAAGGATCGATGCCCACGATATAGTCATGGACGTCGTCAAGGCAGCTCATAGCCACGGGGAGTTCATAGGCGGGGCCGACAGGCACCAGTCCTGCACCCTGGAGGTACTCACCCTCGACACCACGGTTGATGGTCAGCACACCTACCTGCTGGAATGCCTGCGGAGCATTCTCGGGCTGCGCCTGGAAGGTGTAGCTAAGCTCGGTGACAGGCTGCTGGTTCATCTTATTCCATTTCTGGGCCTCGTTGTCGAAGAGATATACGTTGTAGGCAAGATTGTCGGTATAGAGGGGGTTGCCGTCGACATCCTCGGTGGCATGTTCCCATGTGAGGGTAAGTTCACCATTCTTGTCGGGATTCTCGACAGCCTTCACTACGGCGGGAGGATTAGGCACATTGGGGCCGACATACGACGAAGCGGAAACCACACGTCCCTTGTCTCCGGAGGTGGTGCAAGCCTCGACGGTATATGTGTAACGGCCGGCTTCGGCTACCTCATCCTGGATGCTTACCAGAGTGTTAGCGCCGACAGTCTTCTCCTCAACCAGTTCATTGTCACGCAGCACGCGCACGAGCATATTGCCTGTGAAGTCAGCACCTGTGACGGTCTTAGCCGGCGTCTTGAACTCAATGGCGGCTTTAAGGTCACCCTTGATGTCAGGAACCACCTTGAGGTCAGTCACCGCGTCGGGAGCGGTAGCTCCGTAAGGAGCCGAGATGGAGTAGCTGCAAAGGGTAAGATCCCACTGTCCGGCCTCGCTGACAGCATGGAAACCGATGAAATAGTCTCCGGTTGCGGCAGGTACGAGTGAAGCGGTCATGGTATAGTCGTCCCCGCCCAGTGTTGTGGGTTCTACCAGCATGATAGTCATAGCCTCGGCATCAGAAGAGGTGCCCATCTTGATTTCAAGCATTTCGGGATACCTGTCACTGTAAGCGTGGGCCACAGCCGCGAAATCATATGCCTTTCCGGCCTCGAGATGGATTGCGGGCGAAATCAGCCAGTCATCACCGTCGTTGCTGTTGCTGTAAGAGTAGATTGTACCCTTTGAGGAGGTGAACTTCCAGGTCTTGCCGTCATCATTGGCATCAATGACCGCATGCTGGCTGAATGTGGCCTGATCCTTCATGTTCATCTCCAGCGGAGCATTGTAATGTCCAAGGTAAACGATGTTTGACATCACTGACTTTGAGGTCTTGGCGTCATACTTGGCCATAACGCCGAAGCTGAACCCGGTGAAGTCATCAGGAGTAGCCTGGGTCTTGGTCCAGGACTCACCTGTGATGTCAGCTGCTACCGTAGTACCCTCCGCATCCACGATATCATACTTCACCTCTTCGGGATTGAAGAATCCGCCATCGGAAGATGCGGTCACGGCATCCCAGGTGAGGGTGAAACTACCGTCGGCATAGGCGAGCTTCACATTGCCAGGAGCGGCGGGAGTACCCTTGCCGATATAGCAGGAATATTTGGCCTGGTTTGACTCGCCGTCGGTATTTGTGGCCACGGCGGCAAACTGAATCATACCGCTGTTCTCCATCGTCTTGACAACCTCGATGGTCTCGCCTGCGACTCCGGTGCCGGCAAGAATCTCCTCACCGTCGGCATAAATCTTGTAGCCCATTTCGGTCTCTGAGACATCAGTGCCGTCATACAGCTCGGTGGGAAGCGTGATTGTGAAGTTGGCATCCATCGAGCCATCCGAACAGCTGACCTCGAAGCCGGGAACGGCGGGAGCCTTGTCAGGAGCCTGGAAGGGGATATACATGCCGACAACCTCATCGCCGTTGGCAAACTCAGCGATTACCGTAGACTGAGCGGTCTGGGGATTGATTTCGGTAAGACCTGACGCTGCGTCGTTGCAATATGCAAGGATAATCGTGTTGTCCTTGTCATTGTAAGCGGCCGAGCTCATATAGAACAGGTCGGGACAGCCGGTAGCGCCTACAAGGGTAAGTTCACCTGTGGTCTTGTTGATTTTGTAAAGGTTACCGCTGAGGTCGATACCATAAGCCTGGCCGAACTTGTCGATGGCCACGCCGCGCAGCGAGACATCTATGTCGGCGATTTTCATCACCTTCTTGGACTGGAGGTCGAGATAACCCCAATGACGGTAAACTTCCCCGTAATAGTCGCCGGAGAAACAGCCGTAGACACGGCCTGAGGTCGTGTCATACGCGACATCGGTAGCCTTCAGTGGCAGGTCATCCCACTCGTAGACCTGAATCAAGTCGCCGGTTTCGGCATCATATACATACAGGTCATAGCCCATCACATATGAGCCATAGGCCACCTCATACATCGTGTAGACCTTGCCGTCACCGTCATAGAAACTGTATACGGGCGACTGGGTCTTGAACATCATTGTGAAGTCACCTCCGGTAGATACCGGCAGCTTGTAGACACCCAACTTGTCGTAATTGGTCCAGGTGGAATTGTAAATCACCGTTCCGTACAAGTTGAGCGACGCCGACACGCGCTGGGCGGTCGTTGCCGAACGGAGCGCCTTGGCGTTCTTGACTTTGACCAGCGATTCAGGAACACGGAACAGCCCGGAACCGGAATTGGAAATCTTCCGCACTCCGCCCGTCAGATTCAACGCACGATTTTCCCCTGAAGACTGGGTACGGGTTGCTTCCGGACACCTCTTCAGGTTGTCAGAAGCATTCCTCATCTGAGCCAAAGGCGCAGCATTTGCCGGCACCATGAGCCCGAAGGCCATTGCGCCTGAAAGCAAAAGCGATAGACTTTTTCTCATAATGCAATGATAATGTTAAAATAGAACTATGATTAGTGGAATAAAAAAGTAATCTCCGCATCTGTTAACAGCAAATGGCCATCCCTGGCATCCATTGCATAATCATGCCTCACTCACACCAGCAATTTGCAAGCTCAATGATTATAAGAATGTTCATTTTGCCATTTGCCATCTTTTCCGGCAAAGATAGCATATTACCTTCTCATTTCCAAATTATATTTACACCTGACTCGATTCCGCGTCAAAATAATGACTCTTTTGCTTTTTCTCATCCCTTACGTCAAGTCTTTTGCCAAGGACAAAGAACGACAGCCATCGGTTCCTTTTGATAAGGTCAATCAACAAAAGACTTATACCCAACACACCGAGAGATACCGCCGGTGTGACAATAAAATTATTATTACTGTCCGCTAAACCATAAAGCAGTGAGTCCAACTTTCTGATAAGTAGA
>ENA-UONW01003395-UONW01003395.1-human-gut-metagenome-genome-assembly--contig:-CS52-NODE-3395-length-13289-cov-8.803234_pt1 | contig 13289 bp, 7 predicted proteins | sample MGYA00242463_ERZ724010 | MGnify/ENA metagenome assembly ERZ724010 | reverse complement strand
TTGACCTGCACAAGAATGACATATATTGTTGCGAAAGCTACGCTCATACCTAAAATGTTGAGCAGGCCGGCGCCCCTTAGCAGTCTCATCAAGCTTCTCATATCGTTCGTTGTTTTAGTTATATAATTTTTTTAAATATCTCTTCATCAATCAAGCACCAGCCTTTCGTTGTTGCCGAAATTGTCATAGCTTGATGTGATGACTTTGTCGCCAGGCTTGAGTCCGTCGATTACTTCGTAGTATTGCGGATTCTGGCGTCCTATGCGTATTTCGCGTTTGTAGGCTTCTTTGCCGTTTTTAGATATTACGTATATCCACTGACCTCCAGTATTTTGATAGAAAGAACCGCGCGGTATGAGTATCGCCTTTTCCGGCTGTCCAAGCTGCAGGTTCATGTAGTATGTCTGTCCTGAACGTATGTTGTCGGGCTGTTCGCCGCTGAATTTGAAGTCGGCTTTGAATTTTCCGTCTCTTACTTCAGGATAGACTTTTCGGATGACTGCACGGAATTTCTCATTCTGGCGTTCGAAATCGGCCTCCAATCCTGTCGTGATGCGGTCGATGTAGTGCTCGTCGAACTGTGCTTCAATCTTATAGCTGCTGAGATCGTTGATTTGTCCAATCTTGCTTCCTTCGGAAACCGACTGCCCCAACACGACATCAAGCAGTCCAAGTTCTCCATCTATAGGTGCCTTTACCAGCAGGTTGTCTTTTCTCTTGCGAATCATCATCATGTGTACGCGCATGTTGTCGAGACTTTCCTGCATCTGCTTGACTTCTATGGATCTGTACAGACTGTCTTGCACGGCGCGGTGCTTGACAAGACTCAAGCGGTCTTTGGCCAGTGAGTAGTCTTCTTGTGCCCTCAGATAATCTTCCTTTGATATCAGGTTGTCGGCATAGAGCTGTTTCTGCGATTTGTAGGTGCGCAGGTATCGGCGGACATCAATCTCCAACTGAAGTATGTCCTGCTGGTTGGTCAATTTCTGCTGTTCCATGGATATGAGAGTGTTGCGCAGCATGTTGTCCTTCTCGGCCAGGTCTGCTTCGGCGTTGAGAATCTGCAGGTTGAGGTTTTCATTTGAAAGCAGGAGTATCGGGTCGCCGGTTTTCACCTTGGCGCCTTCTTCGATGTAGATTTCCTTTACGACGCCTGTTTCAAGCGGACTTATCTGCATGGTTGTCATCGGCTGTACTTGTCCGGTGACACGGACGTAGTCGTTGAATAGTCCTGACTTCACCTCGCTGATGGTGATGGCTTCGTGGTTGACGCGCATGGTGCTGACATTATTGCGCAGAAGCATGGAGGCTATCAGTATTACCAGAATTGCTATTCCCCAGTAGGGCAGTGCCTTTTTGCTGAATACTCGTGCCCATCCTTTTTTAGGTTCTATTATCTTGTCCATTTTGCTTTATTCTTTTATGATGTGTTTTATTGATTGAGATAACTTATTCCTTTGTAATATTCAACAACGCTTTTCTTCAGAAAGTACTGTAGGCGTGCGTTAAGACGTTCGGCCAGTGCGTTGAGGTAGGTGTTTGAGATGGTTTGAAACTCAACAGGCGAAACGAGGCCGAGAAGCATCTTTTTCTCATGCAGCTTGTATGTCTCGCTCTGTGAATCGGCCCGCTTTTCGGCTTGAATCATGGCTTTCATGGCACCTTGCTTGTCCTGCACGGCTCGTGTCACTTCTGCCTCAATGTCAAGCTTGGTCTGCTCGTATTGCGCCTGCGCACGTCTGTAAGCATTTTTCTTTCGCGATAGGTCGGAGTGGCGCGAGAGTCGGTCGTAAATAGGGATGGAAAGGTTCAGCTGTACGTATTCGCCGGCATTGTTGCGCCATTGTGAACTGAATGAAGGTGAAATGTAGCTGTCGCTTCCCGGATAACTGTAGTAGCTTGTAGACCATCCTCCGCTGAGTGACAACGTCGGCAGAAACTGCCACTTGGCTGTGTTGAGCGAAATTTTCGCACTGCGTAGTTCTCCTTTGGCAATGAGTGCGTCTGGTTGTGTGTTTACGGCAAAATCAATGATTTCGCTGACCGCATCTTCTGTGTTGTCGTACGGCGGTATGCTGTCATTGATTATTGAGCGGTCGAGATTGAGCTCTTTTTCCGTCGGCCAAAGCATCAGTGATTTCAACGTAAGCATGGCATTGTTGAGGTTGTTTGTAGAATTTATGAGCTGATACTCTGTGTCTGCCTGATCGGCTTCGGTCTGCACTACGTCTGGATAGCTTTTCTGTCCTAAATCGTATTGTTTCTTTATGAGTTCGAGGTTCTTTTTTCCTGTCTCGACTTTTTTCTTCAGAACTTCGACCATTTCTGAGTGGTACATCACGTTGCAGTAGGCTTCCATGACTGAGAGACAAAGTTCGTCGCGGATTTTATTTTCCTGAGATATTCCTATTTTTATGGCCGTCTGCGAAATCTTGATGTTGTTGATGGCCGAAAAACCGTCGAAGAGGGTTATGCCTGCACTGATGGAGTATCCGTTGCTGAATGATGTGATATTGGTATATGTATTTGTTTCCGGGTCCACCGTACGTCCGAAATTATAAGATGCGTTTGTACCAGCAGATATGCTCGGCGTGAAGGCTTGGAGTATGGCTTCACGCTTGTTGATGCGTGCGTCTGCGTTGTTCAACTGCTGTATCTTGTTTTTTGTGGAATTGTCGACAGCGTATTCCATGCATTCTTTCAGTGTCATGACTTTCTGCCGAACATGCGCAGTGCTGTCGACCTGCGCCGTTGTGCCAGCGCTGAAAATCATGGCCAACGCGAATATAGAGATGAATTTTTTCTTCATTTTTCCTGCTTTTTACACTTTTATTACAGCTAAATTCATGCCAAGAACGTAAAATCAAGATTATCAGCTGATTGTGAATTTGGCCATTTCCTCAAAGTGTAAAGTTTCTTTACACTGCTGTAAAGTTTCTTTACACTTTTGGTGTGTAAAAGGTCTAAGTCAGCCACATGAAAATATAAAAAAACACATGATGGATAAGACGGATGCCTTTGTTTCCATCATGTGTTTTGTGAAGAATCGGTTCAGCGCGTTTTGTGAGAAATAAGTTGGCTGAATGGTTTATAGAATTTTGTTGCGCTTGCGGCGGTAGTACCAAATGCCGGTTATGTCTGCCAGTGCCCAGCCTATCGGGACTGACCACCATATTCCGTGATATCCGATTCCTGGGACAGCCGCCAATATGTAGGCAAGCAGTACGCGTGTGCCGAGGGATATGACGGTTAGAACAACCGACATGGATGGCATGGCAACGGCGCGGTAGAAACCGTACAGCATAAACAGGTATGCAATGCCTATATAGAAACTGCCCTCGATGCGTAGATATTCAGCTCCGATAGCTATGATTTCGGTTTCCTTTGCTGATACGAAGAAGGACATCAGCTGCGGTGCAAATGCAAACACGAGTGCCGATACGAGAATGGAGAATAGGGTAGTGGTCACCAGCGAACTGCGTATGCCGCGACGTATGCGGTCATGGCGTCCCGCACCGAAATTCTGTGCAATGAAGGTTGAAAAGGCATTTCCGAAATCTTGAAGCGGCATATAGGCAAAGGAGTCGATTTTCACTGCCGCTGCAAATGCTGCCATAACGGCTGTCCCGAAACTGTTTACCAATCCCTGTACCATCAGAATGCCGAAGTTCATTATGGATTGCTGTATGCACGTCAGAAAGGAGTATGATGCTATTCTGTTGATGGAGTGTGAGTTGATGATGCAGTCGGCACGCGTAAGGTTGAGTTCTGGAAAATTTTTGCGTGTATAGACGTACAGTCCAATAGCTCCGACTGTTTGAGATATCACCGTGGCCAAAGCAGCACCTTCTACTCCCATGTGCATCCAAAGCATCAGTGCGAGGTCGAGCCCGATGTTGAGCACTACTGACACTATCAGAAACATAAGTGGAACAAACGAGTTGCCGACAGAGCGCAGAAGAAATGCATAGAAGTTGTATACGCTGACAGGTATCATGCCGAGAAAGACTACAAACAGATAGTCGTAGACCATCTGCTCAATCTCAGGCGGTGTCTGCAAAATCTGTATTACCGGAGTTAGAAAGACAAGAGAACAGATGTTAAGCAACAGCGTCACACCGCCGACAATTAGCGCGGACGAGAAAATGCTCAAACGCAAGGCTTTCAGATCGCGTGCACCGTACTGCATGGAAAATATTGCACTGCACCCCATGCTTAGCCCGATGAATATGGATGTAATGAAAACTATCAGTGCATAAGATGAACCTACTGCTGCCAGAGCATTTGCTCCCAGCACACGCCCTACAATCAGCGTGTCGGCAATGTTGTAGCATTGCTGCAGCAGATTGCCAAGCATGAGCGGTAAGGCAAAACGAAGCATCTTGCCGGTTATGCTTCCGGAAACCAAATCATTTTTGTCGTGTTTTATCATAATTTGTTTGTGTTGACTGTTTTTGCGTGTGTAGCATGTTGGCTGTGCATGTGATGATAGTAAAATAACATTTTGTTAACTTCTAAATTACTCTAATTTGGCAATACATACAACATTTCATGCATAAATCTTTTATATCCTTAAATTCATATGTCAGGTGCGTTCTTAAAACGTAAAGTTTTATTATGTTGTATCTTAGTTTGCTTGCCAGGTTTTTTGTTACATTTGTGAATGTATAATCATTTATAAATAAAATCTGTACTATGAACTTGCCATCTTTAAATTTATGTAAGTTACGCTCGTTTTTTATTTTATGTCTTGTATTCTTTACTGTGACGTTGACTCACGCCAACGATGGAGAGTATTACACTTCGGGTAATCAATTGCTTCCACTTGTCGAAACAGATATCCGTGTGCAACGAGAGATTCTGACATTGCGATGGAGTGATGACAACGTTGCCGAGGTTGATGTGTATTACGAATTCTATAATCCTGGTAAGCCGAAAACTGTACTCATGGGATTTGAGGCAGACCCTCCTATGTACATTGATTCGATAAGTCGTAACAGTGCCCATCCTAATATTTCAGATTTTAAAGTGATGATGAACGGCCGGAGTATTCCCGTATCAACTACGGTGGTTGAAACTGATACCCTTTACGTTGTCAATGGCGAAGTGCAACCGGTAGATTTGTCGGTATATTCCATAAATGATGATTATAATATAGGTTCTTATCTGTTTACAGCTGACCGTAATAACGCAGTGCCTATTTCGTATGTATATCATTTCAACGCTGACTTCAAGTCAGGCATCAATGTTGTGCGCCATCACTACCGTTATGAAATGAATGTGAATGTCTGCACGCATTATCTCTTTGATTACAAGCTGTCTCCTGCACTGCGATGGGCCAACCATCAGATAGACGATTTCACACTGCGTATTGAGACAGAAGGCGTGCCTCTGCATTTCATGATGAAAGACAGTCTGTTCGAAAAGTCAGTTAGTCCGGTTATAGACGGTACAGGAAAGTGGCGCATAAGGACAATTGTTAACGAGATGGACCGGAAAATGTCTGTATATGAAGTATTCATGCGCAACGCATCAATAGAGTGGAAAGCCACGAATTTCAGGCCAAGCTCAGAACTGCATATTTTTTCAGCAGACTGTACTGAAACCGGTGTTATCTGTGACCCTGCAGAATACTATTCTTGGCGCTACAGCATCGTAAACAGCTCTATTCATTATGATGACATCCACCGTATAGTCCGCAATATGCCCTATGCCTACCGTGGCTATATTTTCAAAAACAAGTATTTGAATGATTTCTTCACCTCACGTTGGTGGTACATACCAGACCCAGATTATAAAGTCGACTTGGAAAAACTGACCCCTAACGAACGCGATTGGCTGAAAAAATATAATGAAGACTTTGGCAAATGAAAGTTGTATAATGTGTGAGATTGCTGAAGTCTAACACTTTTTCTTATGTGAATCAAATGGTTATATTTGATAAGAATCGTGATGTAAACACATAATAATCAAATAGATGGGACGATTTTAACAGAATATCCGGTTTTATCCTTACCTTTGTTATAGAACTTGGGGAATACCCGAACAACGAAAAAAAAGATGCAGATTCATAACAATACATTGATAGCAGAATGCTCGTCTTACGACTTCAAGGAAATGCTGGAGCGTAAGAAAGTAAAGTCATGGCTTAAATCCGTATCGGCTTTTGCCAATACGGAAGGTGGCAGTTTATTCTATGGAGTAAACGATGACGGAGTGATTGTAGGTTTGGAGAATCCGCAAGCAGATGCTGACTTTATCAGTGAAATGATAAAGGCAAGACTTGACCCAGTACCAGAAGTACAACTTATCCCGATTGAACATGAAGGACGTACCTTGCTTGAAGTAAGAGTAAAGGCAGGAACGCTGACACCATATTATTATTATCAAGACGGAACACGTACAGCTTATACACGAGTAGGTAATGAAAGTGTGGAATGCAATTCGCAACAACTTCTTTCATTGGTATTAAAGGGTACGCACATGACTTGGGATTCGCTGCCTACACAAGTAGATGCCAACAAACATTCTTTCGTTATCCTTGCCAACACTTTCCGCGAACAAACTCACCAGGAATGGAATGATAAGTATTTGGAATCATTCGGACTTGTCACATCTGATAGTAAGCTGACCAATGCCGGATTGCTGTTTGTGGATAATTGCACTGTATTCCAATCACGTATTTTCTGCACCCGTTGGACAGGACTCTATAAAGACGATGCTATCAGTTCCGTAGAGCATCGGGCAAATCTCGTATTGCTTTTGAAATATGGTATGGACTTCATCAAAAACTATACTGTGAGCGGATGGGTGAAGATGCCGAACTATCGACTTAACCTCCCCGACTATTCCGATCGTGCAATCTTTGAAGGGCTGGTAAACCATCTTATCCATAGAGATTACACAGTAATGGGTGGTGAAGTACATATTGACATCTATGATGACAGAGTGGAATTGGTATCACCTGGAGCAATGCTTGATGGCACACAAATCCAAGACCGGGACATATACAAAGTACCGTCCATGCGCCGTAACCCTGTCATTGCGGATATGTTTACCCAATTGGACTATATGGAGAAACGTGGTTCAGGCTTAAGAAAAATGCGGGAACTTACGGAGAAACTGCCTAATTTCCTGCCGAGCAAAGAACCACAATATCAAACAGAAGCAATTTCTTTCTATACCACATTCTATAATCTGAATTGGGGACAGAACGGAAGGATACCTGTTGAGGAAGTTGCCAACAGGGTAAATAGGACCCGCGAAAAGTACCCTATAAACGAAGATGGTTCGGTCGAAAAGTTCGGTGTAAACGAAAAAAGTTCGGCCGAAAAGTTCGGTGTAAATGCTGATAAGTTCGGAGACACATTGGAAACACAGAAGACTGTCAGTAAAACTGCACAAAAGATAATTGACCTCGTTATTTCTGATCCATCAATCACAGCCGATAATATGGCTAACAAGATTGGTGTAACTAAACGTGCCATAGAGAAAAACATCAAGAATCTTAGGACTATGGGAATTTTGACTCATGAAGGTTCCGATAAGACTGGCTATTGGCGCATTATTATCAAACCATAAATAACAATAGAATCACATGGCAATATTAATTTAGTTTTTATCTTGCTAATGGCTTTCTTGGTAATAGCCTTATTTCTTGGCATAGCCACAATAAGCTCGAAAGCTAAATCCAAACCAATGTATGTGAGGGCAACGCTTATGATACTTGCTGCAATTATGACTTGCAATTATATATGGACATTCAGTAAAACAAAAAAGGTGTGAAACCACTTGGGTTCCACACCTTTTCTTATTTATTAATCTATTATTTAACTTCCTCGAAGTCGGCGTCCTGAACTTCATCGTTGCTGTTGCCTGAGTTGGCGTCGCTTGATGTGTTCTGCTGACCGCCCTGGAATCCGGCACCTGCGCCTGCTCCTGGCTGAGCACCGCCCTGCTGGTACATCTGAGCGCTGGCTGCCTGCCATGCGTTGTTGAGTTCAGCAGTTGCAGAGTCGATGGCTGCGATGTCGCCTGCCTTGTGAGCATCCTTCAGTTTCTGGAGAGCTGACTCGATGGCTGGCTTCTTGTCTGCAGGGATCTTGTCGCCAAGTTCCTTGAGCTGATTCTCTGTCTGGAAAATCATTGAGTCTGCCTGATTCAGCTTGTCGATACGCTCGCGCTCTTTCTTGTCGGCTTCAGCGTTAGCTTCAGCTTCCTGCTTCATACGGTCGATTTCCTCCTTGCTCAAGCCAGAAGAAGCCTCGATACGGATGGCCTGCTCCTTGCCTGTAGCCTTATCCTTGGCACTTACCTTCAAGATACCGTTGGCATCGATATCGAAGCTTACCTCAATCTGAGGAACACCACGACGTGCCGGTGCGATACCTGTCAGGTTGAACTGACCGATAGACTTGTTCTGTGCGGCCATTGGACGCTCACCCTGAAGTACGTGAATTGTAACTTCAGTCTGGTTATCAGCTGCAGTAGAGAAGACTTCGCTCTTCTTGCAAGGTATTGTAGTGTTGGCGTCGATAAGCTTTGTCATTACACCTCCGAGAGTTTCGATACCCATTGACAGTGGAGTTACATCGAGCAATACGATGTCGCCTACACCGCTTTCCTTGTTGAGGATGGCACCCTGGATAGCTGCACCTATGGCAACAACTTCATCAGGGTTGACACCTTTTGAAGGAGCCTTGCCGAAGTAGTCCTGAACGAGCTGCTGAACGGCTGGTATACGGCTTGAACCTCCGACGAGGATTACTTCGTCAATATCTGCAGTTGTGATACCTGCATCCTTGATGGCGTTCTTACAAGGCTCAAGACATGCCTGGATAAGGTCGTGTGTGAGGGCCTCGAATTTAGCACGAGTAAGAGTCTTTACCAAGTGCTTTGGAACACCGCCGACCGGCATGATGTAAGGCAAGTTGATTTCTGTAGAAGTTGAAGAAGAAAGTTCAATCTTTGCTTTCTCAGCAGCTTCCTTCAAACGCTGAACAGCCATAGGGTCTGTGCTCAGGTCTGCGCCTTCATCGTTCTTGAATTCCTGGATAAGCCAGTTGATGATGGCTTGGTCGAAATCATCACCACCAAGGTGAGTGTTACCGTTGGTTGAAAGAACCTCGAATACACCGCCACCGAATTCAAGGATTGATATATCGAATGTACCACCACCGAGGTCGAATACTGCAATCTTCATGTCCTTGTTGGCCTTGTCGATACCGTATGCAAGGGCTGCTGCAGTAGGTTCGTTGACGATACGCTTTACATCAAGACCTGCAATCTGTCCGGCCTCTTTGGTTGCCTGACGCTGTGAGTCTGAGAAGTAAGCAGGCACTGTGATGACAGCTTCGGTTACTTCCTGTCCGAGGTAGTCTTCGGCAGTCTTCTTCATCTTCTGAAGAATCATTGCAGAGATTTCCTGCGGAGTGTAGAGACGTCCGTCGATGTCGACACGTGGAGTGTTGTTGTCACCGCGCTTAACTGTGTAAGGAACTCTTTCGATTTCCTTCTGTACCTGGTCATAAGTCTCACCCATGAAACGCTTGATTGAGAAAATTGTACGTGTAGGGTTTGTTATGGCCTGACGTTTTGCAGGGTCACCAACTTTACGCTCGCCGCCGTCAACGAAAGCTACGATTGAAGGTGTGGTTCTCTTACCTTCGCTGTTTGCAATTACAACTGGTTCGTTTCCTTCGAAAACAGAAACACAAGAGTTTGTTGTTCCTAAGTCGATTCCAATAATCTTTCCCATAGTTCTATATTTTTTATTTTGTTATTTTTTCTATTTGATTAATCTCTTTTGCAAGCCGTCCGCCAGATGGTCTTTAGCCTCTTTGCGGAGAGCTCACGCCATTATTAATACAAACAGTGTGCCAAACGCGGTATTTTTTGCCGATGTGCCGTTTTGGCAGTCTGCCGGCTTCGGCTGTCATATTTTGCTGACATTTGTATCTGCCGTTGGCATGATTCTGTGCCATTCGTGAAGTTCTGAGCGCTCGGAGTTGTGTCTTCGGGCGCTCGCAATTAAATTTTCGGGCGCTCGCGACAGCGTATTCAGGCCCCCGGAACTTATTTTTTATGAAAATGTCACATTCAATGCAAGTTCATATTTGCCTTCTTCAGGGTATAATGGTTCGGAAGGTGGAGCATTGGGGCTTACAACAGGCTGGGGCATGCAGTTGATTTATTCTCAGAATGTAACGTTGCCGAAGGGTACATACAGGTTGTGCGCCGCGTATTACAATGCGGGTACAGCGGCGGCAGGAAAAAGTTTGTTGGCGTGGATACCAGGTAGTGGTACACAGACGTCGTCTGATGTCAAGTCTTTCCCGATAAATGCATGGAAGACCGATACGTTGACTTTTACCCTCAATGCACGTACATCCGGAAAGATTCAGATTGGCTTTGGTGCCAATGACGGTGCCGGTTCAGGCAGTCATGCAAAGATTCTTGTTGATTATGTCAAGTTGCTTTGTGACAATATTGACAAAGGTGAACTTTTGTCTGCTCTTTCTTCAGCAAAAAGCACTTATGGTGATGGCACCGGTATTTATGCGGCAGAATTCAAAAAGGTTATAGATGAGGCGCAGGCCGTTTATGATGATGAAGATGCTTCACCTGCAGATGTTATATCTCTTACTGAGCAGTTGAACGAAGCTGCACAGACTTATAAATACAAGAATGCATCTGTGGAAAATCCTCTGACTGTGACTAGTTTCATAACAAATCCTAGTTTTGAAAATGGTACAACAGGATGGGAAAACGATGGGCTTTCAACTCAGACAAATTCCGTGTTCCCCGGCAAATCAGGAACGACCTATCTTGAGCGTTGGGTCAACATCGGTTCTAAGGTGCCGGATGTGGGCATAAGCCAGACTCTTACGGGTGTGCCTAACGGTAAGTACCGTTTACGTGTCGCTTCAGGAAACATTCAGCAGAAGAGCAGCGGCAGTGCCATCAATGCCGGTGAGCGTCAGACTGGTGCGTATGTATATGCCGGCATTTATACTGTGCCTTCAGATACAATGAAGTACAAGAACCTCTATTTTACAGTCGTAGATGGTCAGGTCACACTAGGGTTCAAAGCTGAAAATGCTACGGGCAACTGGGTATGTCTTGATAATTTCTTGTTGTATTATTTAGGAGAAAATACTCCTGAAGATTATGCCGGTTATCTGTCTCGCTATGTTGAATATATTAAGGAAAATCTGCTTGATGCTCATGTTCAGGCCAATGTCCGCCAGAGTGCCGAGAGTGCAATAGAGACAGCCGAAAAACTGATAAGTGCCGAACAACCGGATGTGGAGGCAATGGAAGAAGCAAAGGCTGGTCTTGATAAGGCTGTGTCTGACATCAAGGCTTCTGAAGCTGTTTACGCCGATTTTGCTGAAGCCATTGAATATGCTGAAGATGTCCGAGGTTGGTATGAGGACGATGAGGCTAAGTTCGCAAAGATGGATGATGCTCTCAAAAATGCATCGTCTGCATACGACAACTTGACATTGACAGATGAGGAGATAAATGATGCTAAGAAGGCGCTGGAGACTGTTACAAAGAGTGTGGATAAGAAAGTCTATACAGCTCAATGGTCTATGGGCGATGTAAGCGACCCTAACAACAATTATTATATCGGGCGTACACGACAGTCTAAAAATTGGATTCTATTCTGGGAGAAAGATTATGGCGAGAATCCTAAGAGCTTCACATGCGGCAACTACACAATAGATGTCGATGAAGTTCTCCGAAATGCCGAGATAGCTTTCAAGTTCTATACTGACTCTTTGAAATTCATTAAACCTGGCCATTCCAAGACAGATACATACAAGATGGTTATACGTCTGCGCTATGAACCGACAGGTTGGGAAGCGACAGGTTCAGGTGTAGACAATCTTATCGGTCTTTTGACGCTCACTCCGTGGGCCGCTCCTTCGCGCAACTGGCAGACTCTTTATCATGAAATAGGACATTGCTTCCAGTATCAGGTACATTGCGACAACGGCGACCAGAATGGATGGATGTATGCTCCAGGCAACGGCAAAGGATGCGCATTCTGGGAACAGTGTGCACAGTGGCAGGCTTACAAGATTATGCCGGCCGACCAGTTTACAAACGAATGGTTCAACGGTTATCTGCAGAATGTCCACAAGCACATACTGCACGAATCACCTCGCTACAACAACTATTTCGTTCAGGACTTCTGGACATACAAGCACGGTATGGATTTCATCGGAAGACTTTGGAACGAAAGCAAGAATCCTGAAGATGCTGTCGAAGCATATATGCGTATAACAGGTATAACAACAAGCCAGTTCAACGATGAAATGTACGAATGTGCCGCACGTTTTGCAACATGGGACATACCAGCATTGGAACAGTACGGAGCATCTACAATCGATTCTCGTCCGCAGCCTGCAATGACAAAGGTTGATGACAACTACTGGCGCATCAATGCTTCTGTGGCTCCTGAAAATACGGGCCACAACATCATAAAGCTTAATGCCCCGAAAACAGCCACAACTGTTTCTGCATGCTTCGAAGGTCTCAACAACGAGCCGGGTTATCGTGTGAAGAATCCTACTTATGCTGAGTGGCGTTATGGATTTGTTGCGCAGCTAGAAGACGGTACACGTGTGTACGGCGATATGGGCAAGTCTACATACAGCGCTCCGACAGATACAATCTGGTTCGACTGTCCTGACAACTGCAAACGTCTTTATTTCGTAGTTAGCGGCGGTCCTAAGACATATTGGAGACAGGTTTGGGATGACAATGACGACAACGATGAGCAGTGGCCTTATCAGGTTAAGTTCGGCAACACAAACCGTTATGGCAGTTCTAATCTTCCGGATGCAACAGGTGTAGAATCTGTTTCTGCTGAAGATGTTCCTTCAATCTATGCTTCAGACGGTATGCTGCACGTAGGACAGACTTCTATCTCTGCCGATGTCCGTATTTCGACCTTGTCAGGCATATGCATAAAGAGCATCCCGACAGGCGCTTCCGTAGACGTTCCGTTGGAACCTGGATTCTATATCGTAGATGTTCGTCAGGCTGACGGCCACAGCATACTTGTAAAGAAGGTTATTGTCAGATGATGATTTAAAGCGTTTACCTATAAATGTACGTAAGTATAACTGATGTGCATATAGGATTTTAATATTGTAAGTTACGAGCTGCAACTATTTCAGTTGCAGCTCGTATGTTATAGTATATATAGTTGCGTTTGTCATTTAATTAGGGACATTCAGTAAATAGTATAAAATTAGCCAACTAATTCATACACA
>ENA-UONW01003391-UONW01003391.1-human-gut-metagenome-genome-assembly--contig:-CS52-NODE-3391-length-13301-cov-4.412728_pt1 | contig 13301 bp, 5 predicted proteins | sample MGYA00242463_ERZ724010 | MGnify/ENA metagenome assembly ERZ724010 | reverse complement strand
TTATTTTCTGATGTTCCACATCATATTTATCAATGCCTTCTCTAAATGTAGAAATCCATAAATTTCCTTTCCGGTCTACCAACAATGATTTCACATTCTTGAAGCTCACATCGTCAAATTCCGAAAAATTCAAAATCTTCCCAGATGATTTTTCCATTTGATTAAGCCCCCCACCTTCTGTACCAATCCATACGAATTCAGAATTTTCAGCAAAGGCACTGACTGGTGCATAATTAAGTTCACCATGTAAAGTTGTCCAAGTTCTAAATGCATTACTTTCATTAATATTTACACAACACAATTTACCTGAATATGTTCCGATCCAAATATTCAACTGTTTGTCACCGTAAATTGTCCAAACCGAATTGTTCGGTAAACTAAAAGGATCCATTTGTGAATGATTATACTGAGAAAGTGTTTCATGTGAGGTATCAAAAATGTAAATGCCATCTATCGTACCAATCCAAATCTGATTCTTACTATCCACATAAAAAGAACGCAAAGATGCAATACCTTCATAATCAGTAAGTATCTCAAAATGTCTTTCAATAGTGAATGTAGACATATCAATTTTGTATAAGCCATCCCGATCCACAAAAATCCACAATTTTCCATTCTTTACTTGAGCAAAACGAATGTTATTGGGTGAATCCGGTAATACACAACAAAGTTCAAACTGCTTTGTCTGATGATTGAAACGATATATACTACGTGACACAAAACTATACAAATCATGATTATATGTACAAAACGCCATATTGGAAAAAGAAATCTTCTTTCCATCATATAAGGGAGTTAACAATTCTTTCGATTGCAAATCCAAATGATGCCATAAATTACTACGCCTAATCCACAAATTATTATCATCATCTGCTTTCAAGTCAGTAACCCAATCAAAAATTCTTTCCCAATGTTCAGTAACTGGATCATAACGATAAATTCCATTATTTGTATTTACAAATAAGTGGCCATTTTTATCTGATTCCAAACTTACAAAGAGAAAACGCTTATTAGGCTGAGTAGCAGCAAAAAAAGGATAATATTTCTTATAATTATAACCGTCAAAACGATATAATTCATAATCCATCATAATCCAAATGAAACCTGCTCCGTCCTGCTCAATATCCTTTACTCCATCATAACCGAATCCACCTGACGGAGACATTGTTCTGAACCGATAGGGAGTTATTTGTGCACAAGTGACAACAGCATTAATTATAGCAAACAAAACCAACAAGCATTTCTTCATATCTTTCATACAATCATATTGATTCATAGTAATTTCACAATAGTTTCACACCCTTTTCTTACAATATTATACTAAAGTACTTTATCTTTTCCACAAAAACAATGTTTCGCCCCCATTATATTTCTTATAACAGCTTTCTAGTTAACGTAAGCGCGAAATAAGTAAGTAAATATTTCATTGAAAATTAGTAACATAGCGATAAAAGTGATAAAATTATAGTATCCAATTATAACATTTAAGCGATTAACGCTATGTTCAGAGTTTAAAATTACAGAAATTTATTGTATAGCCGATGATTTTTGCAAGGAATTTGTATTGCAACAGGAAAAATATATGATTAAAGACAAGAAACAGAAGTATCGTAACAAGCCCAACCATATGAGTAATACGGAGATCATGGCTATTCTCATCCTGTTCCACTCTGGCGGTTTCCACTGCTTCAAACATTACAACAAGGAGTATATCTGCACAGATCTGAAACATCTATTTCTGCGCCTAGTGTCCTATAATAACCGTTTTGTAGAATTGAAGAAAGAAGAGCTACTTCCCCTGACCATTTTCATCAAGAAAGTCCTGCAGGTAACCTGTACCGGCATCAGTTTTGTTGACTCCACAGTTCTGCGTGTCTGTCATAACCAACGTATATTGATCCACAAGACATTTGAGGGACTTTCCGGACGTGGAAGAAGTTCCAAGGGATGGTCCTTCGGGGTCAAGTTGTATCTGACAATCAATAACAAGAACGAAATCCTGAATTTCATGCTTACTCCCGGAAATGTGGATGACTGCGAGCCGTTGAAACAAGGCCGATTCCTAGAAAACATAAAGGGGAAATTATGTGTCGACAAGGGAAATGTTGATCAGGCAATGTTCGAGAACCTCTTCCTCAATATCATACAGCTTGTCACCAAGGTCAAGAACAATATGAAGAATTCCCTGATGAACATTGCAAACAAGATTCTATTCAGAAAAAAGGCCTTGATTGAAACGGTCAATGACGAACTGAAGAACATTGCACAGATAAGGCATTCCAGACACCGTTCATTCGATAACTTTATTGCAAATACGCCGTCGGCCATCGCAACATTCTGCATTTTCGAGAAGAAGCCCGCCATTGACATGAACTTTATCAATGACGGGCAACTGGCTATCTTCTGATTCTTATTTCGAACTCACGTTTATTAGAAACATTATACTAATCCCGTTCATAGTCACGTCCTAAACGGAATTCTGCAACTTGAACAGTACTTCCACTTGAAGTATCAATAGAGGTATATTCCACTTTCACATACCGATATGTAGATAAAGGAAGTTCGTAATTTAAATTTTTAGTCCGATCAGTTGTTATTTTATCAGCAATCTTTTCGAAAGTTGTTCCATCATGGCTACCATAAAGTTGAACTTCTGGAATTCTCAGGAAAGCGTTCGAATTAGAACTTCTCCACCCAAAATAGAAATAGTTAAACTCTATTTCTTCCTGGCAATCAACAATAAAATGTAAAATATGATCTGCAGGAGTAGAACAACCATTTAAAGTTTTTCCGGGCTTTACCAATGACAGGAATGTAGTCAACTCACCATCCAATATATCTTCGGGTTTACCCGTAGTTCCATCAGGACAATAGCCATAATCGACAGAAGTTTTCACAGTCCATCCATCCGTCAAATACAACACATTACTTTCCACAGTCATTGGAACTGTAATAAAAAATCCACCTTCATCAATGGCTGCAACCTTGACATTCACTACTCCCCCCAAAACACCGGTCAACTTGCCATCTGTTGTTACAGTAGCTATACTCTCATCGTCTACACTATAAGTAAACGTCTTATAACTGGCATTTTCAGGTAAAGCAGAAAAATACGGAGCCAAATCAATTGTCTGATGCATATAGATACTTTCTGGAAGCTCATCACTTACTACAATATTTTCTACTGGTACAATAGGGGCAGCTCCTTGCTTTATAACCAGCTCAACTTGATGCCAATCATCATATATCAAATAAGAGCTAGCCATTCTTTCCTCTGGTATTGTCGAAGCAGCAATATCGAAAACCAATTTTCCATCTTTTATATAACCCGAACACCATGTTTCTTCATTGATTACATACACAGCATTCGCATCCAGCCCCCTTGCTAACTGATAATCAGCAGTAAGTTCGCCACCCTCATAACCTATACTGAGAGATTCTCCAGGTATTGTCACCCAATTATCAGGAACAATCACTTCTTTTTCATCTTCGCAATGGATGAAAACTAATGAACACAAAATAAATGACAGCCATGTACAGGCTTTGTTTAACATATGATTCCTATTCATTTCCATATTCGTCTATTAATTAGATTTAAAATTCTTATTTCATTTAAAGTCTTGATAATTTGCATCAGTAATCAAGTAAACCTCGGTATGAGGCCTTTTATAATTGCAATCGTTAATTTCTTCAATCAATTGATTTATTTCCTCTTGGGTAATAATAAATTCCTTTGTGCCGTAATCATTGAGTTGGGTATCGACCGGACATAAAAAGCCCCACGCTTTAAAAAAATCAAGCATATTATAACCAGAAATACGGCATACTTGACGAACAAAATCCAATTGATTGGATCCCTGATTTTTACCGGTATCACTAGGACTTTCATGAGTACGGTAATACTCATACAAATCACGATAGAAATCTTTCATTCCCAAAGCATCAATAAAATAAAGCTTCAATTGCCAGAAAGGAACCAACTTTTCCGATACTTTGTTATAGCCATCATCCGAATATCCAATACAATGAGGCACATCATTATCCGGATCATCATCAATATTCTGTTTGACAATCAAGTCATAAGAACTTTGATACCAACCATCAGTCAATGCACGACACTCTATTCCCAACGTTTCTTCCACATGTAGAGCCGTCAGGTTATTAGTTACCTCAGTCAATCCAGACCATTTCATACCCGGACGTGTCTGGTTGCAATGCCCCACCTCATGAGCCGGTCCCCAAAAGCGCTGTTTCCATACAGACAGATCGGTAAACAGATTGGCATATCCATTGTCAGAATATACGGTACGATAGTCCGACGCATTAGGGCTGGCTGCCTTATAATCGATAGAACAATGCATACGGTTATTGAAAATCCGACCATATTTAACAAGTCCTATGAAATCTAATTCTGAATAAACCAAATTGTCCAGATTCTGAATAGACTCGGTAATCTTCGTATTATATTTCTTAAAGTCCTCCACTTTCCAGGTCAGGTGCGAATAATGTCCCAACACATCAATATCTTGATATTGTGCATTGTTCAGTATTCCCAGCCAATCGTCTTCCGTATTTTTGGCTATATCGAAATAGCCATTTACCTTACCACCTGCGAAGTGTAATGTAACAGTATTGTCTCGAATCACTTTATTTTGTGCATCTGTAGCTTCAACTATCGGTAGAGGAATATCATCATCCACATGATTCAGTACATAAATCAGTCCACCCACATCGGCTGTAACTTCATTGTACCCTTCATCCAATTCATATTCTCTAAAATTATTATAACCTCCGCTAACATCCTGAATCAGAATCGATATCTTCCGGCCTTGGGGTATTTTCCCTACAAACACAGGAATTGTCTCTCCCCACTTGGTAAAAATGCCCGTAGGATTATCTCTCAAACTGTATTTGTTGGTTTTATTTTTTGTTGCCATAATTACAGGATTCTGATAAGGACGATAATCACTCAACCGATAATCCATACTATATGTTCCATCCAACAAACTTTGAGCCGTCTCTTTCAGATATTTATTGGGAATCTGGTTGATTTGTTTTTGAGTTATCCCCTCCTTCAAAATGGTCCCTAACTGATCAGCAAAAATACTTGCAGGATCAAAGCGATTCTCACTAGCTTGGAAGAACTCCATTTCAGCACAGCTTACTCTATCCTCATAGGCTTTGGTAATTACAAAACGGACTTGTTTCACGCCAACGATTCCTTCCGAAAATTTGATTGTGAAGGGAGTATGTACTCCATTTCCACGGGCATATTCACCTACTTTCTCAAAATTCGGCTGTTCTTCTGTAGAAACCTCTACCGAAAACTCATCAAAAGAACCCCACTTGTTTCCAGAATCAGTACGAGGAGTGTAAACTATACTATTCAAAGTATGTCCCTGTTCCAAAGTATAAGTCAGATAAAAGGGATAAGTAACAGCACCAAATTTCGAATTATAGTAGGTTTTCTTGTTTCCATCGTATGACATGGCAATCGTCAATGGATTTCCATCACTATCTTTACTATCTTCTTCCTGCGAAGTAGCTTCGGCACTTGTCACCTTTATCAACACATCTGCCGAACTGGGTGCCTTAGCCTGAGCAACAGAGATACCGCATTGATGATTATCATCGTAAGAGAGAGTCAATGTAGCTGACCGTTCTCTTTCTACGTATGAACGTTCACAAAGAATCTGCAATCTACCGTTTTGAGCCGTTACGGTCAACCAATCATCTCCTCCATTACTTAATGATACTTGCAGTTCAGATTCATCAATACCGGTAACCAACTGGAAATCTCTGACATCTTGCCCACCTTCATAGGCAAATTCTATTTTATCTGTAGAAAGGGTAATCCAATTATCCGGAATCTGCACTTCGCCGTCCGCATCCTTACATGCAATTGTCAATAAAGGGAACAATAGGGAAATTATCAGCAAACTGAAATATTTGACTATATCATTCATCATTTTATCATTGATATTAGATCCGTTGAAAAAACTTCTATATAGGGTGTGTACTTCCCAAAGGAATCATCGCACACACCCTTTCTAATCAGAATGAAAAAGCAATCAATCCCACAACGGATTCTGAACCGTCAACTCGCTCTTCTGCATCTCATTATAAGGAATCGGATAGAGTAGCATAGCCTTTTTCCAAGGATAACGGTCCACAACAATACGGTTATAATAAGAACCCTCACCGATATTATCACTGAATTTCACAACCGTATTACCCAAGTTATTAAATGTTGTCACGGCAGGTTTACTGATATCCATACCATAACGGATAATTTGTTTGTCTTCATTATCTTTAATCCATTCACCTGTAAATTCGTTTTGTGACCAACCGGCACGCATCCATCTGTGCATGTCAAAGTAATAGTTACCTTCACCCAACATTTCGATATTGCGTTCACGATAAATAGCTTCCCTCTGTAAATTCTGGTCTCCAATAATATTTTTCACACCATTGTCTGCCAATTCGCGATAGCCCGGTATACCTGCACGTTCACGAACCATATCAACATATTTAATAATATTCGGATCGGACGGGTCAATTTCATTGCAAACTTCTGCATAATACAGATAGAAATCTGCCAACCGGAAATAAATCCAGGGACGTCCCCAATCTTTCGGATAGGATCCTTCATTCATCAAACTACGGTTATTAAATTTATAAAGCAAATATCCGGCACGGGCATGCATCGTCTGATCCTTATAACCTGCACCTCCCTTACTGAAATAGGCCCCCCAATCCGGATAACCGCTCCGCTGAATATGCCAACTTTTTCCTTCATAGGTAACATCCGCATAAAAACGAGGTTCACGACCGACATACATGTTGAATATATGTTTATCAACGTGCTTATTCTTAACCGTATTAGACAATGTTGTACAAGGATTCTCCAAATCAGTAAAACCATTTTCATTATATGCCGGATCTTCATGAATATCCAAGCCATTCTCCGTAAAGAACAAATCTATGATATTCTGGTAAAAACCAACATTACCAAAACCTGCAGGAATGTCTCCCGGAATCGTACGAGCTTCCATTGATGCTGAAACGCCACTATTATAGTCATTATTACCATTCGCCCACAATATCTCATCATTGTAATATTGGAACAATTCATAAATGGAGGCATGCGGATCACGATCTTTCGAATAATACAACCCCATACCATGAGCGTCAGCAAAAGCAAAAAGAGCCTCCAAATGTTTCTTGGCCGTTTGCCATTTACTGGCATCGTAATCGGGGAACAAGCGTTTCCCGTCTTTATTCGTCAAGCTAAGAGCTTCAGTATACCCTCCGTTAAACAAAGGAGAAGCTGCATAGACCCACAAACGAGCCCTCAATGCCAAAGCAGCCGCTTTGGTTGGGCGAAGGATTTCACGTAAATTATAATTTTCATTACCATGTTCATAATCAGGAGCATTACCTATCTTAATAGTTTCAGGTAAAGCATCACTAAAATCGCCACTAATTATACGTTCAAGCAAACCATCAATGTATTGTACCATTTCATCAACCGAAGCACGGGCATAATCAACTTCGTCATTCGGGTCTGCTATCTCCGTAATAATCGGTGTAGGTCCATAAAACTCAAAAAGCAAGAAATAATTATAAGCCAATAAATAAATCACATCTGCCTTATAACGTCGCATTTCTTCAACGCTGATATAGCCTGCTGCCGCTCCCGGTTCTCCAATACTCTCCGGTGCATTTTCTAAAAATATCATAGCCTGACGAATTTGCTTATAGCAGTTCCACCAACGATTATGAGTCGTACTACTCGGCGTAAAGGTGTTTTGACCAAATTTCAACACATTAGGATGAGCACAAACTATTTCTCCAGAATAAATTGCCTGAGCATTCACCGTACCATTGGAATTTTGCACATCCAATCCCGTCTGTGAATAATTCGGACAAGTCTGATAAATTTCCCCATACCATTGAGTTAAATATTTGGCTGTAGAAAAGACTTCTTCCTTATCCAAATTTTGAGATAATTCCTTGGACACATCCAAATAATCTGAGCAGGAAGTAAAGGTTCCGGCCATTACAATAGCCGCTGTTATATAAAGTGTTTTAATGAATTTCATATTACAAGCAGTTTTAGGTTGATTAATAAATATTAGAAGGTAACATCCAAACCAAAAGTAACAGTTGCATTAAGTGGGTATCTGGCACCACTATTTCCGATTTCAGGGTCCCACATTTTAACGTGATCCCAGACAGCCAGATTAGCACCTTGCACATAAATCCTCAGATTCTGCATTTTCCAACGCTGTACTAGTTTTTTATCAAACTGATAACCCAATTCTACATTCTTTAAACGAACAAAGCTACCATCACGATACCACCATGTACTATTCAGCGTATTGTTAGCAAATTCATTGGTATGCAAGCGGGGATATAAGACATTTGTATTATTCGGATCGCTTGCCTTCCAATGGTTGGCTGCTTCTACCCGTGCAGAAGACTGATCAACGCCATTAGCAAAAGGTATAAAATAATCAGTGTTAGCTTTCAAATTTACAGAAGAATGCCCTACTCCTTGGAAGAAGACACCGGCATAAATACCTTTATATTGAACATTTAAGCCAAATCCATATACTATTTGAGGATCATTGGGATAGATTCCACTATAATATGTCTGGTCATTGTCATTAATTACTCCATCTTTGTTCAAATCCTGGTATTTAATATCACCCGGTTTAACATCTTGTGTATAAGTAGGTATGCCACCCTTCAATTTGTAATCATAACTACCATCAGATTTCTTAGTAATAATAAAATCCTGATTTGTAAATAAACCGTCAGCTACATAGATTTTATTAACTCCAATGGAAGTACCTGTTTGAGCCAACCAAGGATAAACTTGAGGAATCTCATCCTTTTCTATGATTTTATTAACCGCATAAGTGATATTACCTCTTGCTGACAAAATCCAATCCTTACCAATATTATGCTTTATCACAATACTTCCATCAAATCCCTTATTTGTGGTAATACCGAAATTCTGCCAAGGATTATTACGGAAGCCAGTTGCAGTAGGTATGGTCACACGTGAGATAAGGATATTCTCACGACGATTGGTGAAATAATCAGCTGTGATATCTACACGACCACGGAACAATCCCAAATCAATACCAAAGTTAGCCTTTTTCTCAATCTCCCATGACAAATAAGGAGCGGCAAAAAGATTTTCATAAATACGGCCTACATCATTCGTCGGTCCACCATTGGTACCGGGATTCAATCCAATATTTTGACTGCCTGAATCGGTCAATAATTCACGGTATACAAAACGATCGCTCCCCGTATTATCGTTACCGGTTAAGCCATATGAAGCCCTCAAACGTAATTTACTTACAATATCCAACACATTATCCTTTTGCATAAACTTTTCAGCATGGACATTCCAAGCACCACCCACAGCCGGGAAAATGCCCCAACGATGACCAGGCGCAAAATTTTCACTACCAGTAGCACCGAAACTAGCTTCCAATACGTAACGACTATCATAAGCATATGTACCACGAAGTACAACGTTCTGTTTACGATAAGGCAGCAGACTCAAACCCGTAGTAACATCTTTTGCACCTTGATACTGGGTTTCTTTTTGATTATAAACGAAAGTACCAGTCACATCATGTTTTTTCCCGAATGTACGCGCATAATTCAACTGAGCCTCAATATATATCTTCTTTGTTCCCGAAGAAGCACTAAAATTTGCATCTCCCAATGGACTTCCTTCTTCCATCAGGACTTTCACCAGTTCTCCATTTTCATCTCTTCCCGTCACATAATATTTATCCGGCCCCATGGTACGTTTCAAAGTAGAACTATAATCGGCATCAAAACTAACACTTCCCTGTACGGATAACCCCTTGGTTATAAAGTCAAGTTGCTGCTTCAAAGTTGCTTTAGTCTGTAAAGCTGCCGACCATTTCTTAGAATAACCAGAATAGTTCAACAAGTTATAGGGATTGTAACGCCCGTCAGCATCTGTGCTACATACAGCAGCAGTACCGTCAGACCACAAGAAAGGAACCAAATGTGTGGGGAACAATACTATGTGCTTAAAGATTTGATCAGAAGAATTGCCTGGGTTATTTTGAGTGCGATATTGGCCACTCATATCAACTGAAAGTTTTGTGGTTTTTGTAATATCCATATCTACATTAGAACGTAAATTATAACGTTCCAAACCAATATTGGCATCATAATCATCCAAAGGGTTAGATTTAAACATACCATTTTCTTTATAGTAAGCAGCAGAAACAAAAAATCTCGTCCGTTCCGAACCACCTCGCAGATTAACCGTATAACGTTGGTTTTGAGTATTCTTTGCCAACAAATCTGTCCATTGAGAGTTCGGATATAAATCACGATCAACACCTGAACGGTACTTTTCCAATTCTTCAGTACTATAAGGAGCATTATTTGCAAGATAAGTATCCCAATCAGGATTTCCAGCATCATTCCAAGAAGCCTCATTCCACATACTCAGGTAATCCCATGAATCCATCAAGTCAGGCATACGAGTAGGAGTTGCTACCGTATATTGAGCATTAAAAGAAATAACAGTTTTTTGAGCTCTACCACGTTTAGTTGTTATTAGAACAACGCCATTAGCACCTTCTGAGCCATAAACAGCCGTAGCGGCTGCATCTTTCAAGACAGTAAATGTCTCTATTTCATCAGTATCAATATCATTCATACTGCGAGGTACACCATCGACCAATACCAAAGGACTGGTACCACCTGCATACGAACTTTGACCACGAATCCAAAAATCTGCATCATCATTACCAGGTTCGCCTGACCGTTGAATAGCAATCACACCTGCAATCTGTCCAGCCAATGTATTAGAAAGACTACGGGAGGGTATCGCTATTTCAGCCGGTTTGATTGTATTAACAGAAGAAACTACACTTTCTTTCTTTTGAGAACCATAACCCACAATTACAACCTCATCCATATTCACATTGGACTCGACCAAGGTAACATTAATAACATTTCCTTTTTTTACTTTTTGTTCTACACTATTATAACCTATATAACGGAATTCCAAAACAGACCCTTCATTGGTCTTGATAGCATATTTACCATCTATGTCTGTCAAAACACCTTGTACAGTTCCCTTTATTGTAACAGTAGCACCAATAATAGGTTCACCGTTCTCATCAGTAACCATACCTGAAACTTTTTTTGCAGCCCCAGCTTTGGTTACCTGATAAGCTTTTGGAGACAATACAATCTGTTTTCCCGAAAAGTTATAAGCCACATTAGTTGGTTCTAACATTCGACGAATAGCTAATCTGATTTCTTCGTTATTAGCAAATAAGCTGACTTTTTGAGTAACGTCAATATTCGTCACATCGTATGAAAAGATATAATCAGAAGCTTGCTCAATTTTCTTAATCGCCTCTTCCAAAGTTACCTCTTTTAAAGTAACACTAATTTTTTCTGTACCACTCTGTGCAAATGAGTTTACAGACAACAAACAAATACTAACAAATAAATAAAAAATTTTTTTAAGTTCCATGAGTTATTAGATTTTAAAACAACATTTTAAACAAGTCATTTCTTAATACACAAATCTTTTAACATTTAATCATCCATCCATACATATTAAAATTTTAAAGTTAAAGACAATTCTATATATCACCATAAAATAAAATTAGTATCTACAAACAAATGACGTTTCAAAGTTCACAGAGAACAAATTGCGCGTCATTCTTTTTTTTCTTCTTTTTTATAATTGGTTATAAATTCTATGCAAATCTAGTAAGATACACATAATTGGTGTTACTCTATTTATTATTCATTTTACTCAAATCAACAAAATCATCCAAAAACAAAGTCAAGTGTACTTTCAGAATAGGAAGTTATGCAAATCAGATGCAGTTTTAGTAGTAATACAAGATCCCCAAAGGCTTCAAAAACGCCCCATCTTTAATTTATAAGTTCACCAATAGAAAAAGGATTTACTTTCAGAGATTTCGCTCCATCCAAATCGAATTATCTGATTAGACAGAATCATTTTTTCTTCGAAAAATTAAAAAGGCTTAGTCCTTAAACTCGTTAATAAAATTCCTAATATAACGATACTATTTGGTTATTTTATAGAATTTGTCATTTTGTAGATATCAAGAAAAAACGGAATTCAAATGGAATTCCGTTTTTTCTTTTATAAAAATATTTTATATATCAAACATAATATCTAAATCATTCCGCAGCCGTTACTATTACTCTGAATCCTACATTATAGGGTGCCTGCCATTTTAAATAATATCGACGATAAGATGCTGTTGCGGTGCATGCTCTGTCTCTCCACGAACCTCCACAAACCACTTTTTCGTTGGAATCACCTTTACCATCTGAACGTGCCGAACAAGTCCATTCTGCTACATTGCCATGCATATCACAAAGCCCCCAAGGATTGGACTGATACTTACCACCTTTCACAGAAATCAAACTACCATCATCCGAGAATCTATCACGGGGTACAAAGTCCCAAAACTTTCGCAATTCATAATTTTGCGGCATAGGTTTAGGATCAACTCCCATGACAGCCAACTTTGCAATCTGACGATCGGCTAAATTTTCATAGTCTGAATAGTCAACTGTAAAATTACCATACCACATATCAGCCACACTTCCAGCTCGACATGCCCATTCCCACTGTTCTTCTGTTGGCAACGTTACTTCCAGACCTATCTTTTCACTCAATATTTTACAATATTCCATCGCTTCCTCCCAAGAGACACGGACAACCGGTTGTTCTGGTTTATTGGCCGGATATCCAGGAGTTGTATGATCTTTCCATTGCTGGCCAATGTAGCGGCTGTCATGATTCGGACATAAAGCCCGATATTGCTCATTGCTCACTTCCAACTTACCCATCCAAAATCCCTTATCAATCTTCACCTTTCGATAATCAGTCAGCCCTCTACTGCCACGGTCCGTTCCGCAAACAAAAGCACCTTTAGGAATCCAAACAAAAGTCATTGATATCCCTGGAGCTATTTCGATTACTTTCTCCACTTTCTCTACATCATCCTGTTGCATACGTTGTGCCATAGACGAATCAAATCCCCATGTATATGCTTTTCGGGGAGCTGCAACCTTCCTTTCATGAGCAGGCATAATGGGAGTGTTGTCTGATTTATCTTTTAAATAAGAAGCATACTTTTCCAATTCTTGTTTCCAATCAACAGATATCCCTCCATATTTTTTCAATAATTCCTGACGCCGATTATATTGGTCATAACCTTTATATGGTTTCC
>ENA-UONW01003383-UONW01003383.1-human-gut-metagenome-genome-assembly--contig:-CS52-NODE-3383-length-13339-cov-9.793887_pt1 | contig 13339 bp, 9 predicted proteins | sample MGYA00242463_ERZ724010 | MGnify/ENA metagenome assembly ERZ724010 | reverse complement strand
TCATCGTTCGTCAGAGAGGTACAGAATTCCATCCGGGCAAGAACATCGGTATGGGTAGTGACCACACTCTCTACGCCTTGGTAGACGGAACAGTACAGTTCAAGGTAGGTCGCGAAGACAGACGCTACGTATCTGTAGTTCCTGCAGAAAGCGCAGAAGCATAAGTTTTTGCAACATAACAAGAAAAGACCCGAGGGATGCAATCGAAAAAACGGTTGCATCCCTTTCTTTTTAGGAAAGAATGAGTTACCTTTGCCGCACGAAAACAAAGAAATAATTCTTAACCGAACAAGATATGCTTACCATCAAACAAATCACCGAAAACACAGACGCGGTAGTACGCGGACTGGAGAAGAAGCATTTCAAGAATGCCAAGGAAGCCATCGAACAAGTATTGGCTCTGAACAACAAACGTAGAAGTACACAAACTTTACTCGATAACAACCTCGCCGAGGTGAACACCCTGTCCAAGTCCATCGGCCAGCTGATGAAGGAAGGCAAGAAGGACGAGGCCGAAACCGCCAAAGCTCGCGTAGGCGAACTGAAGGAAGCTAACAAGACCTTGCAGGCAGATATGGACCAGGCCGCTCAGGACCTGCAACAGCTGCTCTACACCATCCCTAACGTGCCCTACGACGAAGTGCCCGAAGGCGCTACGGCCGAAGACAACCTCGTGGTGAAAATGGGCGGTATGGAAACCGAGCTGCCCAAGGACGCCCTGCCCCACTGGGAACTGGCAAAGAAGTATGACATCATCGACTTCGACCTCGGCGTGAAGATTACCGGCGCAGGCTTCCCTGTCTATAAAGGAAAGGGTGCCCGCCTGCAACGTGCCCTCATCAACTTCTTCCTCGACGAAGCTCGTGCATCGGGTTATACCGAAATCATGCCGCCTACGGTGGTGAATGCCGCTTCAGGCTATGGCACAGGCCAGCTGCCCGACAAGGAAGGACAGATGTACCATTGCGAAGTAGACGACCTCTATCTCATCCCCACGGCTGAAGTGCCTGTGACGAACATCTACCGCGACGTCATCCTCGACGAGAAGCAGCTCCCCATCAAGAACTGCGCCTATACCGAGTGTTTCCGCCGCGAGGCAGGCTCCTACGGTAAGGATGTACGTGGCCTGAACCGCCTGCACGAGTTCTCGAAAGTGGAGCTGGTGCGCATCGACAAGCCCGAACACTCCAAGCAGAGCCATCAGGAAATGCTTGACCACGTGGAAGGCCTGCTCCAGAAGTTGGAGTTGCCCTACCGCATCCTGCGCCTCTGTGGTGGCGACATGAGCTTCACGGCCGCCATCTGCTACGACTTCGAAGTATATAGCGAAGCACAGAAACGCTGGCTGGAGGTAAGCTCCGTGTCCAACTTCGACACCTATCAGGCCAACCGCCTGAAATGCCGCTACCGCACAGCCGAGAAAAAGACCGAGCTTTGCCACACGCTGAACGGCTCCGCACTGGCCCTGCCGCGCATCGTGGCCGCCCTGCTGGAGAACAACCAGACGCCCGAAGGTATCCGCATCCCCAAGGCACTGGTGCCCTACTGCGGTTTCGACATCATTGATTAATAAGAAAACATGAGAATTGAAAATGGAAGGATAGCAATTCATTCTCCATTTTCAATTCTCTATTAGCAATTCAAATAATTCTAACCCAAACAATCTATTCATCATGAATGCAAATAACAAAAGTTTCGCATTGCCACTGACCTTCATCGGCATCATGTTCTTTGCCATCGGCTTCGCGCTGGGCATCAATTCACTGCTTGTACCTGTTCTGCAAGGATCACTGGGCATCTCGAATGCTGCTTCCTATCTGATCATTGCCGCAACGTTTATTCCTTTCCTTGTATTCGGTTATCCTGCCGGACTGACCATCAAGGCCATCGGTTACAAGCGTACCATGTCGCTCTCGTTCATCATCTTTGCCGTGGCATTTTATTTGTTCATTCTCTCGGCCGACTACAAAAGTTTCAGCCTTTTCCTGCTTGCATCATTCATCAGCGGTGCTGCCAACGCTTATCTGCAGGCCTCTGTCAATCCCTACATCACCATCCTGGGCCCGCTGGAAAGTGCAGCCAAGCGTATCAGCATCATGGGTATCTGCAACAAGTTGGCATGGCCCATCCCGTCCATCTTCATCGTTTGGTTGCTGGGCAAGGACGTGAACCTCATTGGTATTGAAGATCTGAACAAGCCGTTCATCATCATCATCTGTGCTTTCGTAGCTCTGGGCATCATGGCTTTCTTTGCTCCCCTGCCCGAAGTGAAGGCCGAAGGTGAGGACGAGGAAGATGCTTCATCCAGTGCTTCCAGCTATGCAGCTGGTAAAACATCTGTTTTCCAGTTCCCTCACCTGCTGCTTGGTTGCCTAGCCTTGTTCCTCTACGTGGGTGTTGAAACCGTCTCACTGGGTACATTGGTAGACTATGCCAACTCTCTGGGCCTTGAAGGTGCTGCCAATTATGCATGGATTGCCCCCATCGGCATTGTCATCGGTTACATTTGCGGTATCATTTTCATTCCGAAATACATCAGCCAGGCCGCTGCATTGAAGATTTGCTCCATCCTGGCCGTTATCGGTTCACTGCTCGTGGTACTGACTCCTCAGAACATCTCCATTTATTTTATCTCGTTCATGGCACTGGGATGTTCATTGATGTGGCCTGCCCTGTGGCCACTGGCTATGGCCGATTTGGGTAAATTTACCAAGGCTGGTTCCTCACTGCTCATTATGGCCATGTTCGGTGGTGCCGTCATCCCCACTCTCTACGGATGGCTGAAAGACGTGACCAGCCCCCAGCAAGCCTATTGGCTCTGCCTGCCGTGCTTCCTGTTTATCCTCTATTATGGAGTGTCAGGATACAAGATCCGCACGAAGTAAGATTCAGATTTTAGAATTCTGAAAAACAGAAGTTAAGGAGTTAAGCCAATGCCTTGGTATGTGAAAAACCGGCATTGGGCTTAACTCCTTAACTTTTTAATTCCTCATCCCCTCCACAACTCCCCTTCCTCAAACTTTCTTTCCCTTCTTTCTTTGATTTTAACAAATAAGCCGTATCTTTGCAAAACTATCAATCTGAAAGCTATTACGTAATTATACAAACAAAATTAGTGGATAATGAACAAAATCATTAGCAAAGAACAATTTTCAGAAAAAGTGTTCAAGTTCGAAGTGGAAGCCCCGCTCATCGCCCGTTCGCGCAAGGCAGGCCACTTCGTCATCGTACGTGTGGACGCTAAAGGCGAACGTATGCCGCTGACCATTGCCGGAGCCGACGTACAGAAAGGTACCATCACGCTGGTGGTACAGGAAGTAGGTCTCTCGTCCACCAAGTTATGCCAGTTGAGCGAAGGAGACTATATACTCGACGTGGTAGGTCCGCTGGGACAAGCCACACACATCGAGAACTTCGGTACGGTTGTATGTGCCGGCGGCGGTGTGGGTGTCGCACCGATGCTGCCCATTATCCAAGCCCTGAAAGAAGTAGGCAACCGTGTGATTTCTGTCCTGGCCGGCCGCACCAAGGACTTGATTATCCTCGAAAATGAAGTGCGGAAGTCGTCGGACGAGGTCATCATCATGACCGACGACGGCTCGTATGGCAATAAAGGCCTCGTGACCGAAGGCATCGAGAGCGTCATCAAGCGCGAGAAGGTGGACAAATGTTTCGCCATCGGCCCCGCCATCATGATGAAATTCTGCTGCCTGCTCACCCAAAAATACAACATTCCGACAGACGTGTCGCTGAACACCATCATGGTGGACGGAACGGGCATGTGTGGTGCCTGTCGCATCACCGTGGGCGGAAAGACGAAGTTCGTCTGCGTGGACGGTCCTGAATTCGACGGCCATCAGGTGGAATGGGACGAAATGTTCAAGCGCATGGGATCGTTCAAGGACGTGGAGCGCGAAGAGATGAGCCATCTGGAAGCATCACTCTGCCACGTCACACCACAAGAGGAAGCATCGGCCGAAACGGCTGCCACAGAAAGAGCCATGACATCCAACACCCCGATGGAAGAACTCCTCGACCGCAAAGCTCCCTGGCGTGAGGCCCTGCGCAAGAGCATGAAACCGAAGGAACGTACTGCCATTGCCCGATGCCCGATGAACGAACTCGACCCCGTCTATCGTGCCACAACCCGCACGGAAGAAGTAAACACAGGCTATACCAGAGAACAGGCTATGACCGAAGCCAAGCGTTGCCTGGACTGTGCCAACCCGACGTGTATGCAAGGCTGCCCCGTCAGCATCAACATTCCTTCGTTCATCAAGAATGTGGAGCGTGGTGAGTTCCTCGAAGCCGCCCGTGTATTGAAGCATACCTCATCCCTACCCGCCGTCTGCGGACGCGTCTGCCCGCAGGAGAAGCAGTGCGAAAGCCAGTGTATCCACCTGAAGATGAACGAACCCGCCGTGGCTATCGGCAACCTGGAACGCTTCGTGGCCGACTATGAACGCGAGAGCGGCAACATCATCCTGCCCGAACTGGCTCCCAAGAACGGCATCAAGGTGGCCGTCGTAGGTTCAGGCCCTGCCGGCTTGAGCTTTGCAGGCGACATGGTGAAGTATGGTTATGACGTCACCGTCTTCGAAGCCCTGCACGAAATTGGCGGTGTACTGAAATATGGTATTCCCGAATTCCGCCTGCCCAACAAGATTGTGGACGTGGAAATCAACAACCTCGAGAAGATGGGCGTGAAGTTCGTCAAAGACTGCATCATCGGTAAGACAGAAAGTGTGGAAGAGCTCCAGAAGGAAGGTTACAAAGGCGTGTTCATCGCCTCGGGTGCCGGCCTGCCCAACTTCATGAATATCCCCGGCGAGAACTGCGTGAACATCATGTCGAGCAACGAGTATCTGACACGCGTCAACCTGATGGACGCCTCCAACCCCGAAACTGACACCCCCATCAATCCCGCCAAGCGCGTTATGGTGGTAGGTGGAGGAAACACAGCCATGGACTCCTGCCGTACAGCCAAACGCCTGGGCGCCGAGAAAGTATACATCGTCTATCGTCGCAGCGAGGCTGAAATGCCCGCCCGACTGGAGGAAGTGAAGCACGCCAAGGAAGAAGGCATCGAATTCCTGACCCTGCACAATCCGCTCGAATATATCGCCGACGAGAAGGGAGCCGTCAAGCAGGTCATCCTCCAGCAAATGGAGCTGGGCGAACCCGATGCCAGCGGACGACGCAGTCCTGTGCCCATCCCCGGTGCTACCGTCACACTCGATATCGACATGGCTGTAGTAGCCGTAGGTGTATCGCCCAACCCCATCGTGCCCAAATCCGTCAAAGGACTGGAGCTGGGCCGCAAGAATACCATCGCCGTCAATGAACAGATGCAGAGCAGCATTCCCACCATTTATGCAGGCGGTGACATTGTGCGCGGCGGCGCTACCGTCATCCTTGCCATGGGCGACGGACGACGCGCAGCCGCATCCATGCATCAGCAACTGAAGGGTTAAAATCCACAGTCCCTCATATCTACAGCAAGCTGTATCAAAGTCGAAGAAGCAAAATGCAACAATGCTCTCCGGTTTTGGTACAGCTTCTGTTTTATACCCTTTCCTGCAACCTACTGCCAGCCTCAGCCAAAATCAAAATGACAGAAATACGAAGAACAACATTACAAACATATTACAAAATATGTATATTCCACTATAAAATAACAGCCAAAACTTGATACAGGTCAAGAAATGACAGCTCAACAAGTAAAATCCCATCATTTTGTTTTTATGTTATAAAACATAGCCATATATTTGCACCGGTAAAAAGAAAGAGACCGACAACCGGTTATAGTCTCAATAGGTATTAGAGATTTAAAGATTAGTTTTTAGGATTAACAAAAGAGGAAAGATTATGAAACGTTTAGGATTAACATTAGCGGCAGCATTCTGCCTGACAGCTGCAACTTTTGCAGCAGGTAACCAACCTGTAAGCGAAACAGCCAAATGGGAAAGTACCACCAACGTAGCCAAGCTGAGCAAGTATCTGAACCTGGACGCCAAGCAACATCAGGAAGTAGCCAATATCTGCGAATACTTCGACAAGGAAATGGCACGTGCCACTACTTCCAAAAAGAATCGTGAAGAACTGCTGCGCAATGCTGTATACAGCAATCTGAAGTTGATGAAAAAGACATTGGACGCCAAGCAGTATGCCGACTACACAAAGGTATTGAACGTCACATTACGCAACAAAGGCATTGACATCAAATAAGAAGATTAGAAGGATTTTCTGAACACAAACATTACATTAACTGACTATAAATCAAGAAAGCGCTGGAAAAAACCAACGCTTTCTTTTTTTGTCAGCACCGCCCTTGGTAACGGCGATGAGACTCCCTAACCAATATTGATAACGGACTCTTCACTTTCACAAGCAAAAACGGTCCTGCAATTCTTTTTTATATTTTTTGGAAATGAGCAATTCCGTCACCCGGTCGAATGGCGGATAAAGCAGGCAGTGATTGTCCTTAATCAACATCAGATAATCAATGTTGATGATATAGGACTGATGAATCTGGATAAACTTAGGCAGACTGCGTACAATCTGTTCGGCCGTCATTCCTCTTCTCAGTGTCAAAGGCGGTTCATTGTTCAGAATGACCTCCCACAATTTGCGATCGGAAGAATAACGGAAAAAACCGATTTCAGAAGTGCGCAACACCCGCATGTCGTTGGTCGGCGTATAGACAATGAAAGTTTCACCCACAGAGACTGGCGCAGGAGCAGGGATATAACGCTGCCCTTTCTCGATCTGCTGCAGGAAACGCTTCAGAATGTCTTCCAGGTCCTGATGCTGGAAAGGTTTCAGAAGATAGTCGAATGCCGACTCACGGATAGCCTGTATCATGTATTTGTCGTAGGCCGTATAGAATACGACCTTCATATTCCAAACAATGTTGTCCCGAATGTCCTGCAACAGTTCCATCCCTGTCATATCAGGCATTTCGACATCCAGAAACAGGAGTTCCGGCTGTACCTTGCCGATCAGTTTCTTGGCCGACCGGGCATTCCTTGCCACCCCCTCTACCGAGAACTCGGGTCTTGCCTTCAATTCAAACGCAAGATTCTCAGCTGCAATTTCGTCGTCATCTACTATTATTACCTTGTACGTATACATGCATCATTGTTTGTTTTCGCTAGCGAATATATGCAAAATATCAATCGCAAACAAAAATCAAAACAAATACTTTGTACTATTATGCGATAAATCGATACTATCATGTATAAAAACGAAACTATCCGGTCGTTCTTTTTCATCAGAAGCAATAGTTATAATCACGGGGCAACAGGAACGAGACCTGACAGCCGGTCTCTCCGTCCGGAAGGGAAACATTGTGAACCGTGACATCAATTTCCTGTTTGTTCTTGGCATTCAGAATCTGTATGGTCTGCATTATCACTTTCATTCCCGTACCCGTACCCCGATGCAAGCTGTTGGGCCGATATCCCCCACCGTTATCCGTTATCTTGATGGAAACCTCGCCCGCAGGAAGGCGGTCAACGTCTATCCACAGGTTGCGTTCCCCTTCCTTTCCACGCAAGGCATGCTTCACGGCGTTTTCAACGGGAATCTGTATCAGCATGGAAGGCAGGAGTACCTGAGACGGACTGACTCCATCGGCCACACGGACAACCGGATGGAACTGGGGGCCCAGCGAACGCCGCTCCAGTTCAATGTAAGTCTTCACAAAGTCGAGTTCCTCCTCCAGCGTCACGCAAAGCTGTTCGGCCAGTTCCAGATTACGCCTCATCAGCTTGACCAGCGCTGCCAGTTCTTCCTGTTCCGACTTTTGCTTGCGGCTCAGCATTTCCTGATTCAGCACGTTGAAGATGAAGTGAGGCGACAACCGATTGCGGATGTTCTCCAACCGCAAGGAAGATACCATCCGCCTGTTTTCAGCCTGCATCAAGGCACGTTTCTTCTTATTGTAAAGGTAGAGGAATACCGCCAGCAAGCAGGAAAACAGGGTTATCGCTCCAGCCAGCAAATGAGTCTGACGGAGGCGGAGCACTTCATTCTCTGCCTCGCGTACCATAATCCGATGACTCAGCAGAGTAGAGTCCTGCTGGTAACGCAGGGCCAGGTCGGCCGTATGCATACGCACCCGCTCATTACGGACGGAGTCATCCAGCCTCAAGTTGTTCTTCTGGTAATAATAGGCTTGCCGGTAATTGCCCGTCTCCTCATAATACTGCTGCAGATACCTGTTGCGGATATGCACCATGTCCGGATCAATGTCGGCGGGCGTCCGGGCGTCAGACAACACCTCATAGGCCTTGCGGAAGTTCTTCCGGAGCAGAGCCATCTCGATGGACTGGGTATCCAGGTAATACAGTGCGGTAGTATGGCCGATACGCTCAAAAAACGGACGGCAGGCAGCCATATAGCGGGCAGCCGAATCGGGCATTGCCAGCTTCAGGAAACAGTCGCTCAGGTTCACCTGCCCCAGGTTCAGTTCAAAGACCATGTCCGGATAGCCTGAGGTCAGTTCGATGAGCCGCTTGAAGTAGGTCATGGCCGTCCGGCAGTCGTCCCGATAATAATAAGAGGTACCGCGGTTGTTCAGATAGATGTATTTCTCATAAGGCAGCATGGTATCGTATCCGCGCCCGGCCAGATTGTAGTAATAGTCGCACTGGTCGAAGTCGCGCAACGCGACATATATCTGTGCCAGGCCATAGTAGATGGGCGTCCGCCGGGTAGGAGCCAGCTGGAGGGAGTCGCACAACAGCAAGGCCCGTCTGTACCAGGACGCCCCTTCGTCCAGACGCCCCAGCCGGTTGCAGGCATCGGCCAGGTTCATCAGTATATCGGGGATGGCATCGGTCTGACGTCCCTTCATTCGCAACTCGTAGGCCTGCTGGAAGGCTGCTTTCGCCGAATCCATATTGCCCGTCCGCGCCCAGATGTTTCCCTGCATGTTGAGACACTCCGACCGCAGGTCGTACACACGGAGAGAGGCCGGCTGGCCGGCTGTAAATTCCTCAATCCTACGGATGCCCCATCGGGCCGAATCGAGCTGCGAGGTCATCAGAAACGTTTTCAGCGTCAGCGACAAGTAGTTGTACTTCACCAGGCTGTCTTCCGCCGCCTCCATCCGTCTGAAGGCTTCATGCCTCATCCAGCGGGGAGCGGTCGAGATGGAATCGGCATGCGTGGAGAAGAAAGCTTCCAGCGTATCCCATTCATCCGAAGGGCGGGACGAAGCTTCACGGCCCGAACAAGCCCCCAACATCCCAACCGTCACCCAGCAGACGAAAAGCATCTGCCACAACGAAAGTCCTACATGTTTACCACATCTTTCCATATATACATTTACGCTGATTGCACCCTGCAAAAATAAAACTTTTCAACGAATGCAGAAACATCGGGCCGCTTACAAAAATGCAGCCGCAGGGTCATTGATTTCAACCAGCCGTTTCTTCATACGAGCGTGCAGGCCGTCGGCCACCTCCGGATGCCTGTCCACGATGTTTTCCAGCTGGGAAGGGTCCTTCTTCCGGTCGAACAGGAAGCGCTCTACTACTTTCCCCTGCTTGAAACGTACGGCATACGTGTAGGTCAGCGTCCTGAAGCCGCGCAAGCCGGTATCCACATTCGTACCCGTCTCGTTCACGGCATTGTAGCGCATGTACAGCTGGCCGTCGGGCATCTGCTCGCGGCTTCCCTTCACCTGTTCGCTCAGGTCGCGGGCCTGAACGGTGGCGGGGATACGGTCTTTCAGCCCCATCAGCGACAATACGGTAGGACAGAAGTCTTCGATGGAAATCAGCAGGTCATTGTCCATACGCGGAGCAATGTGGTCGCCATAGGCCAGGAAGAGGGGGATGCGCACCGCCTCTTCGTAGAAGATGTTTTTGCCGATATTCTCGTGCATCCCCATCGAATCGCCGTGGTCCGATACGAACACCACAATCGTGTGGTCGTACTGCCCGTTGCGTTTCAACGCCTCCACAATCCGGCCGAACTGCTCGTCCACTCCTGTGATGCAGGCATAATAGTCGGCCAGACTTCTCTTGAACATCTGCGCGAAGTTCGGCTTTCCCTGCAACTGGGGCAGCGAAGCGGCTATCGAGTCGACATTCAGGTCGCGGTAGAGCTGTTTGTAGCGTTCGGGCACCAGCTCGTAACCTGTGTGCGGCGGATTCATCGAAACCATCATGGCAAAAGGCTTGTCCGATCCGCGGATACTGTCCAGATACTGAATGGCCAGGTCGGCCTCATACTCCGGGCCCCACTGGTCCACATAATAGAAGTCCTGACGCCCGCCGTCCGTATTCCAATAGAGCGGGCGGAGGTGCTGGTCGTAGGTACCATAGGCCGTCCAATAGTCGAACCCGTGCCTGCGCTGGGGCGGGCACCATTCATTCCAGGCCATGGCTCCACGGTTGTTGGCGCAATCTACGTAAGGCTTCACAGGTTTGTCCAGATGCCACTTGCCGATGTAGGCCGTCTGATAGCCTTCCTGCTTCAGGATGTCCGACCAGCACGTCAGGTCCTGCCTCAGCTCCACATCCTGCGTGGCCGACTGCGACTGACAATTGGTCAGCACACCGTTGACGTGCGGATAGGCTCCCGACAGGAACATGCCTCTGGCCGGCGACGATACCGGATAGCTGCTGACTGCCTGAGTGAACACTACCGCCTGGCTGGCAAAACGGTCGAAACAAGGTGTCTTCACCGCTTCCTTACCGCGGAATCCGAAGGCATCGCCACGGAACTGGTCGGCCATCACCACCAGCAGATTGGGACGTTGTTGTTCTACATGTTGCGCCTGCATGCGGTACGCCGGTATTGCGGCCAACAGGCAGGCCGAACCGATACTGAATCTTTTCATGGTTTTCTGTTTATGTTTTGGTAGACTTTCCCTCGTTAACAGTCTGCAGATGCCACCAGCACAGGGCGCTTTTTCTCACATCCGCAAAACGGCGGCAAGATAAGAAGAATCTGCCAAACGGCCAAATGTACAACCCGCAAGTCCCCCTCTTTCCACTTCCCTTCCCCTCTTTCTCCAGTCTTTCCCTACCCTCCCTCCGCAGAAAGGACTGCCTTACTCCTGCGGAAAGTTATATCTTGGCAGCCAAGATGTACATCTGAGCAGCCAAGATGTGCATCTGAGCGGCTAAGATATACATCTGAGCACGCAAGATATAGAATTCGGAGGGAGAAAGCCTATCCTTTCTGCGGAGAAAGGCAGAACCCGGGCAGGAGGAATGCAGAGGCATCCCCCAAGACATGCCGCCACAGCCACTGCCCGGGGAAAAACCAAAAAAGCACGGACGGACTTCCTTTAATGGAATAAAATGCCTACTTTTGCGTAAGAATCACTTTTAAACGGACTTTACAAGATGAACGAAGAGATAAAGAAAGCCTGCCAGGTGATGCGCGAAGGCGGAGTGATACTCTACCCCACGGACACCATCTGGGGCATCGGATGCGACGCCACCAACGAAGAAGCCGTGCGTCGTGTATATGAAATCAAGCGCAGGGCCGACAGCAAGGCTATGCTGGTGCTGGTCGACTCGGCCGTCAAGGTAGACTTCTACGTGCAGGACGTGCCCGAAGTGGCGTGGGACCTCATCGAACTGGCCGACAAACCACTGACCATCATCTACTCGGGCGCCCGCAACCTGGCTCCCAACCTCCTGGCCGAAGACGGCAGTGTGGGTATCCGCGTCACGGGCGAGGAATTCTCCAAACGCCTGTGCCAGCAGTTCCGCAAGGCCATCGTGTCGACCTCGGCCAACGTGAGCGGACAGCCTTCGCCGCAGAACTTCAGCGAAATCAGCGATGAAATCAAGGCGGCCGTAGACTACATCGTGGACTACCGCCGCGAGGAAACCGCCCAGGCCAGGCCGTCGAGCATCATCAAGCTGGACAAAGGCGGCGTCATCAAAATCATCAGACAGTAAAGAGGCATGAAGACAGAACGGAAAAATCTGTTGCAACGTTTCCTCGTCTGGCGCGAGAAAAACATCAAGGAGAAACGGTTCATCCTGATACTCAGCTTCCTGGTAGGTATCTTCACGGCCCTGGCCGCGCTGATACTGAAGGTGCTCATCCACTGGATAAAGAACTTCCTGACGGAGAACTTCGACACGACGGCGGCCAACTACCTCTATCTGGTATACCCCGTGGTCGGCATCTTTCTGGCCGGCCTGTTCGTGCGCCATGTGGTAAGAGACGACATCAGCCACGGTGTGACGCGCATCCTCTATGCCATCTCGCGACGGCAGGGACGCATCAAGCGGCACAACACGTGGTCGTCCATCATCGCCAGCTCCATCACCATCGGCTTCGGCGGTTCGGTCGGAGCGGAGGCACCTATCGTGCTGACGGGTTCGGCCATCGGCTCCAATCTGGGCAGTATATTCAAGATGGAGCACCGCACGCTGATGCTGCTCATCGGATGCGGCGCGGCGGGTGCGGTGGCCGGCATCTTCAAGGCACCCATCGCCGGACTGGTATTCACGCTGGAGGTGCTGATGATAGACCTTACCATGTCGTCGCTGCTGCCCCTGCTGATATCGGCGGTGACGGCGGCCACGGTATCCTACGTCGTGACGGGTCAGGAGGCCATGTTCCAGTTCCACCTGGACCAGCCCTTCGAACTGAACCGCATCCCCTACGTCATCATGCTGGGCATCTTCTGCGGACTGGTGTCGCTCTACTTCACCCGCGCCATGAGTTCGGTGGAAGGGCTCTTCGGCCGCCTGCGCACCCCCTACAAGAAGCTGGCCGTGGGCGGTGCCATGCTGAGCATCCTCATCTTCCTCTTCCCGCCCCTCTACGGCGAAGGATACGAAACCATCGAACTGCTGCTCAACGGGACGACCAATGCCGAGTGGGATACGGTGATGAACAACTCCTTCTTCTACGGCCACGGCGACCTGCTGCTCGTCTACCTGATGCTCATCATCCTCTTCAAGGTGTTTGCCTCAAGCGCCACCAACGGAGGCGGCGGTTGCGGCGGTATCTTTGCACCCTCGCTTTACCTGGGTTGTATCGCCGGCTTCGTCTTCTCGCACTTCAGCAACGAATTCGACGTGACGGCCTACCTGCCCGAAAAGAACTTCGCCCTGATGGGCATGGCAGGCGTGATGAGCGGTGTGATGCACGCTCCGCTGACGGGTGTGTTCCTCATAGCCGAACTCACGGGTGGCTACGACCTGTTCCTGCCGCTGATGATTGTATCCGTCAGCTCCTACCTCACCATCATCGTCTTCGAGCCCCACAGCATCTACTCCATGCGTCTGGCCAAGAAGGGCGAACTGCTGACCCACCACAAGGACAAGGCCGTACTGACCCTGATGAAGGTGGA
>ENA-UONW01003380-UONW01003380.1-human-gut-metagenome-genome-assembly--contig:-CS52-NODE-3380-length-13341-cov-14.475839_pt1 | contig 13341 bp, 12 predicted proteins | sample MGYA00242463_ERZ724010 | MGnify/ENA metagenome assembly ERZ724010 | reverse complement strand
ATCGCAAAAAAACTGTCGTGTCATGAGAGGATAAAAGAGTTGCGGAAATGAGGATTACCCTTTATTGGTATCGTTTTTATAGCTTCTTGAACGTCTCTTTCTTTATAATACTTCTTAAACTCTTTGATATTAGACCATTTATATGATATTTTCGTACCTAATTCTAAGCCTGAAAGAAATAGAGATCCTGCATAGAAGGGAAATATATCTATATCATGTTCCTTTAAATATAATTGCCGAATTATCGCTCTTTGAGAAATGCCATCAAATTTATCCTTAATAATACCCTTATTATTTGTTAATGAACTTATCATTAATCCCGTTTTCTTCAACATATAAATATATAAACAATCGTTTATGATAGACAGCCTCTTACAATAACAGAAAAAAATAGAATTAAAAATTTTATCCTCAATTAATTTAACACCTTTCGGAAATAAAATATGATTATTTACAATTATGTCTCTCCTATATAAGAATCTCCATACGGAACACATTTCTTTATCATGTGAAAAATATGGTGTACCAAAAGAAGAGACTCTAATATTTGAATATCCTATAAAACGTGGTAACAATTCTTTTATAATTTCTGAATCAGAATAAATTTTAGATTTTTTGTTACCATTACTTATCCATCCTTGTTTATCTGTTCCTTCAATAACAGAACGATACCAAAATTGAACAGCGTCGGATTGATCCTCTTCACATCTATTATATGCTATTTCTAAACAAGACGATTCTATATAATCGTCAGGATCAAAGAAATATATGTAAACGCCTTTTGCTTTATATATACCTTCATTTCTTGCTTGAGACAAGCCTTGATTTTTAAATGTATAGATATTAATCTTATTCCATTTATTTTTCCAACATTGCAGCTTACTTAATGTTTCATCAGTACTGCCATCATTTATACAAATTATTTCAAAATCTTGAAATGTTTGATTATACAAGCTCTCCATACACCTATCAATATATGAAGCAACATTATAACAAGGTAATATAACACTTATTTTGGGACTCATCTCTATTATTTTTTTATTCGAATTAAGTATGTTGTTATATCTACGCACAAATTCGCACGACATCCGAATTGTTTAATATGTATTATGTAAATAGATTATAGTTCTGAATAAATTTTATCCAACTCTCTATTTATTGTTTTTACGTTAAATAAGCCATTTACATACTTATCAGTTTCATGTACAATGTTTGTCCTCAGTTCTTCACTAGAAATAAGCATTTCTAATTTATTGGATAATGCATCTATATCTCCAACAGGGAAAACAAGACCATTTTTACCATCAATTACAATATCCGGTATTCCACCTACAGGAGTAACAACACAAGGTATACCATAAGCCCAGGCATCTAACACACCCATGGGGAAACCTTCTCCGTCACTTGCCAAACAATATATTGAAGCTGTCTGAAAAGCATGTTCTTTCTCTTTACCCGAAACCCAACCTAAGAATTTAATTTGCCTGTCAACGTTCAATTTTTTAGCAGCATCTTTTGCTTTTTCAATTTCTCCATTACCGGCAAAAACGACTGTCCAGCCTTTATACTTATCAGCTATTTTAGCAAAAGCCTTTATCAAATCCATATAGCCTTTACGTGGTATAATTGTTCCGGCAAACAGAATATTATGTTCTCTTATATCATCTCGTCTATTTACTTTTGGACACGGATTATATAAAACTTCAACATTTTCTGTTATATCTAGAGCTTCTTTTAACCATCTTCTCCATTGTTCTGACAAAACTAATATTAGATTTGCTTTAAGAAAGAGCTTTCTATATAGTTCTCGATTATATGGTTCAAATAAGAATTTCTCATTGGAAGGGTGAAAATGCAATATCACTTTTTTACCAATCCATTTTGCTGGATAAAGAAAAAGCATTTTTCTCTTCGCCGATTGTGTCGTTGCTACATGTATGTGTACAATATCATAGAATGGAAGCAGTAATATATATTCAATTAAAGCTGTAAACAAATACAATAATTTTCTTATTGTATTACCATCTCTATGAGTCTCAATCCATCTGCAATGATACTTTTTCCATTGCTCACCAGTTTCATGAGCTTTAATAACAGATGTTATACCACCTCGAGTTTTTCGTGAGGTTGCAACAACTAATACCTTTGTCATATTAATTCTTAAATTTTATAATTTTAGCAGGTATACCACCGACTATAGCATTGTCTGGAATATCTTTTGTTACAACAGCATTTGCACCAATTGTTACATTATTTCCTATTTTTACTTGGCCAAAAATTTTAACACCAAGTCCAAAATAGCAATTATCACCAACTTCAACAACACTATTGTCTTCTCCTTCATATTTATTACCAAAAACGACACCTGGTAATATAGTACAATTCTTACCTATCTTACATGTAGGCTTTACATGAACAAAATCTCCTGTATGATATATTCTTAAACCAGGGCCTATAGTATTTGGATATATTGTAAAACGAAGTTTAAAACCTAAACGTTTATATTTAAACCAATGATACAGAAATAATATTCTTGAACGTTTAGTATTTTTATAATATTCGACATATCTTAAATGTCTGATGTAATGATATATATACCAAACTTCATTATGTAGAATTCTATCTTTCAGATCTGGTTTGTTATTATTGAATCGTTTTAAGTCTTCTAATAAATAATATTTTAAATCTTGTTTATTTTGTATCATATTCATATATATACAATACTTTATATTATTCAATGGTATTTTAATATTTTGCTAAATTCAAAATATGTTGTCTAAATAAATAAAAATTAAGCAAAATATATGAGCTAAATCTTTAAATATTATTTAAAAAATTATGAATTTTTCGTCCAAATATTGCATAGTTAAATTCTTGTTTACCTAAATAAAAGCCATTTGTACCTATTTCTTTTGCTAACTTCTCATTATTAGAAATCCACTTAAAGACATTAGCGAAACCTTGTATACTATAATCACAAATTATTATATTTTTTTTATCCAAAAAATAAGACTTAATTTCACCTACATTATTGCTAATAATAGGACTTCCTGAAGATAGATACTCTGCTATTTTTTGTGAGAATCTAGCCTTATCTTGTTCACTTGAAGGATCTAATGGTATAATTAGACCATGAGCATTAGAATATAAATGTAATAATTCCTTGTAAGGAACCTTACTCCGTACTATAATCTTTTTATTTAAGAGTTCATCTTTATTAAAATATGATTCAATATAAGATATTTGTTCTTTACTTCCACTAAGTATAAGAATTAATAAATGGTCTCCACCATCTGAAACATATTTCTTATAAGCATCAATTATCTTAAAAATTACTCTAAAATAAGCTGCATAGACACAATATAAGAAATATTTTTCTTTAGCCGATGTTACAATTGGCACATGATTATAATCTGCTAATATTGGAACCTTTAAAAAAGGTTTATTAAAATGTTTAATTTTGTTTATTATAAATTCACTTATTGGAAGTATACCATCTGCAAAATATCCAAATGTCTTAGAATATAGCCAAACCAATGGTTTACGCATAGGATGAGTAGTTGTTACAGTAGGGCCCCATTCATGAGATATTACTATAATCTTATAGCCAACTCTTCTAGCAAGAAAACAATATAATAGATAAATATGATAATCCGGTTCAGATAAAATAATAAAGTTTTTACAATCATCCCTGTAATTTGCTATAAGGTCTATATATAATTTTTTTATATTAAATATAAAACTTACTAACTTATGTCCAATTTGAGGATATGTTATTACCACCCCTATTTGTTGAATATCTTTTTGTTCTCTCTTTTTAATTATTTTTGTACCTGTTATTCCATTAAATATAGAACAAATATCTCCTGCCCCAACAAGTCCCTTTGCCATAAATTCTACTTTTGTATTTGACGCCGAGAATTGATAACTATAGTTTTGGGTACAATCAACAAATATAATATTATTTTTCATTTTGTAATTCTTTAATTATTTTACATGGATTGCCAGCAGCAATAACATTAGCAGGTATATCTCTAGTTACTATACTACATGCCCCTATAAGAGAATTTTTTCCTATATGCACACCTTTTAAGACCTTTACTCCATATCCTAGCCAAACGTTATCCTCAATAATAATTTCTTTATCTTTACCAGTACGAATATCATCGGTATGCCAATCAGTATCTGTTATCATTGTATTAGCACCACACCTAACATTATCACCTAATCTAATGTACTTAGCACATCCTATTATAGTACCAGAAAAGCCAGAATTCTTACCAATTTCTATTATTGCGTCCCTTTTTATTGTAGATATCATACATGGTGAATAAATACCTATTAAATTCGAACGTTTTGAAGAATTGAATGTACAATTACTCCCTATTATTATTTTAGTGTTAGGAAGTGTTCGGAATATTGTCTTACCATAAAAATTACATTTACCTAACACTTTTATTCCCCAAATCTTTATCGATATGATATTGATAATAAACCAAAAAAAACTAGATATTTTTTTATTCAAAACATTTATATAATGGGCATAAACAGATATATTCATTACCAATAACAACCTCCTTCCACCTTGTTTAAATTTTTAGGGCGTTCAACCACATTAGGATATACCCAATACTTATTAAATAAATCAGCAAAACGTGTATCGGTCCCATGATAATTTTCTTCCCATCTTTTACCTTTTATTCCAAAAAGAAGTTGTGTTCCTCCTCCTAGATGAATGGATTTCTTTCCTAACGATTTTGCAAATGCTGCTAAAGGTAATCCGTATGCTCCACATCCTACTATCAGCAAATCAAAATCTCGCTTCAAAATCTCATCCTTCATATAATCTAATGCTTCAAACCAATCAGTAAAGTTGCTTTTTTCTCCTGCAATAGTTTGCACAGCTTTTATCACTTCAAGATGAAATTTAGGCAAAATATCATTATTTTTAAACAATTCACCACGATGATTATTATATTGCGATAAAATTGTATCCTTAAAGGGATGAACAACAAGAACTTTCTTATCTTCAAATACTTTCATCCAAGGTTTTTTTGCAAAAAAAGGATACAAACTTTCTAATTGTACCATTTTGCAATCTTTGTTGAATGGAAGAAATTTCTCTGCATATGAGAAGCGTCCACAGACATCCATTAAAGGAATGTCATGAAGATATAATTCTGCAAATCTTTCAATTAGCTGTAAATTTCTTTTAGGGAAGAATCCTGAATACATACACAAGTCGTCTGATAAACGTGGGTAATCCCAAAAAGGTAAACGTGTATTATCCGTTATATAATCCAAACATTTTTTTATATAATTTTTTTTACTATGAACTGTTATATAATTTACCAACACAGCTTGTTCTGTTGTTCCAATCCTACCTACAAAACATGGTTTGTCATCGCTGAACAAATCAGTCAGCAATGTGTTTGTTGTTTCCCATTCTTCATCTTTTGGCCATGGATTACCTATAAAATTAGGATGTACGACCTTTCGATAAATTTTTCTAGCCCCTTTGAGTAAAATTTTCTGTATCATTGATTATTTAATATTTCATTGTAAATTTCAATTGTTCTTAAAGCGTTAGCTTTTCTATCATGGCGTATTAAAGCGCACTTTCGTTCGTTGTTTGAAAGATGCGTAGCAAGTTCTTTTTCTCTGAATATTGAACATACACATTGAGCAAGCATTTCATGCTCTTCAAAACGATAAAGGAGACCTGTATTTCCATGCTCCACCATATTAGGTACTCCACCAACGTATGATGCAACTACTGGTGTTCCAATAAGTTGAGCTTCGCCTAATGAATTTGGAGAATTTTCTATTGATGATGGACAAACAAATACATTTGATGCTTTATACCTATCTGCCATCTGCTGTTCTTCAAGTAATCCGGTGAAAATAAAATGCTCTCTAACATTCAATTTATCCATTAAATGTAGTACATAATTCGCATACGTACCAAAGCGCAATCTATCTCTAATGGACGTCTTGCGCATAAAATCGTTACCTGCCACATAAACTTTTGCATCGGGAAATTCTCGTAAAATATATGGCATAGCTTCAACTATTTTATGAATACCTTTTATAGGCTTCTGCGCCTGACTCAAAAAAATAGAATGTGGTTCACAATCATTAATATTCCAAAGTGTAGAATAAAAAGGAGACCGTAAAGTCTCATTACAGAAATGATATTTTACATTTCTATTTATTGCCCACACATGATCCCTATCCCAATCTGTACGTCCTATAACATGATGTGTAAGGTGTAAATATTCATTCTCCATCTCTCCAGATTTTACCATATTATAAGGTGTTCTAATAAGATGTCCTTTTAACAAATCATATAAGGTTCGATATCTTTTCAATTTTGCAATAGAAATCTGCCCTAAACTATATCTTGCATATGCACCGACTAAACCCTGGATTGAAACAACTATATTATCCGTTCCAACTCCACGCATATATGCTAAACCGTGAGGAAATTCAGTACCATGTATATGTACGATATCAGGATTAAAATCATCATTTACTCGCTGCCAATAATTTTCCAAACTCTTGTTATACTTAGTTTTGTATACACTGAACGGAAGGCAATAATAAGTAACATTATTTATTACTTCTTTTCGATAATTATTCCCATACAATGTGGCCACAGCTAGTTTTATGTTATGGTCTGTTTCAAGTATGGATTGCGCAGAAGACTTCATCCATCCACCTGTGACGGGTGAATTAATACCCAACATATCACATATGTCAGGAAAAAGTATATTTGTAATCCAAAGAACTTTCATGACAAAAATTTAAATAAATAATTATACATCTGATTATCATTTAATAGACGAACACTTTTATTATAGCACAAACTAACTCCCAGCCAAATTATAAGAAATTTCATATCAAATAAAAGCCAACCAAAAGGATATAGTTCTACTAAACTTAGTATTATATAAAAGCCAAAAGCCTTACACAATATATTTTTTGATTTAAATATACCCATAAGAGCAGGATATGCAAGTAAAATAATATACAAAATTGCCATAATATATCCACCTTTGAGCACTAAGTTATAGAAACCTGTTTCAGAACCATATCTCCACCCGTTAAGATAATCTTCACTTAAATTTAATGGATAGTAATATCTACCGTTCAACCCTTTTCCAAATATAAGTTCACAATCGCTCATTTGGGATAATAGAGCTTTATCTACACCACTTCTAGTATCTTCAACGCCTCGTTCTCTAATAAATGAAAATTGTTGAGAAGTTTGAAAAAGATAAAGCCCGATTATTAAGATAAAAAAGAATATAACACACATAAATATTTTTTTCCAACCTCTAATTACTTTTATTAGAAAATAAATATTAAATAAAAATAAAGTCGCAATTATAAAGGTACCACCTCGACGTGCTGCAATAGCATTAATAAATAGAGATAATAATAAAGCTAGTGAATTAATAATCCAAATTTTATTTTTTATATACCTTTTGCATAACACAGTAAATGCAAAAGGTATATAAATATTCGCAAAAGATGAACCAAATCCATAATCTCCTTCAAATCCTTTTGCCAATGATAAAGAAATGTTTAATATTTGCCTATAAAAAATAATTAAAACTATTATTGATATTATTGAAACTATTATTGAATATCTAATAAACAAACTTAAATCATAATACTTATATGGAATTAATACGACTAATGGCATTAAATATGGTAATATATAATAAGGGCTGAAAAAATGGTAATTAATTAGTCCATATATACTTATCCATTGATAATTATAATCAATCATATACCCCCTTATTATCATAATGACACATATTAAAAGATACAATACAAATAAACTTTTATATATTCCTCTAAAAGGTATTCTTAGTTCATGTCTATTTAATAATGCGACAAAACCTTTAATTATAAATATCCATCCTATCAAACATACAAAAGCCTGCATTATCTGATTATTTGTAATTGCAACAACAATCTGTCCTAATAAATGGAAAAAAAATCCTTTGACAATACAATTAAAAGGATTTATATATACTTTTTTTTCTATCATTATTACCTGTATTCTAATAATTTTATTTTTTCAATATAGTTTTTCATATAAACAGATTGGCATGAGGTCTTTTTAAAAAGTATAAAGTTATCATGACCTATTTTATCTAAATAGCCTTCATTTTTTAATTTGAACACTTTTTTTATTTGTTCAACAGCCGAGTTTATATCATCATAGTCATAATAAAATAAGCCCGTATTTGGAACATAGTCAATAAATTGCTTATTTCCTCCAGTTCTAGTTAAAATTACAGGCTTCCCACTTTTCAAGACTTCTAATAAGATTAAATCGTAATATGTTTCTTTATTTGGCAAGATAAACACATCTATATCATGAAGTAAGTCATAAGTATTAACCCATCCTAATTCATGCCAACGGAAATCATCTAAGCCATATAATGGACCTTCCTTACCTCCAATATAGAAATGAATATTACTAATTTCTTTCCAAACTTCTATAGCAATTTTCTTTAACTTGTCATAACCCTTTATTTCATTATGTCTTCCAATATAACAAACATTCAAATCATCAATCTTATTTTTTATAAACTTTGAATATTTTTTTTCAGTACTAATATCAGTGATTGCCGTTGGTACATAAAAGAATTTCTTGTTTAATTTGACAAATGCCTTTTTATAAAGAATACTGACATTAGTATAAACTTCACTAGAATATTTTGACGGAAACATTATATAATCAACATATTCAAATGCCTTAATTTCTCTTTTTATAAATATATTTCTAATTAAATTAGATTGTAAAATATATAATTTTTTACCACTATTATGAATAACTTCATCAATTAGTGGTTCTGGAGTATGCGTCGTCAAAATTATTTTTGCATTAGTTTTTTCTAAAGATCTATGATATTTAAGTACTTCACTAAGCCAATGGAAATGTACATAATCAAATCTATTTATAAGTTTAATTTCAGTAGGATTCAACTTCTTTGATCTAAAAAAGACCGAAAACAATGTATAAATAAATTTCAGTGACGAATGTCTAAAAAATATTTTACTTATCCAATTATCCTCTTTAATAATATTTTCCTTACTTGTATTATCTTTTTCTATTATATCCGAATAAAAATAAACCTCATCACTAGAATTATTTTTTAAATATTCATGGATATTATAAAGATATCCTGAAGGCCCCCCCGTATTCAACAAACGAGTATCTTTATCCCAAATTAAAATTTTCATATTAATCAACGATTATTTAACTTTGTCCTATTAATAATAAATTTAATTATTTTTATAAAGAATAAAAATATAGAAAATTACATAAAGATCAATTTTATATATTAATATACACGTATAAAAACAAGAACATTTATTTTAACACTTCCATAAATACTTTATTGTTTAAAATTTATACATTAAATATTAATACTTTTTCTATTATCGGTGCCATATCATAGTATTTATATTCAGCTAGTCGTCCTCCAAATATCACATCTTTTTCATTTTTAGATTTTTCACGATATTTGTCTGCAAGTTTGTTGTTTCGTTTATCATTAACAGGATAATACGGCTCCATACCTTGCTGCCATTCAGTAGAATATTCTTTTGATATAACAGTCTTTGAACAATTATAAACTTCTTGTCCGAACATTTCAAAATGTTTGTGTTCTATAACACGTGTATAAGGCACTTCACGTTCTGTATAGTTTACAACAGCATTGCCTTGATAGTTTGCAGTATCGAGAATTTCTGTTTCAAATCTAACCGTGCGATATTCAAGTTTGCCGTAGCAGTAATCAAAATATTCATCTATTGCACCGGTATAAACAAGTTTGTCTGCAATATCACGCCATGTACCTTTCAATGTTGAAAAGTCTACTCCTGTACGCGTTTCTATCCCGTCAAGAAGACTATCTATCAGTTTATTATATCCGCCAATGGGTATTCCCTGATATTTGTCATTGAAATAATTGTTATCAAATACAAGCCTTACAGGAAGTCGCTTTATAATGAATGCTGGCAGCTCTGTACATTTACGTCCCCACTGTTTTTCGGTATAACCCTTTATCAGTCGTTCATATATGTCTGTACCAATAAGTGTCTTAGCCTGCTCTTCGAGATTTCTCGGCTCTGTAACGCCATCCGCTTTCATCTTAGCAACAGCTTCAGCCTTCTGCTCTTCAATCTTAGCCATTGCTTCATCAGGAGTAGTTACTCCCCACATCTGATAGAAGGTATTCATATTAAAAGGCAGATTATATAACTTACCTTTATAATTGGCTACAGGTGAGTTCGTATAACGGTTAAATTCTACAATGCTATTTACAAAGTCCCATACCTGCTTATTGTTTGTATGAAATATATGGGCACCATATCTGTGTACATTTATGCCCTCAATAGTATCACAATATACATTGCCACCTAAATGTGACCGTTTATCAATAACAAGGCAATGTTTTCCTTTCTGTTTTGCCAAATATGCAAATGTGGCTCCAAATAGACCGGAACCGACAATAAGATAATCGTACTTCATAATTTATTTTTTTATTTTTGATGTGATGGTGCTTATAATTATTTTACTAATAGGATCGTGTAATGCTGTTAGGCATATTGCATATACCAATACTCCAACTAAAAACATTGATATCAGTGTAGTAATGTTACTGTAATTCTGCTCAGCAATTATAAATAATACAATGCCCATTAAGATGCCAGATATCAAATAGTTCAAGTGCTGACGTTTTATTAACTTTATTGGTATATATTTTTTTCCAATAATATACATTGAAAAAGTAACAACAAATTCTGTCAATGCAAAGGCTATTGCTGTACCATAATGTCCATAATTAGGTATCAGCAGGATATTGGCAATTATGTTTGTTATAGCACCGAGGAAAGTACATAGAATTACTATGTTAATTTTTCCCATTGGATATAAAATTTGCATTCCCATAACACCTGAGATACCGATTGAGATAATATTTATGGCAACAATCTGTGATGCTAAAATTGCAGGATAGAAGTTATCACCACTAAGTAAAAATACTGCGCTTTTACTTGTAAAAATAAGTCCTATCGCAAGTGGTATGGATATTGCTATAATAAAATCATACGCCTGCTGTACTACGTTTCTAAATTCATCCATTTTATTCTCAGCAATCAAGTTTGAGGCCCTGGGCATCACAACAGAACCCAATGAACTAGAAATGCTCATCATCATATACATCAACTTGGTAGCAGCCGTAAAATATCCAACAGCTGCGACATCCTTTAAAAATCCCAAAAGGACAGTATTTAACTGCAAATATATACTTGTTATTACATTAAATGCAAATATATGTATTGCTGGCTTTAAGTGACGTAAAGGATGTAAATTGTGAATATCTATTATCTTCCTATTAACATACTTACGCAAACGAATAAAATTAAAGATATTACCTCCTAATACTCCAAAAACTGTATATGCACCATACCATAAGATATCATCTTTTGTTTTGACTAAAAGAAATAGCAGGACTATAGAAATAATCTTTACTACAAGTCCACGAATTGCAACATATTTAAAGTCTTCTATACCCTGATAAAACCATTCACATCCTATTGCTGTAAAGAAAATTGTTGCACTTAATATCAGAAATAATGGTATGTCAGTCTGTACATCAGACACTGTCATACATATTATTGCGACGGCAACATATCCTATAATTGTCAACATTGCATGTAACAATAATATTTCAACTGTTGTAGTTGACATTTTTACAGCGTCATTCCTTACCTTAGCAACTTCACGAATAGCATACATTGGAATGCCAAGACAGGTAAACAGGCTTATATATGATATAATGGAGCTAAAGAATTGAACCTGTCCAATTCCGTCTGCCATCATTATTCGTGATGCATACGGAAAAGTTATTAAAGGAAAGAGCAGTTGGGATACTGAATTTAGAAGATTAAATATATAGTTGGACTTGATCGATTTTGACATACTTATGAATATAAATTTATTTTTTCCTGTATAAAACTTAATTAAATAAATACTAATATCAAAAACACATTATCTATATAACATCCATATTCAAAACTTCTAAAATTAATAAATTATTTTTTCTCATATATATAGGATACAGACGTGGACCGCTGCCACTGGCTAATACAATTCCTTTCATAATATGTTATTTATTGTGTCGATTTACGAGGTAAAACTCAGTGAGTTTTGAGTTGAAAATAAGTGAGTTTCTAAGTGAAGAACGAAGAGTTATGGAATTAAGGAGTTATGAAGTTAAGAAGTTAAGGAGTTAAGGAGTTAAGACATATGCTTTGTTGCTCCTTTGTCAGTTACATGGAAAATAAATTTTTCACTCTTGTTTTCTGCTTTTCTTGTCACAATCACAACGTTAGCTATTGTTCCGGCGGATCTGAAGATTGTCGTACAAGCGAGAGCAGAAGCAAATTATATTTGGTTATGCCGAGCGCAGTCGACAATCAATAAAATTAATTTGCCGGTAAGGAGTATAAAGATTTGTAATCTGATTACTACTTATTTCACTAAAATGACTTTATTTTCTAAAGTTATCTTCTTTTTCTATCATATAAACTATTTTTGAATCTTTATTGCCTCCATTACCCATTTTGTTTTTAGGATTTCCTATATCAAATCCCATTTCTCCTAATTTCTCTTCTACTTGAGCTGCAATTTGATATGATTCACACAAACAACATGCAGTGTAACCTTTTACATTATGTCTATTTAAATTTTCATCTATATTTCCAGTGATACCACAATAGAATTGTTTTCTATAAGATATAGAGTCTGCATCTGGATCTATAGCGTCAAGATATTCAAGCTTTAAATATTTTACAATTTTATCTAAAGAGCATTTTGTACAATCTTTAGGTTCGGTAATTACATTAAAAGTACACATTTTTTTGTCCTTTCTTAATATATGTGTTTTATAAAATTGCCCGTAGGGCTGCACTTTAGTAACCGGGTGTCATGACGCCCGGATGTAGCGTAAGCAGTGGAAGCACCCGAAGTGGTGCTACGTTTGATGATATTTGATGATTTATCATTAAGCTTGTCAAGAAGTATCACCACTTCGGGTGATGCCGCTTTGGGTGTAACTGTCCGTGGGTGTGGCACCCACGGTTACGAAAGTGTAGCCCTTCGGGCTCTTGGGTGGGCACAATTAGCTAACGCTGAACTTCGTTTGGATTAGGCCGAACTGCGTTTCACAATTGGCTAACGTCGAACGCTGTTTTTCTTGATTTTTTTCGAATAAAATTCGGAAAAGGGTACCTGTCACTTTTTTGGTCATT
>ENA-UONW01003366-UONW01003366.1-human-gut-metagenome-genome-assembly--contig:-CS52-NODE-3366-length-13385-cov-10.142911_pt1 | contig 13385 bp, 9 predicted proteins | sample MGYA00242463_ERZ724010 | MGnify/ENA metagenome assembly ERZ724010 | reverse complement strand
TGTCGAGCACTGCGCTTTCCGGTCATTTGCAGGCCGTTAGCCGTGTGATAAATTCAAAGAACGCATTGCCTATCCTGGATTGTTTCCTGTTTGACCTGCAGGACGGAACCTTGTCTGTCACGGCTTCGGACAGCGAAACAACCATGGTCACTTCGCTCGAAGTGAACGAAAGCGATACGGACGGCCGTTTTGCCGTTACGGCCAAAACGTTGCTGGATGCCCTGAAGGAAATCCCTGAACAGCCCCTTTCATTTGACGTCAATCTGGATACGCTGGAAATCAACGTGCAATACCAGAACGGAAAATACAGCCTGATGGCACAGAATGCAGATGAATTCCCCCAACTGACTATGCTGGGCGAAAATGCGGTCCGCGTGGAAATCGACGCGCAAGTGTTGCTGGGCGGCATCAACCGTTCTGTATTTGCTACGGCCGATGACGAGCTCCGCCCCGTAATGAACGGTATCTACTTTGACATTACGACGGAAGACATCACGATGGTGGCTTCGGACGGACACAAACTGGTGCGTTGCAAGACGCTGGCTGCCCACGGCAACGAACGGGCTGCCTTTATCCTGCCCAAGAAGCCGGCCAACCTGATGAAGAACCTCCTGGCCAAGGAGCAGGGACAGGTGACCGTAGAGTTCGACGAACGAAATGCTGTCTTCACACTCGAGGGTTATCGCATGGTATGCCGTCTGATAGAAGGCCGTTATCCCAACTATAACTCGGTGATTCCGCAAAACAATCCCTACAAGGTGACGGTAGACCGCCAGTCGCTGATCGGTGCCTTGCGCCGTGTCTCCATTTTCTCTTCACAGGCCAGCAGTCTGATCAAGTTGCGTCTGAGCAAGAACCAGATTACCATCTCGGCACAGGACATTGACTTCTCCACTTCTGCCGAAGAGACACAAAACTGCCAGTACGACGGCAACGACATGAGCATCGGTTTCAAGTCGACCTTCCTGCTGGACATCCTCAACAACATTTCGGCCGAAGAAGTGGTTATCGAACTGGCCGATCCTTCGCGTGCGGGTGTCATCATTCCTGTAGAGCAGGAAGAGAACGAAGACCTGCTGATGTTGCTGATGCCGATGATGTTGAACGATTGAACAAACAAGTAAGTATAAGGGCCGGCAAGGCCTGCGAGTTGGCAAGACAGTAAAGCGGCGAGGGACTTCGGTCGGCGTAGCTTTAGGGTCTTGTCAACTCGTTCGTTTGTCGGCCGCAATTAAATTCTATTTATGAAACTAAACCTGAAGAATCCGCTGGTGTTCTTCGATTTGGAGACCACCGGTACCAATATCAACAGCGACCGTATCGTAGAAATCTGCTACCTCAAGGTCTATCCCAACGGAAACGAAGAGTCGAAGACGATGCGCATCAATCCGGGTATGCACATTCCTGAAGCGGCATCCGCCGTACATGGCATCTATGATGCCGATGTGGCCGACTGCCCCACGTTCAAGGAAGTGGCACGTAGCGTAGCTAATGACATCGAGGGGTGTGACTTGGCCGGCTTCAACTCCAACCGTTTCGATATTCCCCTGCTGGCCGAGGAGTTCCTCCGTGCCGAGGTGGACATCGACCTGAGCCGGCGTAAGTTTGTTGATGTGCAGGTCATCTTCCACAAGATGGAGCAGCGTACTCTTTCTGCCGCCTACAAGTTCTATTGCGGCAAGAATCTGGAGGATGCCCATACGGCCGAAGCTGATACAAGAGCTACCTACGAAGTGCTGATGGCACAGCTCGACCGTTATCCTGAAGACCTGCAGAACGACGTGAACTTCCTTTCCGACTTCTCAAGCTTCAACAAGAATGTTGACTTTGCCGGCCGCATGGTTTACGACGACCAGGGTGTGGAAGTCTTCAACTTCGGCAAGTACAAGGGCATGCCTGTCGCCGAGGTGCTGAAGCGCGACCCCGGCTATTACGGCTGGATATTGAACAGTGACTTTACACTGAACACCAAGGCCATGCTGACGAAAATCCGTCTGCGTGAACTGACTCAGAAATAAAAGAAAACGTTTATGGCAAATGTATTGAAAGGCAAGAAGATAGTCTTGGGCATTACGGGCAGTATTGCCGCCTATAAGGCCTGCTACATCATCCGCGGTCTCATCAAGCGCGGGGCGGAGGTGCAGGTGGTCATCACGCCTGCGGGTAAGGAGTTCATTACGCCCATTACGTTGTCCGCCCTCACCAGCAAGCCCGTCATCAGCGAGTTCTTCGCCCAACGCGACGGCACGTGGAACAGCCACGTGGACCTGGGTCTTTGGGCCGACGCCATGCTGATAGCGCCTGCTACCGCTTCGACCATCGGTAAGATGGCCAACGGCATTGCCGACAACATGCTCATCACGACTTACCTCTCGGCCAAGGCGCCTGTATTCGTGGCTCCGGCCATGGACCTCGACATGTTTGCCCATCCGTCCACCCAGCAGAATCTGGAGAAGCTCCGTTCCTATGGCAACCACATCATCGAGCCGGGTACGGGCGAACTGGCCAGCCATCTGGTGGGTAAGGGCCGCATGGAAGAACCCGAAAATATCATCCGCCATCTGGAGCGATACTTTGCGGCGCGGGAAGGTAACCTCAAGGGAAAGACTATCCTGATAACCACAGGGCCGACGTACGAAAAGATTGATCCCGTTCGCTTTATCGGCAACTATTCGTCGGGCAAGATGGGCTTTGCACTGGCCGACGAGTGCGCCAGCCGTGGCGCCCGTGTCCTGCTCGTGACGGGACCTGTACAACGCACAACCCGCTATCCGATGGCCGAAAGGCGCGATGTGGAGTCGGCCGCGCAGATGTACGAAGCCGCTACTTCGCTCTTCCCCCAGGCCGATGCCGCTATCCTCTGTGCGGCCGTAGCCGACTATACGCCCGAGCATGTGGCCGACGAGAAGATCAAGCGTGAGAAGACGGGCGACATGACCCTCGCCCTGAAACCTACACAGGATATTGCCGCCGCATTGGGCCGGATGAAGGCCGATTCGGCCGAACGGAAAGTCTTGGTGGGCTTTGCGCTCGAAACGCACAACGAACAACAGAATGCCGAAGACAAGCTGAAGCGCAAGAATCTGGACTTCATCGTTCTGAATTCGCTGAACGACAAGGGGGCAGGTTTCCGCTATGATACCAACAAGGTGACCCTTATCGATGCCGAAGGCCGTAGGGAATACCCGCTGAAAACCAAAGATGAGGTGGCCACCGACATCGTCGACCGGCTGGCCGAAGTATTGAACCAATAGAAACGGAGTAAGATACTATGTTGTGTTCGCTCTACATACAAAACTATGCGCTGATCGAGAAGCTGGACATAGGCTTCGACAGTGGTTTCTCAGTCATCACAGGCGAGACAGGTGCCGGCAAGTCCATCATTTTGGGAGCCATCGGCCTGTTGCTGGGTCAGCGTGCCGACGTGAAGTCCATCCGCAAGGGGGCTTCGAAGTGCATCATCGAGGCGCGCTTCGACGTGTCGGCCTACGGCATGCAGCCCTTTTTCGAAGCCAACGAACTGGAGTACGAAGACGAGTGTATCCTGCGCCGCGAGCTCCATGCTTCGGGCAAGAGCCGTGCCTTTATCAACGACACGCCTGCCTCGCTGGTACAGATGAAGGAACTGGGTGAACTGCTCATCGACGTCCACTCCCAGCATCAGAACCTCTTGCTCAACAAGGAGGGTTTCCAGCTGAACGTGCTCGACCTGCTGGCGCACGACGACGCCGAGCTGGCCGCCTATCAGAAGTTGTACAACGACTGGTGGCAGGCCCGTCAGGACCTGGAGGCGCTTGTGGCCCGTGCCGAGCAGAGCCGTGCGGATGAGGACTACATCCGCTTCCAGCTGGAGCAGCTGGAGGAAGCCAACCTTACCGACGGCGAGCAGGAAGAGCTGGAGCAGGAAGCGGAGATGCTGACCCATGCCGAAGACATCAAGGCCGGACTTTATCGGGCCGGACAGGCGCTGAACGCCGACGAAGGCGGTGTGCTCGAAGCCTTGAAGGATTGCCAGAATACGATGATGGGCCTGCGTTCGGTCTTTGCCCCCGCAGGCGAACTGGCCGACCGCCTGGATAGTGTTTATATCGAGCTGAAGGACATTTCGCAGGAGTTGGCCGACAAAGAAGAAGAAGTCGAATTCAACCCCGCCCGCCTCGACGAAGTGAACGCCCGTCTCAATCTCATTTATTCGCTCCAGCAAAAGCACCGTGTTGATACGGTCAAAGCACTGCTTTCCTTGCAGGAAAACTATGCTTTGCAACTTTCTGCCATCACGTCGTCCGACGAAGACATCGCCCGCCTTGAAGCGCAGGTGAAGGAACTCTTCAGTCAGGTCACCGCGCAGGCACAGGTCTTGACCGAAGCGCGCACCCGTGCCGCCCGTGAAGTGGAGCGGCAGATGGCCGCACGGCTGGTACCGCTGGGCATGCCCAATGTCCGTTTCCAAGTGGAGATGGGCGTACGCAAGGAGCCGGGCGTGCATGGAGCCGATACGGTGAATTTCCTCTTCTCGGCCAACAAGAACGGGGTGTTGCAGAACATTTCGTCCGTGGCTTCGGGGGGTGAGATAGCACGTGTCATGCTGTCCGTCAAGGCTATGATAGCCGGAGCCGTCAAGTTGCCCACCATCGTGTTCGACGAAATCGACACGGGCGTGTCGGGCGAGATTGCCGACCGCATGGCTGACATCATGCAGGAGATGGGCGACAACGACCGCCAGGTCATCAGCATCACTCACCTGCCGCAGATAGCCGCGCGCGGACGCGCCCACTATAAAGTATACAAGGAAGACAACGAGGTGGAGACGAACAGCCATATCCGTCGCCTGACCGATGACGAACGGGTGGAGGAACTGGCCCACATGCTGAGTGGAGCCACCTTGACCGAGGCCGCGCTGAACAACGCCCGTGCCTTGTTGAAACTGGATAAATAAACTAATAAGATAAACGAATGACAGACAAAAGCGAAATGATTTTCGGCGTCCGTGCCGTGATAGAAGCCATACAGGCCGGCAAGGACATCGACAGGATACTGGTGAAGAGAGACATACAGAGCGACTTGTCCAAGGAACTGTTTGCCGCCCTCAAGGGGACGCTGATACCTGTCCAGCGGGTGCCTGTGGAGCGTATCAACAAGATTACGCGCAAGAATCATCAGGGTGTGGTGGCCTTCGTCTCGGCCGTCACCTACCAGAAGACGGAAGACCTCGTACCCTTCCTCTTCGAGCAGGGCAAGAATCCGCTCTTCGTGATGCTCGACGGCGTGACGGACGTACGCAACTTCGGCGCCATTGCCCGTACGTGCGAGTGTGCGGCGGTCGATGCCGTCATCATCCCTGCCAAGAACAGCGTGACGGTGAATGCCGATGCCATGAAAACCTCGGCCGGTGCCCTGCATACCCTGCCCGTGTGTCGTGAGCAGAGTCTGAAGGAAACCCTGCAATACCTTAAGAACAGCGGTTTCCACATCGTGGCCGCCACCGAGAAGGGCGACTACGACTACACAAAGGCCGATTATACCGGCCCGATGTGCATCATCATGGGAGCCGAAGACAAGGGCGTTTCCTACGACAACCTGGCCTTGTGTGACGAGTGGGTGAAGATTCCCATGCTGGGCACCATCGAGTCGCTCAACGTGTCCGTAGCGGCCGGTATCCTGATTTACGAAGCTGTGAAACAACGAATTAATTGATATATGCCGATGAATAAGAAAATATTTTTGCTGTTTGCCATCTCACTGGTGGCTCAGTGGGCCTTTTCCCAACCCAAGTGGGTGGAGAAGGCCAAGCGTGCCGTGTTCTCCGTCGTCACCTACGACAAGGACGACAAGATGCTGAACACGGGCAACGGATTTTTTGTGAGTGAAGACGGAGTGGCCCTGTCGGACTATTCCCTGTTCAAGGGTGCGCGCCGTGCCGTCATCATCAATTATGAGGGTAAGGAAATGCCGGTCGACGCCATCATGGGAGCTGACGATATGTATGATGTCGTGAAGTTCAAGGTAGCCATTACGGAGAAGAAAGTGCCGGCCCTGACACTGGCCGCTTCGGCTCCGGCTGTGGGCAGCGAGGTGTATCTGTTGCCGTACTCCACCCAAAAGAGCCGTACCTACACGGCCGGCAAGGTGAAAGCCGTAGACAAGGTAGCCGACAACTATTCATACTACACCCTCAACCTGCGGCTGAAAGACAAGATGGTCAGCTGTCCGTTGACAACGGTAGACGGCGCCGTGTTCGGTTTGGCACAAAAAGCCAGCGGACAGGATACGGCCAGCATCTGTTATGCCGTCGATGCCAACTATGTGATGAATCAGAAGATTTCGGCTCTGGCCTATGGTGACATGCCTTTGAAGGGCATCGGTATCAAGAAAGCATTGCCTCCCACCGAAGAAGAAGCGCTGGTTTTCCTCTATATGGCTTCTTCCCAGCTTTCGCCTGAGAAGTATATGGAAGTGCTCGACGATTTTATCCGCCAGTTCCCCGAAAACCCCGACGGCTATCTGCGTCGTGCTTCCCAGCGCCAGCTGACGGCCAACGATGATACTTCGATGGACAAGGTGTACGACGATATGGAAAAGGCGCTCGATGTAGCTTCCAAGAAAGACGGTGTCTACTTCAGCCGTTCCAAGATGATTTACAACTACGTCCTGAATCATGCCGACAAGCCTTATGCTGACTGGTCATTCGACAAGGCGCTTGAGGAGGCCCGTAAGGCCGTCAGCATCGATCCGCAACCGGTTTATGTACAGCTGGTGGGTGATATCCAGTATGCCAAGGGTGACTATCCGGCTGCCTTGGAGGCCTACAATACCGTGAACCAGTCCGATTTGGGTTCGGCCGCCACTTTCTTTACCACAGCCAAGATCAAGGAAGCTATGAAAGAACCTGCCGAAGAAGTACTGGCCCTGCTCGACAGTTGTGTGGCCCGCTTCAACAAACCTTATACGCAGGAGGCGGCTCCCTATCTGTTGGAGCGTGCACAGGCCCGCATGGTAGCCAACCAGGCCCGCAATGCAGTGGTGGACTATGATGCCTACTATGAGGCGGTGAAGGGTAATGTGAATGATGTCTTCTACTATTATCGCGAACAGGCAGCTCTGAAGGCCCGCCAATACCAGCGTGCACTGGACGATCTGGCCAAAGCCATCGAACTCAATCCGGAGGAACTGACCTATCGGGCCGAGTTGGCTGTTGTCAACATCCGTGTAGGACGCAACGAAGAGGCCATCAAAGTCCTCAAGGATGCGTTGGCCGTCGATGCCAAGTATGCCGAAGCCTATCGCCTGATGGGCATTGCCCAAATACAGATGAAACAGAAGGAGGCCGCCTGCGAAAGCTTCGCCAAGGCCAAGGAGTTGGGCGACCCCAATGTGGATGCCCTTATCGAAAAGCACTGCAAGTAGGCTTGGACCCGATAAAAAGAAAGAGGATGCGCGGTGTGCGTATCCTCTCTCGGGGCTTCCCCCTTCTTAGTTAAGTCTAGGTATGAAAAAAAGGTTATGAGTGAATATTGCTTTACGCATTCACTACTATAAATGCAGGCTGGAAGAAAATACTGCACGGTTGGAGAAAAAAAATTTCCCAACTGGAGAAAAAAGAAAAGATACACCGAACTAAAATTTACAAGAACATGAAGAAAGTAATTTGCAGTCCGAAGGCACCAGGTGCTATCGGACCTTACAGTCAGGCTATCGAAGCCAATGGAATGGTGTTTGTATCGGGGCAGCTGCCCATCGATGCGGCTACCGGCATAATGCCCGAAGGGGCTGCCGCACAGGCCCGCCAGTCGCTTGAGAACGTGAAACACATTCTCGAGGAGGCAGGCTTGGATATGGCCAATATCGTGAAGACAACCGTTTTCCTGGCCGATATGTCTCTCTTTGCCGACATGAACTCGGTATATGCCACTTATTTCGAGGGCGATTTCCCCGCCCGTTCGGCGATAGCCGTGAAGGCGCTGCCCAAGGATGCCTTAGTGGAGATTGAGTGCATCGCGGTGCGCTAACAAGTCGGCCACAATGAAACTGCTGCCTCCCACGAAGATGAAGTCTTCGGGGAGGCTTTTTTCTTGTGCGGCCCTGACGGCGGCGGGTACGTCGGGGTAGCATTCTCCCTTCAATCCGGCCTCTTCGGCCTGTCTTTTCACTTCTTCGGCGGGCAGGGCACGCTTCACGCTGGCTTGGGTGAAGTAGTAGACGGCGTCACGTGGCAACATGGCCAGTACGCCGCGGATATCCTTGTCGTTCACCATGCCCATGACGATGTGCAGGCGGCGGTAAGTCTGTTGTTTGAGCTGCTCTACAATGTAGCGGATACCGCCCACGTTGTGTCCTGTGTCACAGATCAGGGTAGGGGCATCCTGCAACTTTTGCCAGCGTCCCATGAGTCCCGTCAGACGGGTGACGTGCGCGAAGCCACTCCGCACGCTGGTACCGTCGATGCGGTAACCGGCTTCCTTCAACAGGGGCAGGGCGGTGAGGATGGTCTGTTTGTTCTTCTTCTGGTACAGTCCTTTCAGTTCGAATTCGATGCCCGGGTAGTCTTCGCGGTCATAGTCTTCGGCAAAGTAGATGGGGGCGTGCATCTCGGCTGCCTTGGCCAGGAAGACGGGCTTCGTCTCAGGAGTCGTTTCGCCGATGACTACGGGTGTGCCTTCCTTGATGATGCCTGCCTTCTCGCCCGCTATCTGTGCCAGCGTGTGACCCAGGAACTGTACGTGGTCGAAGCTGATGTTGGTGATGATGCACAGGTCGGGGCGGATGATGTTGGTACAGTCCAACCGCCCTCCCAGACCTACCTCGATGACGGCCACGTCTACCTGTTCGTCGGCAAAGTAACGGAAAGCCATGGCGGTGGTCAGTTCGAAGAACGACGGGTGGAGCGGTTCGAAGAAGGCCCGTTCCTTCTCCACGAAATCTATGACATATTCCTCTGATATGGGTTGTCCGTTCACGCGGATACGCTCGCGGAAGTCTACCAGATGGGGCGACGTATAGAGCCCCACGCGATAGCCGCTCTCCTGCAGGACGGCGGCCAGGGTGTGCGAACAGGAACCCTTGCCGTTGGTGCCCGCCACGTGGATGGTGCGGAAGCGGCGGTGCGGGTGTCCGAAGTGTTCGTCGAGGGCAAGTGTGTTCTCCAGTCCCTCCTTGTAGGCGGCGCTTCCTACCTGTTGGAACAGAGGCGCGCTGTTGTATAAGTAAGATAAAGTGCTCTGATAGTCCATCATTTGAAATATTTAACGGGAAACGAATCCTTTCTATCTACTAATTTGTTATCTTTATAGGCGACCAAGATAGCGGCTCATCCCCTATCTTTGGCGGGCAAAGATATTAACTATTTAAATCTTATGAGTTATGGGAGCCAAGAAAAATTTTGTAATCGACACGAATGTAATCCTGCACGACTACAAGTGTCTGAAGAATTTCCAGGAAAATGACATTTATCTTCCCATTGTGGTACTCGAAGAACTGGACAAGTTTAAGAAAGGCAACGAGCAGATCAACTACAACGCCCGCGAGTTTGTCCGCGAGCTGGACGAAATCACCGATGACAATCTTTTCACGAAAGGGGCTCCTCTGGGCGAAGGCCTGGGCAAGCTGTTCGTCGTGACGGGCAACGTGGAGTCCAAGCGCGTGTATGATTCCTTCCCCGAGCACAAGCCCGACCATCAGATACTGGCCGTGACCGACTGGCTGATGACGAAGTATCCCAAGACGAAAGCTATCCTTGTCACCAAGGACGTCAACCTGCGGATGAAGGCCCGCTCTGTCGGCATCCTCTGCGAGGACTACATTACCGACAAGGTGGTCAACGTGGACATCTTTGAGAAATCCAATGAAGTGTTCGAGGGAACCGACCCTGCATTGATTGATAATATCTACTCCTCGAAAGAAGGTATCGACATCAGCGAGTTCCCCTTCAGGGACGTAATCCATCCCAACGAATGCTTCGTGCTGAAAAGCGACCGCAATAGTGTCCTGGCCCGTTACAACTCGTTCAGCCATACCGTGTGCCGCGTCAACAAGTCGAAGAACTACGGTATCGAGCCGCGCAACGCCGAACAGAGCTTCGCTTTCGAGGTGCTGAATGACCCCAATATCAAGCTCGTGGCGCTTACGGGTAAGGCCGGTACGGGAAAAACCCTCCTGGCCTTGGCCGCCGCCTTGCGTCAGATGAACGAATACAAGCAGATTTTGCTGGCCCGTCCCATTGTGGCCCTGTCCAACAAGGACATCGGCTTCCTGCCCGGTGATGCGGGCGAGAAGGTTGCCCCCTACATGCAGCCCCTGTTCGACAACCTGAACGTCATCAAGCACCAGTTTGCCGCCAGCTCCAGCGAAGTGAAGCGGCTGGAGGATATGCAGAAGAGCGATCAGCTCGTCATCGAGGCCCTGGCCTTCATCCGCGGGCGAAGCCTGAGCGAGACCTACTGCATCATCGACGAGGCACAGAACCTGACGCCCCACGAGATAAAGACCATCATCACCCGTGCAGGCGAGGGCACGAAGATGGTATTTACGGGCGACATCCAGCAGATTGACCAGCCTTATCTGGACAGCCAGTCCAACGGCCTTGTGTATATGATCGACCGCATGCGCGACCAGAACCTCTTTGCCCACGTCAACCTCGTGAAGGGTGAGCGCAGTGAGTTGAGCGAACTGGCCAGCAATTTGATGTAAGCATCCGATGCCCTATGGACGGGCATTCACTCTACTTGAATAAAGCAATGCTTTCTCCAGTGAAAAGCATTGCTTTTTTTATGGCAAAACATTGCTTCTTTTCAGTCAAAACATGGCCGCTTTTGAGGAGGAATATTGCCGCTTTCTGCCGATAGCAATAGATTCCTTTTCAGAAAGAAAGATTCCTCCTGCGAAGAGCAGGTTTTTAGGCAGGGGAAAGTATCCGTTTACCCTGCTTAAATGATTTGTTTACCCTGTTTGGACAATCTTTTATCCGGTTTCAAGGGCCTCTTCTCGAGTGGGGTTATTTTGTTGGTTCCTATTCGGACGGGTGAATGCCGAACTTGTTATTTTGCATCTGATATGTTTGTTCGTTTCATTGTTTTGGCTTATCTTTGGATAAATAGATTACCATTGTTGTAAGTGGTTTGTATATAGAGATCTCTTAAACGGGGAATAAATGTTCGTGTAAAATAATTTGTTAGGATGAAGGTTGTCGTTTGTTTGCTTTGTTTTCTGCTATGTGCCTGTACCAATCGAAAAAATACGGGAGAAATGTCGGAATACGATTGTAGCCTGGACAAGATACCTGAGGTGGTTCGTTGTTACAAATCGTCGTTGTATAAGGATGTCAATGTACTGATACTCGATAGCTTGGCTCCTCCTTTGCGGGGAATTGTCAAGATGCAGGAGTGTGAGAAAGGTTTGTATGTGCTGGATGCGAGCAATGCGCTGTTTCTATTTGACAATCGGGGGAGGTACCTGCGACAGATAGGTGGAGTTGGAAACGGTCCGGGCGAGTATCGGGCTATTTCTGATTTTGTGGTCGATCCGGTCAGTCAGTCAATCTATGTGCTGGAATCCACCGTACAGGCCATATACGTTTATGATGGTGTGACGGGCCGCTTCACCCACTCCATAAAGCTGGACGACGAGGAGTATCGCAGCCGTTACCTTGGTTATTGTGACGGTTCCCTTTTTACTGATTTATATCCTAAAGGAGAGGGAAACTATCTTCTCCGGAAAGTGTCTTGGCATCGCAATGAACCTGATGAGTATTTTTTGGACCGTTCGGTGGACAACTTGGGCTGGCCACATGTTTCCGGCACCTCTCCATTCTATCAGTCGGGACATGGGAGCTTTTATTTTGTCCCGACTTTCTCCCGAAAAATTTACGAGTGGAGGACGGATGGCATCCGGCCTTTCTTTACGGTGGATAGCCGTGAGTGGATGGACCGTAGGACGGTGGACCGTGCTTTGGAAAAAGGGTGGAAGGAGCTGATAGATGCCAATCGGTTTTACAATCTTTCCTCTCTGGTGGTCAATGACCGTTTTGTTTTGTTTAATTGCCAGCAAGGCAATCAATTGAAGTATGTTTGGGGTGATATAACTTTGGGTGGAATGAAGAGAGCCAGTTTGTTGGTGGACGATGTCTTGTTTGTCAAAGAGGACGACGTTTGTCTGCCTGCCCGTTATGGTACAACGGATTTTAATGGTGATTACTATTACATGCAACCCAGGGAGATAGCCGGCTTCTGGAAACAGATGAAAGCTGAGAAGCTTCCGGTTGCTCTGAAAGGTAAGCTAAATGACGTACGGATGCTTCAGGATATGAATCCGGTTATTTTATATTATACATATAAATAGCTTCCTTGAGAATTTCAGATAACAGAAAGGGCTGCAGCACAATGGAAAAATCGTTCTTCCCAAGTGATGCAGCCCTACTTATATTTCCGCAGGAGTTATTCGTGCGAAGCGAAATACTTCAGGAACTGTGTACGTTCGAAAGTATTTACGCCCTTCACGTCGCCCACGTTCAGCTTGCCTTTGAATTGTGCGATGCTTTCCATACCCTTGCTTGCCATCCAGTCGGCCACGAATTTGTTGTATTCGTTGATGACGGCGGACGATTCCTTGTAGAGTACACTGCAAATCTCTACGGCTGAGGCACCGGCCAGAATGGATTTCACCACGCCTTCGGCCGAGTGGATACCCCCCGAGATGGCATAATCTATCTTGCTGACAGCTGCCGAAGCGATACCCGTCCAGCGGAGTGAGTTGGCCAAATCGGCCTCGTTGCTGAACACGTCGCCTGCCACTTGCGTCATCTTGTCGATGTTGATGTCCGGCTGGTAGAAACGGTTGAACAGTACGACGGCGGCGGCTCCGTTGGCATAGAGCTGGTCGATGAGGGCCACAGGGTTGGTCAGGTTGCTGCCCAGCTTCATGATGACGGGCATCTTGACCGTCTTCTTGATGTGGCGCAGGATGTCGATGTGACGCTGCTCAAAGCTGCCATAGGTATATTGTACGTCGGTCTGCAGAGCCAGGATGTTGATTTCCAGGGCGTCGGCTCCGGCTTCCTCGATTTGTTTGGCAAAGTCGGCCCATTCGTCGTCCTTGTAGCAGTTGATGCTGGCGATGACAGGGATGTCGCATACCTTCTTGCTCTCGCGTATCAGGTTGAGGTATTCGCCCAACTTGTGCTGGCGGATGTAGCCTACAAGGTAGTCGCTTCCTTCGGGATACATGTTAGGGTCGCCGTGCCAGTCGGCTTCCATCATAATCTGCTCCTCGAAGAGCGACTTCAGTACGATGGCTCCTGCTCCGGCTTCGCAGAGCTTCTGGTTCTTGGCGGCGCTGTCTGTGAGGCCCGAACTGCTGACGATGATGGGGTTTCTCAGGGAAAGCCCGGCGAATGT